>Ga0265316_10001564_pt1 | contig 24528 bp, 20 predicted proteins | sample 4522metaG_FD_202092 | JGI IMG/M metagenome (GOLD analysis project Ga0265316, IMG submission 202092) | Rhizosphere microbial communities from Carex aquatilis grown in University of Washington, Seatle, WA, United States - 4-5-22 metaG | ecosystem: Host-associated > Plants > Roots > Rhizosphere >... | reverse complement strand
TTGGGATTTGCCTCAAAAACCATCCTACAAATACAACAACGCTAATAGTCAGATAACGCTAGCGTTACCATGATGTGTCCCGTCTTGGATAATGTTACGGCGGTTATGGAATATCAACCATATTTTCCATCGGGTGGACCCCTTGGGGCCCACTCTTAGGATCGACTAACCCAGGGACGACGATCGTTGCCCTGGAACCCTTGGATATTCGGCGAAGAGGATTCTCACCTCTATATATATTACTTATTCCAACATTCTTACTTGTTTGCTGTCCACGGGCCCTTACGGGTCCCACTTCAACCTGCAAACAACACTCCTCTACCACCAGAGCGAAGCTCTCTTACGCGGAAATGTGCGGAATCTTACGCGGAACCCCGCGGAACTTTGATGTTCCGCTTTTTTCCGCGTTAATTTCCGCGTTATTCTGCGTGAAAGGGCTTCGCCCTGATCCACGTCTTCGGCACCTAGCTTAGCCCCTATATATTGTCGGCGCAGGATCGCTTGACCAGTGAGCTGTTACGCTTTCTTTAAAGGATGGCTGCTTCTAAGCCAACCTCCTGGTTGTATGAGCAACCCCACATCCTTTGCACTATAGCTAGGATTTGGGGGCCTTAGACGGTGGTGCGGATTCTTTTCCATTTGTCACGTGAAGCTTAGACCTCACGGACTGACTGCCGAGATCTTGACCTTGAGAATTCGGAGTTTGGTTGGAGCCTACCGCTTGCGCAGCAGGTTTCCATTCAGTGCTCTACCTCTCAAGGGAACTCTCGACGCTAGCCCTAAAGCTATTTCGAGGAGAACCAGCTATCACCCGGTTCGATTGGAATTTCTCCCCTACGCACAGCTCATCGCCTATTTTTGCAGCAATAGTGCGTCCGGACCTCCCGTTGTTTTTACACAACGTTCATCCTGGCCATGCGTAGCTCACCGGGTTTCGGGTCTAACTTATGCGACATAAAGGCAAAAGTGAATAGTGATTAGTGAATAGTGAATAGCAAAAACAAAAGTGCCCAATCTCTTGGACAACTGTCTTTACTAACCACTAATCACTAACCACTAATCACTATTTACCCTTTACGGACTATTCATCCTCGCTTTCACTACGATTTCGTCTTTGATAAGACTTAATCAAGCCGCATAAGATTAACTCGTTGGATCATTCTTCAATAGGCACGCGGTCACCCAGTGTTGCGCACTGTAGCGCGGAATGACGCGGAACCTAACGCGGAGTTCTGCGGAACTAAAAAGTTCCGCGTTTTTCCGCGTAAAATTCCGCGATGTTCTGCGTAACAGCGCGCAACACTAAGGGCTTCCACTCCTTGTAAGTATACGGTTTCAGAAACTATTTCATCCCCCTTCCGGGGTGCTTTTCACCTTTCCCTCACGGTACTTGTTCACTATCGGTCAATATGAGTATTTAGCCTTGGATCTTAGTCGACCCGATTTCCAACCAGATTTCTCGTGTCTGGTTGTACTCAAGAAAAAGTAAGGAAATTGCATGGTTTTTCGCGATACGGGGCTATCACCCTCTTTGGCCCGCCTTTCCAGGCGTGTTCTGCTAAACAGCAAACATAATTCCCTGTGAGGTTACAGCCTCACAATTACTTCCACTTATAACGCCTAACTAGCAACGACTGTAATCTTTAATTCTCTGTCTTGCGACTTTGAAAACACTAGTTAGGTTTAGGCTAAAAGAAAGTTAAAAGTTTCAAGTTATCCGCCTAAGGCGGACCACTTTCAACTTTTAACTTCTTTATGCTTCCGCTTTCGCTCGCCACTACTGACGGAATCTCTCGCCAACGCTCCGCGTAGGCACGCTGACTCACGCGGAATCTAACGCGGAATCTGCGGAACTCTGAGTTCCGCGTCTTTCCGCGTAAATTTCCGCGTCTTTCTGCGTGCCAATGCGAAGCATTGACATTGATTTATTTTCCACGTGCTACTGAGATGTTTCACTTCGCACGGTTCCCGCACTACATACCCCACGGCATATAGGCATACGCTCTTCCAGCGTATGGGTTTCCCCATTCGGACATCCACGGATCAAAGCTTATTGCCAGCTCCCCGAGGCTTTTCGCAGGCTATCACGTCCTTCATCGGCTCATATTACCTAGGCATCCACCGTATACCCTTATATATTTTATATTCTATTAATCGCGGAATAATGCGGAACTTTACGCGGAATCACGCTGAAGTTGCCTTCCGCGTTTTTCTGCGTTAGTTTCCGCGTCTTTCCGCGGTTATGATATTAACTAGCAATTTGTGACCACCAAATCAGATTTAAGTTGAAAGATTAAAGTTAAAAGTAAACTGCAAGCTGCAGCCGCTTAAATCTTTAATCCTAAATCTTACAACTGTTTGATGCTAAACTGCGTAAGGATACAATGTTTACCCCTAAAACCCTTACAAAAGTTTTAGAGATTTATATCTCATTTAAATTTCGGCAAGAAAATTAAATGAGTTGAATGAACTTATTTATCTACCCATAAGTCATCCACGCCTGATTTGATACGTGGTGACTTATTTTATTCAGTTTTTAAAGATCGTGGCTGTCAGCGCAACGTTGCTGATTCGCTGATAAACTGATTAGCTGGCCGCTGAGTGCTTAACAACCAAATAGCTACTGCCCCAAGGGGATCTGCGAGCCTGATACCCAAATTAAATTGGTATGCTGAGATCTGTGAGCAGTATTTATTTGGCTACTAATTATTTTAGTTTAAAGAACATCATCGTGTCCCCTTCTCCCCCTCTGGGGGAGATGTCCCGAGTGCAGCAGAGGGACAGAGAGGGTGCGGTCTTATTTATTTACCCTCCTTCGCTGAAGCTTCGGAGGGTTGTCGGCCGATGGCCGACAAAAAAACCGCTTTCGCGGTTATGTCAGGCACAATCTAAATTGGCCGTTTACATAAACCGCTTTTTGTTGACTAATGTTAGAGTGTTTAACATAGGCGCTGCTACCTTTGTTTAATGTATAGCTATTTTAAATGATTTGACCTTTGCTGTCAAGAGAAAATCACTAAAAAACTCAAAATTAAACTTGCCTTATTTATGGGTCTTTTTTCACCCGTTAAACACTAATCCCCATCTTAGCCACAGTTGCAGTTCCCCCTCTCCCTCTGGGAGAGGGTCGGGGTGAGGGTTCAAATCTAACCTAAATTTGCAATTTATTTTAATTATTTATCTTTTGCTCAACTTTTGGCAATGAGTCGGCCATAATTAAGTTAAAACGCACGCGGCCGATTAGCTGGCCTGTGGTAGTGAGGATGTTTACGCGCCAATGCCCGGGGACAAGCCCTGTTGTTTTTTTAGAATACGTCCTAAACCCGCCGTCGCGCCCGCCGACAATCCGCAAATTTATGGTGTTGGAAGTCTGCCATTGGCCATTGCCGTCCAAATATTGCCACTGGTGGACTACGTCCAGATTCAAAGCCAGAGGAGAAAATATCGCGCTATATACAAATACCGGCAGGCCCGCAACCGCGTGAAAATCCGGATACAGTTTAAAATAATCCTGCCAGGTTCCCTGTTCGCCAATGGTTATATAATTGCCCCGGGAGTCTTTTTGAACAGAATAGACAACCCCGGCGTCTTTTATAGAAAGCGGCAGGGGCGGAATCAAATCGGTAAAATACAAAATATTCACCAAAATAAAAATTCCGGCGATGGATCCGAACAAAAATATTTTTCCTTTGCCGAATTTTCTTCTTGATGTATAGCGAATTAACAAAAGGAACAGGGCAATAAAGATTAGGGATAACGCGCCAGACAGCAAAAACATCCGGGGTCCGATTTTATGAAACAGCACCGGAACCAAAAAAATCGCAAAACAGAAAGTCGCCAAAAAAAATAAGGAAATTTGAAAGGTCAGTTTAATAAAACTTCGCTTTAAGCGCTCGTTAGCGATAAAAGACAGCGCCAAAATCAACAAAAACGGCCAGGACACAGTAATGTCGCCGCTACGGAAATAAAACACCAAAAATACCGACCAAATTCCCCCGTAAAAAAATTGCTGGATGTTAACCAGCCAAAAATGAAGCTTGGACGGATTCGCCGCCGCCTTCGCTAAAGCTTCGGCGCCCGAGTCGTCTCCCTCTCCCTTTTCTTCAACAGCGTGGATAAGCACAATACAAACACCGACCAGGACAATGTGCGCGATTACAAAAAAATTTTCCCAAAACAAATCCACGCGCTTGAGCGTCAGCGCGTCAAACGCAAACCCACCGATTAGCGACAACGACGAAATCGGCCGTTCATATTTCCCGTACCAGTTTTTGATTCTTGCTAAAACCATTGATTATTTTATCAATTCCAAAAGCTTTTTCTCGTCCAAAATTTCCACACCGAGCTTTATTGCTTTATTATATTTTGACCCCGGCTCATTGCCAACTACTACATATGATGTCAGTTTGGAAACGCTTTCGGACATTTTGCCGCCAAGGGATTTAATTTTGGCCTTGGCTTCATCGCGGGACATGGATTCCAAAGTTCCTGTGATAACAAAAGTTTTTCCGGTAAACTTGCCGGCCTTTTTTTGCTCGTGATGAATTTTAACGCCGTTTTTTAAGAGCTTCTGGACAAATGTTGCATTCTCTTTATGCTTAAAATAATCGTAGACGCTCTGGGCGACTACCGGGCCGATGTTCTCAATAAAATTAATATCATCAAGGCTCGCGGACATTAATTTATCCAAAGATCCAAAATGGTTGGCCAAGTCATCGGCAGTCTGTTCCCCTACGTGCAAAATCCCCAAAGAGTAAATAAACCGCGACAGGCTGACATTTTTATGCTGGCTGATAGACTCTATAATATTGTCCGCGGATTTTTCCCCAAACCTCTCCAAATCTTTTATATCCTCAACCTTTAAAGTAAAAATATCCGCGGCGTCGGAAATTAAACCTTCTTCCTGAAATCGGTCTAAAATTTTGGGGCCGATTTCGTAAATTTCCAAAACGCTGACAAAATGCTGTAAAAAACGGCGGTTTTTGGCCGGGCATTTGGGGTTGGTGCAGTAATAGGCAACACTGTCCCTCCCCCTCTCCCTCTGGGAGAGGGCCGGGGTGAGGGTTTTTGACCCCGTTGATCTTTGTTCAACATCACTTCCGCATACCGGACAAACCTCCGGCACCTTCACCTTTTTTTCCTTCCCCGTCCTCATCTTTGGCAAAACCTCCACCACTTCGGGAATGACATCGCCGGCTTTTTGGATAACAACGGTGTCGCCTACCCTTACATCCAAACGATTAATCTGATCGATATTATGTAATGTCGCTTTACCAATGGTGGACCCTGCCACCAAAGTCGGTTCAAAAATCGCCAAAGGGGTTAATACGCCGGTCCGCCCGACGTTAAATTTAATATCCTTGATGACGGTTGTGGCTTTTTCCGCCGGATATTTATACGCCGCCATATACCGCGGAGCTTTTCCCACCACGCCCAAACGCTCCTGCAACAAAAGGTCGTCAACTGATATCACCACACCGTCTGTCCCATAACCAAAATCCGGTCTCAGTTTTTCTATCTCGCCGACAAATTTTTCCACTTGATCCAAACTTTTGCAAATCCGTTCATGGCTATCGACCTTAAACCCAAGTTCACGAAGCAAACGGTGCTTATCCGAATGAGCTTTAATCTGTCCACTGTCCACTGTCCACTGTCCACTAATTTGCGCTATATCCCACGCAAAAAAATCCAGTTTCCTCTCGGCCGTCAAATTGGAATCCAGCTGTCTTAAAGATCCAGCCGCGGCGTTCCGTGTATTTGCCAAAAGTGGTTTATCTTCTTTTTCGTATTTCCGATTCAAATCCGCCAAAACTTTTTTACTCATTATTCCCTCACCGCGCACTTCCAAAAATTCCGGAAAAGGCGCACCGTGTCCTGTACCGGAGGCCCAAAGGCCGACTGGTACGGGACGCAGTTTTAAGGGGATTGACTGAATGGTTTTTAAATTTTGAGTAATATCTTCGCCAATGTATCCGTCGCCTCTTGTTGAACCGCGGATGAATTTACCATCCTGATAAATTAACGACACCGAGAGACCGTCCAGTTTAAGCTCGCAAAAATAATCAAATCGGTTATGCCCCTGTAGGGAACGGTCGCGACCGTTCCCTACACCGAGCAATTTTTGTACCCTCTTCTCCCACGCCTCCAGCTCCTCTTTGGAAAATACATCATTTAAAGACAGCATCCGCACATCGTGCTTAACTTTTACAAACTTATCCAGCGGTTTTCCGGCCACGCGGTTGGTTGGGGAAAATTCATCCTTAAATTCCGGATACCGGTCTTCCAGCGCCTTTAACTCGCGCTGGAGCGACTCGTAAATATCATCCGTCACTTTTGGGTCATCCAACACATGATAGCGATAACGCAAATCTTCTATTTGTTCGCGAAGTTTTTCCACGCGTTTTTTTGCGGTGATTTTGTCCACCCCGTTAGAAGCCGGCATATCAAAAAAATTAATTTACTATAAAAAATTATACTATTTGCAACCGCCGAAAAAAAACAAAAAGCTTCTAACGGGGTCCATAAATATCCTTAAATACCCTGTTATTATAGCATTTTTTGGCTATTTGGCTATAAGAAGGGTTTACCCCGCACCACTTTTCACTAATTTGACTTGCCTGATAGTCGCGATTGGATAGGCAGTTTTTCTGTCCACGCTATCAATATTAGTAAAAAGTGGTGCGGGGTTTATCCACAGCTCTTTATTGCGCGAACTGTGATAAAATAAAGGTGCTGACACAAAAATAGTTTTATAAACCTCCAATTTAATGGCTCTTGCGACAAAAAATTTAAAACTTTCCCCCCGATTAAAGCTCGGCGTTGGCAGAGGCTATTCCCAAAATCAAATACTCAAATTTTCGGCCATAATTTGCCTTGTTTTAGCGCTTGGATTGACTGCAAACGCCTTTCGGCTGGTATTTATGGATAAGGGCGGAGACAGCGCAAACCCCCAAGTCTTGGGCGCCAGCGATATTAAACAACAAAACAACCCGCAAGCCGTCCAGTTTACAGCTTACACCGTCAAACAGGGCGATACGCTGTTTAACATCAGCCAAAAATTCAACATTGACTGGACTACCTTGGCTACTTTAAATAACCTAAAAAGTCCTTTTACCCTAAAAACCGGACAGATAATAAACATTCCAAAATAAATTATCCAAAACATAAAATAAACCCCGGGCAATCGTCCGGGGTTTATTTTATGGCTGTAAATTTTATCCCGACACTAAGGCGAAAGAACATTACCGCTTGAATCCATTAATTGGATATTGTCCAAATAGGTTTTGCTCCAATCGCCGGTTTGATTGTCAACAACGTAAATGTAAACGGAAGTTCCGGCGTAGTTGCCATAGAGCCAGCAGTCATCGGTAAAAAATGTATCTGTATCATTACCATTTTGAGCCGAACATAAGGTCGCATTGTCAGAGGCCCGTTTAACAAACCAACCACTACCACCCCAACCATCAGCGCCCCCCGCTCTTAAAGCCTGAAAGTAGTATATACCGGTTGGCAAAACAAAATTTCGGGATTGCGCCGTACCTGTGGTATAATCACAACCGGCCTTAAGATACTGGGAACCATGGACGTTACTTGCATTGGCACAGCCCTGGCCATCGGACGCAGAAGCTATCATTGCGTCATCCGTGCAGGACCAATAGGTGGGACAGGAGCCAACGGAACCAAGCTCAAAATCCAAATTAAGCGGGAGATTTGACACTGTTACAGTGGGACTGGTTCCATTAATGGATGAGTTCCCCGTGTCAACTGCGGTGATTGTCTTACCGCCGAGCGTGTTTAGGGTTGCGGAAAAAGTTCCTGTTCCGCTGGTTAACGAAGAATTTGCGGGCAGAACCGCCGCGCCGTCCGTGCTGGTAAAATGCACTGTGCCGGAGTAGCCGGTAACGACATTGTTACTGGCATTAAGCGCCGTGACCGTAAAGCTGAACGCAGAACCAACGGTAGCCGAACCCGGAGTTGAAACAAGAAAATGAGTGGCAATAGAGTTTACTATTATGGAATTTGAATTCCCTGTAACCAGGGAATTAACGGTATCTGCCGCGGTTATTGTTTTCGTGCCGGCAGTATTGAGCGTGGCAGTAAAAGTTTTAGTCCCGTTGGTCAAAGTGGAATTGGCCGGTAAGGTTGCCGCGCCGTCCGTGCTGGTAAAATGCACTGTGCCGGAATAGCCGGTAACAATGTTATTATTAACATCTAAAGCCTGAACCAATAAATTGTTAAATGCCGTGCCGGCAATTACGGGGCTTGGACCGGAAACAAAAAAATGAGTGGCAATGGAACTGGTAGCCCCGGTTGAAGTAACGGGATTGGGAGCGGTAACCTGAATTCTTCTGCCCACAACCGAATTTAAAATACTGACGTTTATGGCGGTCTTGCCCAAATACGGCAAACCCTGGCCGGTTGTGCCGTTGGGGGCAAACGTCTGTATTTGAGCAAAGATGTCCTTACTGCCCGCGGGGTTGGCTAAAATTAATTCCTGCTGAAGGCCTGAATTTGTTATGGTCCAAGACACGGAAGGATTGGATGGAGTTAAGGTTACACTACCGTCGGCGTTTTGAGGGAAACCGTTATCCGGAACTTTCCAATAACCCTGCGTGGTTCCGGTCGCCGTGCATGGCGCGCTCGGATAGCTTGTGTGTCCCGTATCATCAAACTCACACATAAAAGCGTAAAGGGGGTCACTGCCGGTGTTGCTGGGAATATAATTGACAATCGCCTTGCCGTAGCCGCAACCGCCCGTACCGGAGCCGGAACAGAAAAAATATTTATTATTTGTGCCGCTTAATGTGGAGCCGGTCTTGACTCTGTCGGTAAAAATCGGGCTGGAAGACGCCACGGTAGTCGGCGCGGCGGGCATAGTAACCCCGTTTGGAAAATTCGTGGTGTAACAGGCGGCGCCGTTGCTCGGGCAGGCACCCCTTTGTAAATCAAACAAAGCCTGCTCGCCCACGCCGGTGGCCGCGTAAATCGCCGGTTCGGTTTTAATTAAATCGCCGGATGTGCGGACTTCTATAAATAAAACGGTTGCCAAACTAAAGCTAATGGCTAAAATTGAAGCCAAAATTAAAATTGCCAAAAGCAAAGTCACCCCAGCCTGATTGGCGTTGGAAATTGGAAATTGGAAATTGGAAATTTTCTTACTGGTTGGGTATATCATATTTATTTTCCGAAACCGCTGTCTGATAATAAATTGGCACTTGTTCGCCGGTGGGAAGCTGAACCGTGAACTTAATAATAATGGCAACCGCCGGCTGGATTTTAGGCAATCCGGCGCCTACATTGCTGTATGGATCGTTTTGGGGGCGGACTAAAAAAGTTAAGCCGTCTATGCGGGCGTTGAGCGGGTTTAGCTTTTGAACCATATTAACGCCCGACTTTTCCAAAACCAAACTGTAACTGCTGTTTGCCGGAGCGGTAAAAACGCCGCTGCCGGCGTAAGTGGCGCCATCGTTTCTGGCAAAATAAAAACATTCTTCAACATTGTCCGTGTTGATAATCCCAAGCCAATTGCTTTTAGCGGCATATGTGGGGTTCGCGGTGACCGCGCTACCCAAAGCACCCGGCGGCTGACAGGGAACGGAGCTGTCGTCATTAATATAAGTGCTGTTATAGGTAAGGCCGTTTTGGACATAATAATCAATCTGCCCGTTGCGGATTTCCTTAACTAAAAGTTCCACAAAATCGCGCGAACTCTGGGCGGCCTGCCTTAACGCTTCCCCGCGGCGGTTAATTTTCAAAACCTGATTAAATAAAGTCATCAGGCCGGAAACAACAATGGCAAAAATTACGGTGGCGACCATTATCTCCATCAGAGTGAACCCTTTACTGCCGCGGAAGGACGCGGAATTTGCCGCGGAAGGACGCGGAACCTTTTGACGCGCGGTATCAAAAACAGCGGCTCTTATTTTATATGATTCATTCTCAAATATAAGTGGCATATGAATTTCCGCGTTTTTCCGCGTTAGATTCCGCGTTTTTCCGCGCTTTAAAAATTCTTCCAATTGGTTAAATAGGTGTCCAGCTCAAGTTTGCAGGATACAGGGGCAGAGGAAAAATCCGCGGCTCTGGGACACTTTTTGTCCACCCACCACACCTGGGACTGAACCTCCAGCAAAGGGCCGGGGTTGCCCGGGCCATAAGTGTTTGGGTCGTAAGGACTGCCGGATGGAGTAAGTTTGGTTATAATGATTTTTCGGCAATAATCGGAAATTGTCAGCCCGCCCGAATTGGCTCCGTTGGCGCAGGTTATGCCGCCGGCGGTATTGTAAAAACCGGTAACCGTTGGATTGGCAAGATTATTGGCGTCGTATAACAAGCCGTAATTTTGGGCGCCGGACAGCTGAGGAGTTAAGACCCACAAGTTGGACGAAGCGGAACTAAAAGTTAGATTATATGAAACGGATGAAACGCCGCTGGCCGCGCCATTGCAGGAGTTGCCGCTGTTGTTGGCAGGATCCACGCAATAATATTTGTTCAGCCAATTGGCGTAACAGTTGGCTTTATTGGCGGCGCCGGTGGAAAAATTATAGCAATTATTTACGCCCAAAGTATCCTGCAACCAATTGGTGTCGCGCATATTTCTGACCGCCTCCAAACCCTCCCTGGCCAGGCCGGTGGCGATTATTTGTTTAACAATAGCTCCCGAAGCGCCAAAAGCGTAAACTGCCAGGCCCACTGCCGCGCTTACGCCCATAGACAAAATAAACACGGCGGCCAAAGTTTCAATTAAAGTTTGCCCCAAATTCCGCCCTGTTCCTTTTGGACAATATTTGTTATTTTTTTTATGCTTATTAAACATCAAGAATGCAATAAAATTAATTGTCAGAGGACTTCCTATACCATTTAATTAAAATTTATCTCGCCAGTAATCGCGTTTACTATTACTGTTTTTGAAACCGTGTTGCCGCTGTCGGTTAGCGTAATTGACATAATGGAGTCCGTGCTGGCACTGCAGGCCGGTGGGTTGCCGTTGCTGAGGCAGGAGATATTGTTTTGAAAATTGACGATTTTTGAATAATCGTCCGAGGGCTGAATTGTATACGGCAAACTGCCGGGGCTGGAAGGCGAACAGCCTCCGTTAAAAATAACCTTGGCAAAAGGCACGGCAAAAGCCAGCAAAGCGCAACCGTTTGAACCGGGAATCTGCAAAAACTGGCCCGCGCCGGAAGGGAAATAGTCATTGGACGGAGAACGGTCAATAACTATAGGATTAACCGCGGCCAGCCGGATATTTGGGGGAAGCTGAATAGTTTGGATATCCTGGAGCTGTGGGCTGGAGCTGACATTATATATGGCCTCAAGGGTATACTGGGTGGGCTTTGTTAAATCAAACTTCAAATTATAAAACTGCGCGATTTGGCCAGACGGCAAAGCTCTTTCGGACAAAGTGTAGCCCTGGATTAGCCGGATATTGCTGACTAACTGATTTTCCGCGATTCTCAAATCCCGCGCCGCGCGCTGGCCGTTTAAATTTACTATCACAGCCGTGGCAACTATGGCCATAATCGCGATCACGGCCAAAAGCTCAATAAGAGTAAATCCGGAGCCAGATCTTAAATTTTTAATTTTTGGCCTTAGATTTAGCATTAAATTTTGTTTCAGGATATAACTGGAGGAAATTGTGAGAAATTGAGAAATAATGAAATTTATTAAAGTAGACAGCCCCCCTATTTCATCTAATTTCTGTATATTTCATTATTTCCTTTGTAATCTTATTATACCGTTAAAACCCCAAAATTGCCAAATACCAGTTAAGCAGTTTATCCCCGTAAAATAACGCCAAAACCGCGCCTATGGCCAAAAAAGTTCCAAAAGGAATCTGACTTTTTAAGGTTTTGCCGAAAAAAGCCAGCAAAAGCGCGGAAACAGCCCCGCCGATTATAACGGCAATCATAAAACCGACCAAAACCAAAGGCCAACCCAAAATAAGGCCGAGCAAAATTGCCAGTTTAACATCTCCAAAACCCAGCCATTTGCCCGAAGAAAAAAACCAAACCGCGTAAAACAACAGCCACAAAACTGCGGCGCCGAGCAAGCCGGAGACTAAATTACTGCCCAGCGATAATAATTTTATATGCAGGCTCAAATCCAAAACAAAATTTAAAATTAATGCCGCGCCGGCGGCCGGGAACACAATGCAGTCCAAAATCAAAAAATGCTCAAAGTCAATTACAAAAACCGCCAAAAGCGCGGCCAAAACCAGCCAATATTTTAACAATAAAACCGCGGCGGAGAAATCCGCGGGTCGGATACTGTAAAAAGCCGCGGCAAACAGCAGGCCGCAAACCAGCTCCACAATAAAATAGCGCGGGGAAATTTTTACCCCGCAATACCGGCAGTGTCCCTTTAAAAAAACAAAACTAACCAGAGGGATTAAATCAAAAGCTCCCAAAAGATGATGGCACTTAACGCAATGAGAACGCCCGTTTAAAGACTGTCCTTCCGGCAAACGCAAAATTACCACGTTCAAAAAACTGCCGATTATGGCGCCAAAGCAAAACGATAAAAAAGTTATAAGTGATTGCATAGGGCTTTAATTTTTTAGTTAAATTTAAATATTGTGGGACTTACGCGTCATTCCAAATGCGGGGGCATTGGCGCGATTTGGAGCGGGAGTTTTTTTATGTCAGATCCGTTTTTAGCCAAATAAAGATAATAACCAAGCTGGGGGATATCCGGCCTAAGCTTAAATGCGCGGGTCAGGGAATAAACTACCCCCTGTTTGTTGCCTTCCAGCTGATAGATTTTCGCCAGAAGAACCCAGGGGGCAAAATTGCCGCTGTCCAGATTTAAATTTTTTATTACAGCGGCCTTGGACGCGCCCAAATTACCCAGCTCATAATAATACACTGATTCCTGTCCGTATCGGTCGGCAAAAAACGGGTCTATCTCCAAAGAACGATCCATCTCGGATATGGCGAATTTTAAATAGTCCTTATTGCCCGTGGACGAATACAATAAATCATACAAATTACTGGCCTGAACATAAATGCCGGCCTGCCCGCGGCTTTTGGCGGTTAAACTGTTTATGTCTTTAATAATGTCGGCCGGATTTTTATTTAAGCCGATTTCGCTCCCAATCCTGTAAAGCTCATAAACCCCGTTGCTCGGATTAATTTTTTCCGCCAAAACGCTTAACCGGTAAGCCTGCGCGTAATCCTGATTTAAATAGTCTCTTTTCGCGAAGCCAAAAAAATATTCCGAAGCCGCCAAATCCACCCCAAAAATAATCAAAATTGCGGCCAAAACATATACGATTAATTTAGGCCGGATTTTTAGGGAAACTTCACTACTTTTTGTGTAATCAATCAAAAGACCCGAAAGCAGGACGGCCAAAAAAATAAACATCGTAATGGTTGCCGGGTTAAAACTTACGCCAATGCACCAGGCCATAAGTGCAGCGAGGCAGGCCAAAGTGATCAAATCTTTTTCTGTTTTTAATTTTTTGCCGCCGTAATAACACGCGGTTCCAAGCATGCCTAAAAAAATAAATAAAAACGGCAGGCCGCAGGTCGCGGCCAGGCGCAAAAATAAATTGTGCGGGTCGTCAAAAACCCCGATTCGCGGAGCCGTGGCCATATTGCGCTCAAAAAACATCGCGAATGTGCCTGGGCCGTTGCCAAAAACCGGATGCCGCGCGATTCCTGTCAGAGTAATCTGCCACGCGGCCAGCCTGGAAGTTGTGTTGGCATCCACGCTCCCAATAATGGTGGACACGGCAGTTGGCCGGCTGACATCCAAAAAAATCTTTCCGTAACCAAAGCCCGCGAGGCATAAAAAAAGCAAACCAAAGAAATACTTTTTGGGGAAGTGATAAGCCAGCAGGAGAACCAAACCCGCGCAAACAGATGCCAGTATGGCCAAAAGCGCGCCGCGGCTGGCTAAAATAAAACCGGCGGTTAAAATAACAAAAAAACACAGTCCGTAATAAATTTTGGAAGCAAAACTTTTGGCCAAAACCCAAAAAATTAAGACAAAGGGTATGGCAACGGATAAAAACATCGCGCTAAAATCCGGATTGCCCAAAAGGCTAGGCCCCTGCACCAAACCGGCGGCCGCGCCGGCGTAATAGGTAATGTTAAAAGCCTGCAAACAAGACACGACTGCCACAACCAGGGCGTCAAAAACCAGAATTTTAAATAAAAAAACAAGCCTGCCTTTGTCCAAAGTTTGCGCCAGCAAAAATAAAAAAATAATTAAAGCCGAATAAAAAATCAGGCCGTCGGTAAACCGGTAATAAAACCCAAAAACGCTGTAAGGGACATTGGCGGAAAAAGCGGTGGCTAGAGCCGCCCAGACAAAAAAAGCCGCCAGCAGATAAAAAAATGGCCTGTTAAACTTCCACTCTATTTTATTTTTTGGCTGGCGGGCCAAAAAACACGCCGAGGCACAGCCGGTTAAAACGAGCAGACAGCTGAATTTGGCGGTTTCGTAGCCTTCATTGGTCAGTAAAAAAAAAGCCAGCGGAACAATAAAAACCAAAAAACTCAAACAGCTGAACGTTGAGTCTTCGCGATAGGGTAAACGAAACTTACTCAAATTAATCATATTTAGGAAATAAAGGTTCCTCGGAGCAGGGCTCCGAGGTATTGCTATCTTTGCGTAGCAGAGCTATGCGGTATTGAACCTGTATTAGCTCCTCGGCTCGCAAAGTAAGCCTTAAGGCTTACTTTGACTCGCTCTACGTCGCTAATAAATAGAAATTAGGAAATTGTTGCATTCAGAATTTCAATTTCTCAATTTCTCAATTTCTCAATTTCAATCTATTTCCATTTTCTATTTCCCCGAATTTCCGTTGATGATATTCCACCCCGACTGATATCCGCCGGTAGCAGTCGGCAGGCAAAAACTTAATTGGAAAGTCGCAGGGTCTGGCCTTTTGTAAACAAAGCTCTGGCTACAGGCAGAGGAAGTATAATTGGGCAGGGGAAAATTGCTCATATAATTTAACATCAAGTTTTGGTTGGCAAATTCCTCCGGCGAGGGGTAGCGGTTTTGATCCTGATAAAAATAGCGCAGAGCGGCAATTGCCGCCTGGGAACCCTGAGACACAATTTTAGCCTGGGCGATTTTTTGACCCGTGTTTATTCCCCAGACAACCGCCAATAATAAAACAACAGCCGCTATAAGGCTGGTTGATAAAATTTTTATTTTGTTTGAAAAATGAAAATTCACTTTTATTCCTTAAAATAGTCGCTTCCATCCTGCCCCGACTTTTAGCAGGGCAGGATGGAAAATAAACTATTGAATACCAATCGGGCTTAAAGTATGCACGCAAGGCGTACCGGTGGTGCAGGTTAGACCGCCTGTTGTCGCTCCCAAACAGAATGTAATCGCATAAGCGTTAGTCGCAGTAGTACCATTAGCTACCCAGGTATAATTGTTTTGGGCGGCGCTACAACTGCCATCTTGCGGAGTCGGAGCGGTAGGAATTGTCCCGATATAATTTGGAGCAATAGTAGGAGTCCCTATATTGCTAAAAGTCGCACCTGTATTGCTTGTTGGGTAAGTACTGTTGTCGTTATAATACAGCTCCATAGCCGAAGCTAATTGCCTGATGTCGGCAATCCTCTTGGCGTCCCTGGCCTTGGCTCGAGCCCCGTTTAAGGCCAATAAGACCACAGAAGCTAAAAGACCGATAATGGCAATAACCACCAGCAATTCAATTAAAGTAAACCCTGCTTTGTTTTTATTTCTCAATTTTTTCACCCCCGTTCTTAGGATAAAAATATCCCATCGTTTTTCTAAATTACTCAAGTCCAAATAAAATCAGCTTAAGCTCCTCTTTTATCGGGACAGGTTTTTTAGATAACGAGGATAATATTTAAATTATAGCTAAATTATAACATCCTTTTTGGCATTGGCAAAGAAAGTTATGCACATTTTGTTTCCCTCCCCCTTGCGGAGAGGGTTAGGGAGGGGGTTATAGATGTGAAATATTTTACTTTTTTATCACCCTCCCCCACCCCCTCCCGTCAAGGGAGGGGAAAAAGGGTAAGTGCGTAAGTTTCCTGCTTATCATCCCGCCGTGTTTGCCAAATTGTAGATAGGCAGTAAAATGCCGGCCACCAAAATACCCACGCCTATGCCCAGAATAATCATAATAATCGGTTCAAGCAAAGTGGTCAGCGTGGAAACTTTGTTGTCCACTTCCTTTTCGTAAAAATTAGCCAGTTTTGCCATAATGTCGTCCAGCTGGGCGGTTTGCTCCCCCACCCGGACCATTTGCGTGACAAGGCCGGGAAACTCCTTATGCCCGGACAGGCCTTCGGAAATAGTCTTGCCGGCCTGAATTTTTGTAACCGTGTCCAAAATAATTTCGCGGTAAATAACATTGTTGATTATTTCCGCCACAATCTGCATAGCTTTAATAATCGGAATGCCACCAATGACCAGCGTGGACAAATTTCTGGCAAAACGGGCCAGATAAATCTTTTGAAAAATATCGCCGATTATGGGCAGGTGGATTTTTAGATTATCCCAGTTCCTTCTCCCGTTCGTGGTGGAAATATAATATCTGGTTCCCAAAATCAGTCCGGCAACGACAATTAATACCAGCCACCAGTAGACATTTATAAAAGCGGTCGCGCCTATAATTATTTGCGTGGTAAGCGGCAGGGTGCCGCCCTGCTCCAATAAAACCGAGGTTAAATTCGGCAGGACAAACTTAAACATAAGCAAAGTTATGCCGACCAAAGCGGTAAGCACGAACACCGGATAGGTCATGGCGCTTTTAACCTTGCCTTTGAGTTCATAGTCTTTTTCCAGCTGGTCAGCCAGATAAATCAGCGATTTATCCAGGGAACCGGAAACTTCTCCGGACATAACCAAATTTACGTAGACATTACCAAAGACGTCCTGGTGCTTGGCCATAGCGTTGCTCAGGCTGTCGCCGTTCTCCACGGCGGAAATAAGCTCCGCGATTATGCTTAAAAGATATTTGCCGGTAATTTGCTCCTGCAAAATCCTTAAGGACTGGATAATCGGCACCCGCGACGAAATAAGCGTGGCCAGCTGGCGCGAAAACAAAACCATTTCCTTGTTTTTCACGGATTTACCGAACGGATTAAAACGCTCAAGCGGGTTACCCTGCTCGGCGCTCAAGGAAATAATTACCAGGCCGTTTTCCGCCAGCAATTTTTCCGCCTTGTCCTGGTCTACGGCAACCACAACTCCGCTTTGAATGTTGCCTTCCTTGTTTTTAGCTTTGTAGTTAAATTTCATATAAATGCGGAATTTAACGCGGAATAACGCTGAAGGTTGCGGCTTTCCGCGTCTTTCTGCGTAAAATTCCGCGTGTTTCCGCGGCTACGATATTAATGAAAGAAAATACTCGTTATCCAAAACAAAATTCTGGGCGACTTCAAATTCCACCTGCCCCTGTTTGACCAAAAGCGCCAGGGTTTTGTCCAGCGGCACCATACCCTCCTCCAGGCTGGTATGAATAATATTTGAGATTTCGTAAATTTTGTTGTCCCGAATTACGTTCCTAACCGCGTGGTTGACCATCATAATTTCGTAAGCCGGAACCCGGCCGCCGCCGATTTTCGGCAGTAAACGCAGAGACACCACCCCCACCAAAACGGAAGCCAGCTGACTGCGGATCTGCGGCTGTTGGTCGGAGGGAAAAACATCAACAATACGGTCAATGCTTTGAGCGGCATCGTTGGTGTGCAAAGTGCCAAACACCAAATGCCCGGTTTCGGCAACCGTCAGCGCCGCGGAAATAGAATCCAGATCGCGCATTTCGCCGACCAGCACCACGTTAATGTCTTCGCGCAAAGCCGAGCGCAGGGCCCCGTCAAAAGTCGGCGTATCCAAATACAGTTCTCTTTGGGAAATTACCGACTTGTCCGGGGTAAACACAAATTCTATGGGGTCTTCTATGGTCAAAATATGCTCGGCCCTGGTGTTGTTGATTTCGTTGATTAAAGCCGCCAAAGCCGTGGATTTGCCGTGGCCCGTGGGTCCGACCATAAGCACCAGACCCTGTTTTCTTTCTATAAATCTCCTGAAAGTGGATGGCAAATTCAGCTCTTCCAAAGTTTTAATATGATTGGGAATGACTCTTAAAGCTATCCCCAACACACCCTTCTGTTTGTAAGCGTTGACGCGGAAGCGGATGTTATCCTTAAAAGAATAGGAAAAATCTATCTGCATATCCCTGTCAAACATTTCTTTCTGCTTTGGAGACAGCAGAACGTTTAACAAATCGGCGATGTTATCGTTGCTTAAAACCTGGTAGTTGTCCAGGCGGATGAGCTGGGTATCCACGCGGATAATCGGAGGCTCCCCCACCATTAAATGCAGGTCCGAGGAGTCGCGCTCCAAAACTATGGAGAGAAGTTTATTTAACTCAAGTTCGCTGGCTTTATACATATTGGGATTGTTATAACTAATAATTTATAATTGATAACTCATAACACTGTTTTTGTTATAAATTATTAATTATAAATTATCGGTTTGGTTAATTATCTAATATTGTTTTTACCAAAACCGGAATATCCCGAGGCCGACTCAGTTTGCGATTTAAGTGGCCCAACACTCCCGCGTCCATTAAGGTTTTTATGCTCTGGCTATTTAAATTATACCCTGTGGTTAAAAGTTGTAAACCGGGAAAGGCTCTGCTTAAGGATGAAATTATTCCGGGATATTTAAACGAGTCCCCGTCGGCGCTGAAAATCAACAGATGCGGCTGAAAATCCTTTATTATTTTTCCTACTTCCGCCAAATTAGAACAATGCTTTATGTCAAAATTATGCTCGCTTAAATAATGTCTGTAAAGAGCGGCCAGATAGCTTTCGGGTTCATAAATTAAAATTCTTTTGGGCTGACCGGCCAAATCGGCTAAATCCCTCAGGTTAAGTTGTTGTTTAAAAATGTAAGCCATGAGGATTAACTATAACTGTTAATTAATAACTAATAACTAAAATCGTTGAGGTTATAAATTATTAATTATACATTATCAGTTATTAAATTTACTCCGTTGTTACCCTAATAACTTCTTCCATTGTCGTGTCGCCGCGTAAAACTTTAATTATACCGTCCTGTTTTAGGCTGATCATACCAATTTTTTGAGCCTCTTCATAAATTTTATGCACCGAGCTTTTGCTTAAAATCAAATCCTGAATCTGTTCATTGGACGGCAGGACTTCAAACAAACCCAGGCGCCCGCGATATCCGGTATGGGCGCATTTTTCACAGCCCGCGCCTTTAAAAATTTTCATACTTTTTCTGTCCAGGCCTTCAAAATAGTCGTCAGGAACGCCAACCAACTCCTTTTTTATTTCCTCCTCCACCGCCTTGGTTAACGGATCTTCGGCGCGGCAATCCGGGCAAATTTTCCTGACCAAACGCTGGGCGGCCACCACGTTAATGGACGCGACCAGTAAAAAAGGCTCCATGCCCATATCAATCAACCGCGGAATAGCGCCTATGGCATTATTGGTGTGCAGGGTGGAAAAAACCAGGTGGCCGGTTAAAGCGGCCTGAACCGCCAGCTCAGCCGTTTCCTTGTCGCGAATTTCACCAACCATTATAATGTTCGGATCCTGGCGCAAAATGCTTCTTAAGCCCGTGGCAAAAGTCAGCCCAATGTCCGGATTTATCTGGCTTTGATTGACGCCTTCAATAAAATATTCCACCGGATCTTCCAGGGTAATAATATTCACCGACGTAGTGTTAAGCATGGACAGAATGGAATACAGAGTAGTGGATTTTCCACTGCCGGTCGGTCCGGTTATTAAAAAAATGCCATGGGATTTTTTTAGGTTATCGTTTACCCAGGTCAGCGACCGGCCGCGCACGCCCAGCTGGTCCAAAGTCGGGGCCTTGGTGCTTTTGTCCAAAATGCGCATCACAATTTTTTCCCCGTTTATGAGCGGCAAAATGGATACACGCAAATCCACTGCTTTTTTGCCGACTTCCATATGGAAACGGCCATCCTGGGGCAGGCGGGACTCATCTATTTTTAAATTGGATAAAATCTTGATTCTGGCCACGATGGACGGCTGGACGCTTTTGGGAAGCATCAGGGACGTGTGCAAAATTCCGTCTATGCGATAGCGCACCCGCACGTCTTTTTCCGAAGGTTCAATGTGGATATCGGAAGCGTTGGCCTCAATGGCGTTGGTTAAAATAACCTCCACAATTTTAATTATCGGCGCTTCTTCAATGACCGCGGGCTTTGACTCCTTTCTGCCCTCCACCGGTTTAAACTGGACGGAATCTTCCTTGGTTTGAATGTCTTTCAGCGCCTCGCCGACGACTTTTCTTAAATTCTGCTTTTTTCCAATGACCACACCCACGGAAGTTTCCGAAGCCAGATACAGCTGAACCTGTAAATTCTGTTTTTGCCCCAAAAATTCCAGAGCTTCCAGGGCCGACAAGTTGGTCGGATCGGTTATTGCAACTTTTAAATTCTTGCCGGATATTTCAAACGGCACAAAATTATAAAAATTTATTGACTCCATCGGGATTAAGGACAAAACAGCCGGAGGCACCAGCGTCTGGCGCAAGTCAACGTAAGGCAAATTTAAAAAAGCCGCTCTGGCCTTGGCTAAATCTTCCTCATCCAAAGCTTTTTGGCTGACCAACAGCTGGCCAAAATCCTGTCCGGTCTTTTGCCTCAGCGCCTGGATTTGCGCGGCGACCTGGTCTTTGACGAATCCGTTATCTACCAAAAATTTTTCAAAACTCAAGGCCGCGGAAGACTGCGGGGCGGGATTAATTTTGATGGGAGTGTCCATTATTTAGACCCTTTAATCAATTAAATTACTGCCCGCCTTGTGGAACCGCGGGAGGAGGCGGAATTAAACCGCTGACGGGAATTCCAACATCTTTTTTGGGGTCAACCTGGGGGAAAGTAGTTTGATTATACTGAAAACGGTTTGAATTTAGAGCCTGACTAAAGTCTAAATTATTACCATAAGGCAAAATTTCCTGGGAAGTTGAAGAGGCACTACCCACCCCCTGATTTTGCAAGGAATTATTTGCATCGCCCTGAAAAAAACCATTGTATAAAACAACGCCCGCGGCCCCGAAAGCCACGACAATAATTACCAGCTGAATTATCGTTTTTTTATTCATTCCGTTAAAAAATTAAAGCTGTTTGAATTAGATTTAAGGCGCTAAATAATAAGCGTTTAAAGTTATCTGCATATTCAACTGTCCCTGGGAATCCTGGCTGATTGTCAAATTTGTCACATCCATAAGCCTGCCGCTGGTTTCAATTTGCTGTAAAAAATTCTGCAGTTGGCTAAAACTGCCTATCACAAAAACAGTTCCGGATAAAACGCGCAGGCTTCGGGAAACCCCGTAAGGGTTGGCCAATAAAGCTTTGTCGCCGGCTACCGCGGTGTTGGGCTGGCCGGAAATGCTGATGTTGCCCACTGTCACGCCCGCGGATCCGGCCAAACTTTGAATTAACAGCTGTAGTCTGACGACATTGCCGTCTAAAGGCATGGCCTGATCCAGCCGGGAAATATTCTGGCTGTCGGACTTCAAACTTTTAACCAGATTTTGCAACGTAACCAAATTTCCCGACACCTTAGTCCCTTCACCCAAAACCTGGGTCAATTGGCTGTTTTTCGCGGCGACTTCTTCCTGTTTGGGTAAAATAACAAACCAATAAAACAACCCGCAGATTACAACCAAAAGCACGACCTCAACTAAAGCGTTGCGGTAAGAATTGCTTTGCGGTTCAGAATTAAAACCAGGTTTTTTTGAAAAATCAATCGCCATTTGTGTTTGGATTGTGATATTGAATTAAGTTTGGATTATACTGCATTTGCACGTTGAATTTCACGCTGGAGGAATTTTTGCCCCGCACTATGGTAAAGCCGGATATTCGTATGTCGCTGAAGTTTTGATTAAACTGAGGCAGATTAAAAACCTGCATATACCTATCCAAGTCGGTTAAGCCGGGGACCGTGGCGCTTAAAATTAAATCATTGCCTGTGCCGACCTGAAAACTGCTGTAACTGGCGTTATTTAAAGTTGCGTCAGCCAGCGGCTTAAATATTTGCGACCAGTAAACATGAGCGGCAACCAAAGTATTAAGGTTTTGTAACTGCTGTTGTCTGGTTAAAAGTTCGCCGCGCCCCGTTAAACTTAAAGCCTGCTGAGTTTGGCCGGAAATTTGGGTTTGAACCGATGATATTTTACCGTCAATGCTTTTTGACTGGAAAAACAGCCAGCCGTAATATATGACCAAAGCCAAAAAAACGACCACAAAAAGTCTGACAAAAATTTTGACAGAACTTTCTTTAAGGCCGCCTCCCGCGCCGCTGTTGTTGGTTTGTTTTAATAAATTTATTTGAGCCAAGGTTTTGTTTTAACTGATAATTAATAATTGATAATTAATAACTTTTACTAAATGTCCCGATGTTATAAATTATCAATTATAAGTTATGGATTATCTCGCCCTATTCATTCCTCAGCGCCAAACCTATGGCAATGGACAGGCTTAAGGCATAGCGCTTAAGCACAGGTTCCAAATCCTGGGCGTAGCCCACCACCCCCAGCGGATTGCCCAGTTCCACTTTTAATTTTAAATCCTGAAAAAAATCAACTATGCCAGGCAGATTCGCGCCACCCCCCACCAATAAAATTTTTTCCACCGGCACATTTTGGGACTGATAGATAGTCAATAACTGCTTAACTTCGTTTTTTATAACATTTAAGACCGGTTTAACCGTTTCCGGAATAAAAGTGGAGTTACTTATGCCAAAATCCTTTTTAAACTGCTCGGCGCGGGAAACGCTGATGTTTAAAGCCTGGGCGATTTTATCGGTAATCGTGTCCCCGCCGATGTTTAAATTCCGGCTAAGCCTTAAAAACCCGCCCTCTATAATATTCAAACCCGTGCTTCTGGCGCCTATATCAATTATAACACAATTTAAGGGAAGGTTTCCAATTAAAGAGCGGATAAGCGCCAAAGCCTCTATTTCCCCGACTTCCGGCACAAGGCCGGCCAGACCAAACATCCGCATATAATTCTGGGTTATCTGCTTTGGCACGGCGGTAAGCAAAACTTTTACCAAATCTTTGGAGCTGGCGCTGTCGCCCGTAACCGTCCAGGACAAATCAATTTCCGAAAGCGCCAATGGCACGTATTTTTTGGCCTCAAATTCCACGGACGAAGCCATTTCTTTGCTGTTCATTTTTGGCAATTCTATTACGGAAGTAAACACGGCGCTGTTGGGAAAGCTAATAACACAGCGTTTGGCCGTAACCCCGGCTTTTTGCACCAAAGTCTTTAAAGTCCTGGCCATTTGCTCTATGGCCAACTGGTCATTTTTGCCGCCAAGCTGATAGGAAATATTAACTATTCCGTAAGTATCCAAAATTGCCTTTTCCTTATGCGAAACCTGGGCGATTTTGATATTCGCCGTGCCGATATCTACGCCTAAAATGGATTTGTTTTTTGAAAAAAACATTTTTTTATTTCTGGATTGGATTTAAGCCTTTTAAGAGCCAAATGTTGAATTTATAATAATACATTTTAGGATAGTTGTCAAAATTAAAAAAATTTGGTAAGATAACCAAAGTTTCCGAACAATTGCCACGCGTAGGGCTTGCCCTACGTAGTCCCGCGGAGCGGGACGAAGTAGGGGTGTGTAGCTCAGTGGTAGAGCACGTCACTGATAATGACGGGGTCGCAGGTTCGATCCCTGCCACACCCACCACTCGACTCGCTTTGGCTAGCGCCAAAGCTCGCTCGTGGTTTCGGCCTTTGGGAGGCCTCAACCAGCCACGAACGTTTAGGCGAGTCGAGTGTCCCGAGCGTAGCCGAGGGGCAGACAAAAACAAATGTTTTATTTTTATTTCTTTCGCTGTAAAGACAATACGTTGTATACCGGCATCACAAACTATCCGCCTCAGCGAGAAAATAGGCACAATAATGGCATGGGGTCACAATGGACAAAACAACACGGCGGCGGCGAAATCGTTTATACAGAAACATATACAACTTTAACCGAAGCCAGACGCAGAGAAATTCAGATTAAAAAGTGGTCAAGGGTTAAAAAAGAAAACTTGATAAAAGGTCTAAAACCATAATCTGATACCTAATTTTATGCGTTTCATCCTCTCCCCCCTCGCTTTTATTGCCGGGGTTCTGCTAATGAAATATTCGGTTGCCATTACCGACCAGTTTTCCGGCAAAATAGATTTGGCGGAAAAATATTTGGGAACGGGCATCGGCGCCGGCACCTATACCTGGTGGAAACTGTTTGGTCTTGCCATATGCGTTTTATCCGTTCTCTGGCTGTTTAATATGCTGCCCGGAGGCAGCAGCGCCCCAAGCATAACCCCGACTTCAATGATAATCCGAACACTGGTATAATTATCCCGAAGGTTATCCTTCGGGAATTTTGTAAAATGATTGTAATGCAGGGCTTGCCCTGCGTAGCCTTGGCGGAGCAGGGGCCATTAGCATAGTGGTAGTGCAGTCGGTTTGCATCCGACAGGCGGGAGTTCGATTCTCCCACGGTCCACCACCAGCACAAT
>Ga0265316_10001563_pt1 | contig 24530 bp, 25 predicted proteins | sample 4522metaG_FD_202092 | JGI IMG/M metagenome (GOLD analysis project Ga0265316, IMG submission 202092) | Rhizosphere microbial communities from Carex aquatilis grown in University of Washington, Seatle, WA, United States - 4-5-22 metaG | ecosystem: Host-associated > Plants > Roots > Rhizosphere >... | reverse complement strand
ACGCTGTGTTGCTTGACAGCGGCGGGTCGGCTACGCAGAATGCGACCCTTTCCAAATGGCCAACATCAAGTCAGCGCAGAAGAAGAATCGACAGCGCATCACGCACCAGGCGCGCAACTCGGCCCACAAGGCGGCGATGCGCACGGCAGTGAAGAAGTTGCGAGCCGCGGTTGCGGCCAAGAATGCAAAGCAAGCGGGTGAGTTGCTCAAGTCGGCGACCTCGCTCATCAGCCGGCTCGGCGGGCGGGGCGTGATCAAGAAGCGGACCAGCTCACGTCACGTGTCGCGGCTGACGGTCGCGGTCAACGCGCTGGCCAAGTAGTCTGGCGGTGGGCGCCGAGCCGCGGCTGCTTGCCGCAGGCACATCTTGCAGCTGTCGAAGCTGGCCTCAGGCCTGCCTACAACCATGGCGCAGATCGGCCAGCGTGAGCGGCAGCGGTAGCGTGAGCGACCCGCGATCCGCGGGCCGGCCTTGCGGCCGACCCGGAATCTTCCGAGAGACTTTGGCTAGTTTCCAGTCACCAGCTTGAACTCGGTTCGGCGGTTCTTGGCCTTGCCTGCCTTGGTCTTGTTGTCGGCGATGGGCTTTTCCGGGCCATAGCCGATCGCGGTTAGCCGCTCGGTCCTGATGCCCTTGTTGACGAAGTACTCTTTGACCGCATCGGCGCGCTTCTGCGACAGCTCCTTGTTGTACTCGTCCTTGCCGACGTTATCGGTATGACCGCTTATCTCGATCCTGGTGTCTGGGTAGTCACTGAGGACCTGGACGGCCCTGTCAAGCACGTCGTAGGACTTCTTGGTGAGGTTGGCGGAATTGGTCTTGAAGGTGATGCCTTCGATGACGCCGGTGAACTTCTTCAACGCGGCGGGCACCTCGTCCGGACAGCCATCCTCATCCTGGTAGCCGTTGAAGGTTTCGGGCTCGTTCGGGCACTTGTCGATGTTGTCGGGGATGCCGTCGCCGTCGGTGTCCTTGGGCGGCGGGCAGCCGTTCTTGGTGGGATCATCGCTCTTGGGACCCGGCTCGGTGGGGCAGGCATCGTCGACATCGAGGATGCCGTCGCCGTCGGTATCCTTGGGCCGCGGACAGCCATTCTTCTTGGGATCGCTGCTCTTGGGACCCGGCTCGGTGGGGCAGGCATCGTCGACGTCGGGGATGCCGTCGCCGTCGGTATCCTTGGGCGGCGGGGGCGGCGGGGGCAGCGGGGCCGGCGGAGGAAGAGGCCGATTTCCGCCGAACGCCAGGTATGCAGACACCAGGATCTCATAGTCGGGGCCATGGTAGTACCTCTCGCCGGAGCCTGGGCCGGATACAAACGCGGCGGGGGGGACCATGATGCGGCCGTCGAGGCGCAGCCCGAAATAGTCCACCAGCGGGAACTTCGAGCCCACGCCAAGGTGGAACACGTCATCGGTGTCATTGAAAGGGACTCCGTACGGGCCGGGGTGGCTATGGGAGATCTCCGACAGGGCGCCCCACCCGACGAGGGCGAAGGGCCGAACGTAGCCGGTGTGGATGAAGTTCCCGATCACCTGGCCGCGGTAGCCAACAATGATCTGGCGCGTGCCTCCGTTGGCATCGTTGAAGCGCGTATGAGTGGGCGAGATCATGGCTTCGAGTTCGACGCCCACCCAGGGAATGATGTTGTAGGTCAGGCGCAGACCGAAAGCCCCGCCCAAATCAGGCGAATAGCCTTCGGGAGAACCCACGTAGCGGCCGAGTCCGCTCTGCTTGTCGTAGAAATGGAGGCCACCAAAGATCCCGATCTCGTACGGCTGATCTATTGGCGTTTCGTCGGCGGCTGCTTGGCTTGGCGGGCTGGCCTCGGCGGCCAGCGCCCGCGGGGATGCGACCCCGGCCAAGGCTGCCAGCAACCCTGCGGTCAGGACACTCGACTTCAGCAACACCGTGTTTGATCGACTCTTCATGCGATTCCCTCCTTTTCAAGAACGCAAATTGTCTGATCGCCGAACCGTAAGATGCGCCACTATCGTTTGTGCGTCAACGATCCGATGAAGACGGCGTTCAAGCGTTCCCGGCGCGCCGAGGAGCAGCTTCCTCTGCCAACTGGCGCACCAGACGGGTCAACTGGATTTCGGGGTCCACACGCGACGACTTGAACGCGCGGTCCGCTTGGTACAGGCGCTCGAAGCTGCGGCGAAGGGCAGCCACGGACATGCGCCGCGCGGGAACCAGCACGTCGTCGAGAAAGAAGGGTGGCAGGCCCACCGCAGCGGCCATTTCGGCGCGGGACACGTTGGCAGCGGCCAGCTCCTTGGCCCGCCAGGTTTGGCGAAGTTGTCGCAACAACATCGCTTGGATGCGCAAGGGTGGCTCGCGGTTACGAAGCATGTTGGTCACCAGTTCGAGTGCCCGTCTGGCGTCGCCCGTGCCGATGGCCTTGGTCAGCTCGAACACGTTCCGCTCGCGCGATTCTGGTACCAGTTCCTCGACCTGGGCTCGGGTGATGCGACCGCCTTTGCCGGCGTAGATCTCCAGTTGTTCCAGCGCCTGCATCAGGCGGCCCAGATCGGGGCCGGCCGAGCTGGCCAGGGCCTCGGCCGCATCGCTGTCCATGGCCATGCCTCGGGTCTTGGCTTCACGGGCGATGAACGGGCCCAGCTCGCGGTCCTTGAGCCGCGCAAATTCGTGCAGAAATCCAGCCTTGCGCAACGCCAGAAACGCGCGCAGGCGGCCGTCGATCTTTTCCGCCAGGAGCACCAGACAGGTGCTGGGATTGGGATGGGCGGCGTACGCGGTCAGCGGTTCCAGGGCATCGGCCTTCACCTGCTCCAGGCCGCGAGCAATCACCAGACGTTGCTTGGCGAACATGGGCAGGGTGCGGGCTGCCGCCAGAACCTCGACCAGCGCGACTTCTTTCAGGTCGAAGAGTTCGCAGTTGAGCCCCGAGGTGTCTCCGGCCGAGGCGCCCAGGATCTTGCGGCGCAGGGCCGCCACGCAGCGGTCGACGAGAAATCGCTCAGGACCGTGCAAACAGTACAGGGGCGCAATCTCACCGCGCTCGATGGCGCGCAGCAGATCGGGCTCTTCCCGCGCAGGCACGCGACGGGTCTACCACATCCGCGCTACTTCAAGAGACGGATGCTGTCGCCCTCGACGAAGTAGATGAGAGGCGGATCGACGCGGCCGTGGTCAGGACCGAAACGAATGTCGCCGGTCATCCCCTCGAAGCGTTCGCTTCCCACCAGGCGCAAGACATCGGCACGGGTGCGCGCGCCGCGATCGACCGCCCCGCGCAGGATGGACAGGCCGTCGTACCCATAGGCGTCAACCGCCGTGGGGTTGGTGCCATAGGCTTCGCGGAAGCGGGTGACGAAGTTCCCACTGCGCGCATCTTCGGCGGGGTAGTAGCCAGGGCAAAGCATGGCACCTTGCACGTAGCGTTCGGCATTGCGGAGCAGCTTTGGGGAAAGGCTTAACGCCGTGGAAAGCAAGAGTACCTCACGCCGGCCCGCGGTCGGCACGGTGGCCGAGGAAGGCGCGGCCAGCAGGCGCGGCCGACGGGGCCAGATGTCAGCCGCGGCCAAGGCCGGCCCGATGAGTTCCAGACGCGTGGCCTCGTCGGGCACGAACAGGGCATCGAAGCCGATCTTGCGCAGCTCATTCACCTGCGCGGAGAACGACGTGGCGCCTGCGACGTACGTGAGGTGCGCGACCAGCGTGCCGCCTCCGGTCGCCAGGGCATTTTTGAAGGCCCCGGCCAGACGCTTGCCCGAGGCGCTGTCTGGCCCCAACACCACGAAGCGGCGCGCGCCCAGGGCCAGCGCCCGCTGTGCCAGCGCGATGGCGCGTGACTCGGGCGCGTGGATGAGTTGGAACGCGGTGGTGCGGGCGCCTGGCGCGTGGTCGTCGAGCAGCAGGAAGGGCACGCCGTCGCGCGCAGCCAGTTCGATGCCACGCGGGTTGGGCGCGCCCAGCAGACCGATGACCGACTCTTCACGCGCAAGCGACCAGGCCGCGCCGCCTGCGCCCGCGCTCCCGGCGCGTTCGGCCGGGGCGTCGGAATCGCGCACCATGAGCTGATACGAAGACGGATCGCCAGAGGCCGTGGGTTCGGCCATCACCAGCATCGCCCCACGCAGCACCACCTCGCCCAGACGGGCTTGCGCTCCTGACTGGGGAACCGCCAGACCCAGCCGCAGCGGATCCACTGATGCCGTCGCTTGCAGGCCCGGGTCAAGACCCAGGTTGCGCCGAGTGAGGCCGATGTCCTGCTCCAGCCGGACGGCGCCGGCTTCGTCTCCGCGCGCGCGCAACGCGGCCACAGCGTGCGCTCCGAGCATGGCACGCACGAACGGGGCACGAGGAACGCTCAGCGCGGAAAGCGCAGGCTCACCAGGGATCTTCTCGGCCACCTCCTCGGCTCGGCGGCGCGCATAGGCGCGTTCATGCTCGCGCGCTTCCTCGACGCTGCGATACTGATCCCACTGCTCGATGGCAGCCACCGGATCTCCGGTCTCGGCCAGGGCCTCGGCCGCGGCCGCGTACAGAAGCAACGGAGCGTCGGTGTCAGCCAGGCCTCCGATTCGGGGCGGTCCCGAGGTGAGAAACGGACGCAAGAGTGTCACGGCCAGCACGTGGTTGCCCAGCCGGCCGTCGGCGATCCCCAGCAGAAAGTCGAAGTCGGGGGTTCTTGCGCCCGCCTCGGCCTTTTCCAGCGTGGCCTTGGCCCCGGCCGCGTCGCCGGATGCGAGCTGAACGCGCGCCAGAAGGGCGAGGGCAGCCGGACGCTGGCGATGGTCGGGATGGTTGGCCAGGAATGCTTCGAGCGCGCTGCGCGCGGTGGCGGGATCCGCCGCGAAAGCCTTGCTGGCCGCTGCCCGAAAATCCGCGTCGCCTCCGCGATCTTCGCGCGTCCCGCGCGCCTCGGCTGCGCCCGAGTCGGGCACTCGCTCGGCGGACAACGGAACTTCATCCTGGCGCGCCTGCACCTGCCCGCTGGCACAGCCAGCGAGCAAGAAGGCGGCGAGTATTCCGATGCGCATGGACCGGGTTTTACGTCAGTCGGGGGCCTGAGTCGACTGCCGGAAATGGCCAGATCTCCGCTCTGCGCCCCCGCGCGATCCGCGACCGCGCGGGGGCTGGCCGCCCATGGTGCATGGGCTAAAGCGGGCTTGGCTCTCGTAAGCCCGCTGCGGGGAGGTGCAGAACCCATCCCGGGTTCCACACCAGATCTTCAATTTCTTCGGATGCCGGCTAGTTCTGCCGAGGTGGACGTCGCGTCCGCACTCTTGCTTCCTCTTCGGATAGACCCTCGGATGCCATCACCGCGCGAAGCTTCTTCACCTCTTCGGGGCTCAGGCGGGCCAAGTTTGCTTCCCTTCCCTCGTTGGTTGCGTCGTTCCAGTCAACCGTTCCCGGACGGATGTGCCGTAGCTGCATCGGTCTCCCTCCCTCATTCTCTTTCGGTGGCGCCTTTGATCAGGTTCGCGACCTCGCATTCCCAACCTTCGTCAACCAGAAGGTATTCCCGAAACTCACGCTCGAATTCTCCCAGATTTGCCTGTGGTGCAACAGAAAAAATCGTGTAACGCAGCCGGCCCCGAAGCTGCGACATCTGCCGCGTCCAGCCCCACGTGTGTTATGAACCCGGCGATGCGCATTTCAAAGACCCTGATCCCGACGCTGAAAGAGGCTCCTGCCGAGGCTGAGGTGCCTTCCCACATCCTGATGGTGCGCGGCGGATACCTGCGCAAACTCGCTGCCGGCATCTATTCGTTCTTGCCGCTCGGCTGGCGCGTTGTGCAGAAGATTTCGCGCATAATTCGCGAGGAGATGAACCGCGCCGGGGCACAGGAGGTGTTTTTGCCCGCGGTCATCCCAGGCGAACTGTGGCAGGAATCCGGGCGCTGGGATCACTACGGCGACCAGCTGCTGCGCTTCAAGGATCGCAAGGGCGCGGACTTCGTCATCGGGCCCACCCACGAAGAGGTGATCGTCGATCTGGTTCGCCATGACGTGCGCAGTTATCGGCAATTGCCGCTCACCCTGTTCCAGATTCAAACCAAGTTCCGCGACGAGCTGCGCGCGCGTGCCGGCCTAATGCGCGGCCGCGAGTTCATCATGAAGGACGCCTACTCGTTCCACACCAGCGAGGAAGATGCCCTGCGCGAGTACAAGAACATGTACGACGCCTACACGCGCATCTTCACCCGCTGCGGTCTGGCCTTCCGCGCGGTCGAGGCTGACACCGGCGCCATCGGCGGTTCGCAGTCGCACGAGTTCCAGGTGCTGACCGAGACCGGCGAAGACGCCATCCTGGCTTGCGACAAGTGCGACTACGCCGCCAATGTCGAAGAGGCCAAGGCGCGCTCGGTTGCTGCAGCGCCGGCGGGGGAGCCGGTTGCTGCCGTCGAGAAAGTGGCGACGCCAGGCAAACGCACCATCGAGGAGGTTTCGACCTTCCTTGCTTGCAAACCGCAGGACCTGGTCAAGACGCTCATCTACCTGGCCGACGGAAAGCCGGTGGCGGTGCTGGTGCGCGGGGATCGATCGGCCAACGACGTCAAGGTGAAGCGTGTCCTGGGTTGCACTGAGCTGGTGCTGGCAGCGGACAAGGCCGTCGAGGAAATCACCGCGGCCCCGGTTGGTTTTGCTGGTCCGGTGGGGCTGCGCATCCCGATCTACTGCGACCACGAGGTGTGCGTGCTGCCGTCCTTCGTGTGTGGCGCGAACGCCGCGGACCTGCACCTGCGCAACGTGGTTTCCAAACGCGATTTTTCGCCCACCCAATGTGGCGACTTCCGGCAGGCGGCTCTCGGCGACGCTTGCCCGCGCTGCGACGGCGGCCATTTCATCGGCTATCGCGGCATCGAGGTGGGGCAGGTGTTCTTCCTCGGCACCAAGTACTCGGCGCCCATGAAGTGCAACTTCCTCGACACCGACGGCAAGGAGAAGCCGATGGTCATGGGCTGCTATGGCATCGGCGTGACCCGCATCGCGGCCGCGGCCATCGAGCAGAACCACGACGCCGATGGCATCATCTGGCCGGTGCCCATCGCGCCCTTCGAGGTCAGTTTGCTTTCGCTGCAAGTGAGTGACCCACAGGTGACGGCGGTGGCTGAACGCCTGCACGATGAATTGCAGAAAGCGGGCATCGACGTGTTGTACGACGATCGCGACGAGCGACCGGGCGTGAAGTTCAAGGATGCGGATCTCATCGGAATGCCGTATCGGATCACCGTGGGCAAGAAGGGCGTGGCCGAGGGCGTAGTCGAGCTCAAGGCGCGGCGTTCGCCCGAGGTGGTGAAGGTGAAGATCGAGGACGTCGTGCGCGTGGTGGCCGAAAAGGTCGAGCGCGAGCGACTAGGGGGCCTGGCGTGAGCGCGGGCGCGATTTCCGCGCGTGAGCGCGTGATCGTCGCGCTGGACGTACCTGACCTGAAGGCGGCAGGCGATTTCCTCGACCGGCTGGAGGGCCAGCCCGTTTTTTACAAGGTCGGCCTGGAGCTCTTCGTGGCCGAGGGCGTGCGAGCCATCGAGGCGGTGCGCTGCCGCGGCGGCAAGGTCTTTCTCGATCTCAAGCTGCACGACATTCCTGAAACCGTGGCGCGCGCAGTGTCCTCGGCCATGGCTCTGGGCGCCGAGCTGTTGACCCTGCACACCGCGGGCGGCCTGGCCATGATGAAGCGAGCGGCGCAGGCGGCGCAAGGGCGGGCCAAGCTGCTGGGCGTGACCGTGCTCACCAGCCTGGCCGAAGATGACCTGCGCGCCGACGGCATGGCCGGAAGTATGCGCGAGGCCGTGGTACGGCGGGCGAAGCTGGCCAGCCAGGCCGGAATCGCCGGCGTGGTGTGCTCGCCGCAGGAAGTGGCTGACGTGCGCCAGGCGTGTCCGTCGCTCTTGCTGGTGGTGCCTGGGGTGCGGCCGGCTGGAGCTGACGTCGGCGATCAGAAGCGCGTGGCCACGCCAGCGTCGGCCATCGCGGCCGGCGCAGACTATCTGGTCGTGGGCCGACCCATTCGCGACGCCGCGAACCCGGCCGCGGCATTTGCTGCCGTGGTCGCCGAAGTCGTGGCGGCCGGAAAGTAGGCACGTGGCGGAGGAGCGATCGTCGCGGGTGGTGTTCGGTGTTCGGCCGGTCGAGGAACTGTGCCGGGCGCGGCCGCGCGAGGTGGCGGTCGTGTACTTGGCCGAGGGGCATCGTTCGCGCGAGATCGACGTGGCCGTGGTGGCGGCCAAGGATCGTGGCATCACCGTCGAGATCCGGCCCCGCGCCCTGGTGGCTGGGCTGGCCGGCGCGCCGGCCCATCAGGGTATCGTGGCCATTGTCGGCGAATATCGCTATGCCCTCATCGCGGACATGTTGGCTGCGGCGCAGGCGGCGTCCGAGGCGCCGCTGCTTCTGCTGCTCGATTGCATCACTGACCCGCAGAATTTCGGCGCGCTGGTGCGCAGCGCGGAGGTGTTGGGGGCGCATGGCGTGGTGATTCCTGACAAGCATGCGGCGCCGGTGACCGGCTCGGTGGTCAAGGCCTCGGCAGGGGCCAGCGAGCGCATGCGCATCGCCCGGGTTCACAATTTGCTCGGGACGATCGACTGGCTGGGATCGCAGGGCGTGCGGGTGTGGGGCGCGGCTGCCGAGCGGGGCGTGCCTTTGGCGCAGGCGGAGCTGGTTGGCCCCACCGGCTTGGTTGTAGGCGCCGAGGGCCGCGGCTTGCGTGAGGCAGTGGCTCGTCGCTGCGCCGGCGTCCTGCAGATTCCCCAGCGCGGGCAGGTCTCCTCGCTCAATGCCTCGGCCGCCGGGGCGATCTTGCTCTACGAGGCCATGCGCCAGCGCAGCAACGCACACCCGTAGCGGCGACCACAACGGATTTGGCACGCGCTCCGGGTCTGCTAGATTTCTGCCTCGGAGGCAAACTGAACATGTCACGCATTCCCGTCGCCGTTGTTGGCGCCACTGGGCTGGCAGGCCAGGAGTTCCTGGTTTCGCTGGCCGGGCATCCCCTGCTCCAAGTCGTGAAGGTCGCGGCGTCCAGCCGCTCGGCCGGCAAGACCATGGCCAATGCGGTCAAGGACGACAAGGGTGCCTCCCGGTGGTTCTGCACGGAGCCGCTTCCTGACGAGATGGCCGGCCTCAAGGTCGAGGATTCGGCACTCATGACCACCGAGGGTGTGCGTCTGGTGTTTTCTGCCGTCGAGGCGGACGTGGCGCGCGAGTTAGAACCCAAGTGCGCGGCCAGCGTGCCCGTAATTTCGACCGCGAGCGCGTTCCGCTACGAGCCGGACGTGCCGATTTTCCTCCCCGGTGTGAACTGGGATCACGCCGGTCTCATCGAGGTCCAGCGCAAGAAGCGTGGATGGAAGGGTTTCATCACCCCGGGCCCGAACTGCACCACCGTCGGCCTGGCCATGACCCTGCGTCCACTCGACATCGCGTTCGGTGTTGAGCGCGTGATCATGACCTCGATGCAGGCGCTCTCCGGCGCGGGCCGCTCACCTGGCGTCACCGCCATGGACATTCTCGACAACATCATTCCCTACATCCCCAAGGAAGAAGAGAAGGTCGAGAAGGAGACCACCAAGATTTTGGGCAAGCTGGTCGGGGACGCCATCGTGCCGGCGCCGCTCGCGGTGTCGTGTACCTGTACCCGCGTGAACGTGCTGGAAGGCCACACCGAGTCGGTGTTCGTTCAGTTGAAGCGTCCCACCCATCTCGACGACGTGAAAGCCGTGTGGCGCGAGTTCGGCGCTGACCTGGCCGGCCTGGGTCTGCCCTCGGCGCCCAAGCACCTCATCGCGATTCGCGAAGATCCCTATCGCCCGCAGGTGCGGCTTGACCGCGACGAGGAAGGCGGCATGTCCACCGTGGTGGGACGCCTGCGCGAGGATCCCGCCCTGCCCAACGGCATCAAGTACATCCTGGTGTCGCACAACACCCGCATGGGCGCAGCCAAGGGCGCCATCCTGGTGGGCGAGTACCTGATTAAGAAAGGCCAGATTTCGTAGGCTGCGTCTACAACCCTGCGTGTTTCGCCTCAATCGTCGCGGCCAGGGCGTCGATGGTTTGCAGGTCCGCCTCGGTGGGAAGACCCTTGACCTCGACGGGATCCAGGAACTCGACCTTGAGGTTGCCCAGCAGTCCCTTGAGCGTCTCCACGGTCTTGCCGCCCCAACCGAGCGAGCCGATGACCGTGGCGAAGCGCGCCTTGGGACGCAGCATGTTGGTCACGAAAGCAGCGGACGCAGCAGCCGGGTGCGGTCCGGCCAGCACGGTGGACGTGCCGAGTACCACGGTCGCCGCATCGACCAGGGCCATGGCCATGTGCCCAAGATCCATGGTGGGCAGGTTGATGCGCGTGACGCCCACGCCTCGGGCGATCAAGCCATCCACCAACCGGTCGACCATGATTTTGGTACTGCCGTGCATGGTCACGTGGGCCACCACGGCTTGATTCTTGGGCTTGTCCCCGATCCAGTCCTTGTGTGCGTCCAGGATGAATTGCGGCCGGCGATACACCGGGCCGTGGCTGGGCGCGATCATGTCCACACCCAGGGATTCGATCTTCGCGATATATCCGCCCAGGCGCGCGCGGAACGGCATCATGATCTCGGCGTAGTAGCGCTTGGCCGCCAAGTACGCTTGCGCTTCGTCGTCGGCAAAGAGATCGCTTGACGCTCGGTGGGATCCCAGGAAATCGCAGGTGAAGAGGATCTTGTCTTCACGCAGATGGCTGAACATGGTCTCCGGCCAGTGCACCCAGGGCGCAAAGATGAACTGCAAGGTGCGGCCGCCCAGGTCCAGGACGTCGCCGTCTTTGATCAGGGTGACCGCCTCGGCCGGCAGGTGCACGTGCGTCTTGAGTAGCTCGGCGCACTTCTGGTTCGTGACCACTTTGGCCTCGGGGAAACGCGCCAGCACAGCAGGCAAGCTGCCCGAATGGTCTTGCTCGGCGTGGTGCGCGACCACGTAGTCGAGCTTGCTCACACCCGCTGCCGCCAGATTGGTGAGCAGCTCGTCGGTAAAGGCGCGGTCAACAGTGTCAAGCAGCGCCACCTTGTCTTGGCCCTTGACCAGATAGGCGTTGTAGCTTGTGCCGTCGGGCAAGGGGATGAGGTCGTCGAAGAGTGGCCTGTCCCAGTCGAGGACGCCCACCGCATGAACACCCGGCTTCAAGGTTCGTGCTGCCATGTGGTTCCTGTTGGCCCTAGGCCGGGGAAAAGTTTTCCTTGCCCAAACCGCAAGTCGGGCACACCCAATCGTCGGGCAAGTCTTCGAACGGCGTGCCCGGTTTGATGCCGCTGTCCGGATCGCCCACGGCCGGGTCGTACTCGTAGCCGCAGGCGTCGCACACGTACTTCTTCATCTTGTCGTCAGTCATGGCTGCCAAGGACTAGCGTTCTTTACGTCAGGTTTCAACGCCTGTGCGTCTGTACGTTGACAGAGGGGCGGGGCAGGGCAAGATTGGCCTGGTGAGGAACCTGCGATGAAATGGGTGGCTTTCTTGCTGGTCGTTCTCGTCGGCGGTTGCGCCGGCTGCCTGAAGAAATCGGAGACGCGGCCGGCGCCCGTGTCGCAGAAACCGCCGACGGTGGCCCCGCCTGCGCCCGCGCCAGCTGCGGACGCGACCCGCCGCATCCGGCCGGCCCAGATGGCCGGCTCCTGGTACCCGGAAAACAAGGACCAGTTGGCGGCCGAAGTCGACGAACTGTTTGCTCAGGCGAAGCCGCCCAAGATCGACGGCAAGGTCATCGCGCTCATCTCGCCGCACGCGGGCTATCGCTTCTCAGGCAAGGCCGCGGCCACCAACTACCAGCTCTTGCGTGGGCAGGATGTCCGCCGTGTGGTGCTTCTGGCCATCTCGCACCACTACCCCCTGCGCGGCGCCTCGATTCCCGACGTGACCGACTTCGAGACGCCGCTGGGTCTGGTACCAGTGGACGGCAAGGCTGTGGCACGGCTGCGGCGCAGCCCGGTGGTCAGCAGTGTGATGCGCGCCGAAAACAATGAGCATTCGTTGGAGATCCAGCTCCCGTTGCTCCAGCGCGTCCTGCCCAGGTTCAGTCTGGTTCCCATTTTGGTAGGAGAGATGGAGGATCAGGACTACTTCGATCTGGCCGCGGTTCTGGCCGAGATCGTCGACAGCCACACAGTCGTGGTGGCGTCCAGCGACTTCACCCACCGGGGCGTCAACTACGGCTACGAAGTCCCTGACGGCCCCGGCGATGTGCAAGCGCGGCTGGCGCGACTGGATCAAGGATCCATCGATCAGATCACCAAGCTGAGTCGGCCCGGACTGCTGGCCTACGCGGAAAAGACCGGTACCACGATCTGCGGCCTGCACCCGATTGCGCTGTTGCTGGAACTGCTAGGCCGTTTTCCGGGCGCCAAGCCCCATGTCGTGAGCCACTATACGTCAGGCGACGTTACTTCCGACTGGTCCAGCAGCGTGACATATATAGGTATGGCATTCACGGGCAAGTGGCGCGAGGAGTCGAAGTTGGAAGAGGCGCGTGAGGCAGGCGAGAGCACGTTCCCGCTCACCGACGACGAGAAACGGACCCTGCTGCGGCTGGCTCGTTTGTCGCTTGAGGCGTCGGTGCGCAAGGGGCGCTTTGATCCCGACGGCATTGTGTCCATTCCCGCGACGCCGTCGTTGGAGCGCAAGGCCGGCGCGTTCGTGACGTTGAAGTGCAAGGGCGGAGCGGACGGCACCTGCACCGGCCAGGGCGAGGAACTGCGCGGCTGCATCGGCACCCTCGAGCCCAGCTCATCGGTGTACGAAGCGGTGGCTGGCAACGCGGCGAGCGCCGCCCTAAGGGATCCGCGGTTCCCGCACGTCACCGTCGAGGAACTGCCTTCCGTCACTGTTGAGGTGTCGGTGCTTACGCCCCCGCGACCGGTGAAGAGCGCCGACGACATCGTGATCGGCCGTCACGGCATCATCCTGTCGAACGGATGGAACCGCGCGACCTTCTTGCCGCAAGTGGCGCCTGAACAGGGTTGGGATCGCGAAACCACGCTGCGCCATCTGGCGCAGAAGGCCGGGCTGCCCGCCGACGCTTGGAAGAAGGCCGAGTTTCAAGTTTACGAGGCAATCGTCTTTTCGGAAGGCGAATTCAAGTAGAGCGTTACGATTTTTTCCCCGGCATCTCCCATTGGTGCGGGCTATGCTTTCGGCGTGTCCGGGGAACGAATCGATGCAGACCGTCGGCAATTTTTGCTGACAGTGGGCTCTCTGGCAGCGGTTGCCACTGGGTGCAGCTCTTCCTGTGGCAGCACTCGCTCGACGGGAACCTCGGCGGCCGGCATGCCGGCGGGCAGCGCGGCCGTCCTGAATGAACCGAAGCGCACGGAAAAACCGCGCGTCGTGGTGGTGCGAGCGAAACAAGCCCTGACCCATGGCTACGACGCCGACCGCGGTGCCCTGCGCGCCATGCTGGGCGCCGGCCTTGCCGCATTGGCAGGCACACCAGACGGCGTGGCGGGTTTGCGCCGATACTTCAAGACGGGCCAGACAGTGGGATTGAAGATCAATGGACTGGCCGGCCGCAATGCGGCCACACATGTGGAATTGGTAGACGAATTGTCGGCGCTATTGCGGCAAATGGACATTGGCGGTCATCAGCAGGTCGCTTTTGATCGTTTCGCGTCTGATCTGACTGCGTCGGGTTTTGCGTTGAACGAGCGCGGCGAGAGCTACCGCTGCACCGGCAACGATGCGCTTGGCTACGAAGAGGAGGCGACTGTCATGCCGTCCTCGGCTTCGCGCCTCGCCCGGGTGCTGACCGAACGCGTGGATGTTGTGTTGAATCTGCCCGTGCTCAAGCAACACATGTTGTCGGGCATGTCGGGCGCGCTAAAGAACCAGTTTGGCTGCATTCATAATCCCAACAAAATGCACCTGGACAAGTGCGACCCCTATATTTCCGAAGTCAACGCTTTGCCCACAATTCGACAGAAGCAGCGCCTGATTGTGATGGACGCCCTTCGCCCGGTGGTCGACAACGGCCCCAGCTACCAGCCAGGCATGGCCGAGGTGGCCAATGCACTGCTGTTTGCCGTGGATCCCGTGGCGATGGATGTCGTGGGATTGGAACTACTGGAAGAATTGCGCCGCAAACGCGGCTTGCCGTCGCTCGACAAAGTCGATCTGACGCCGACGCATATTCAGACCAGCGCAAAGATGGGCCTGGGCGTAGGCGAGCGCGCAGCCATTGACGTGGTGTCAATCGAGGTTTGACCATGAGCTTCTCCCGTCGTGATTTTGTTCGAGGCTGCGCGGGGACGGGATGTGCTCTCGCAGTCGGTGGTTCGGTGGGCAGTCTGGCAATCTTTCAGCCGCGGCCCGCGCGCGCGGGCGAGGCGCCGCGGCCGCACCCGGCGCGATTCTGGAAGAAGCTGGACAACAAACGCGTGCAGTGCCAGCTCTGCCCCAAGCAATGCTTGGTCGAGGACCGCGAGCGTGGCTTCTGCGGCGTGCGCGAAAACCGCGGCGGCGAATATGTCACTCTGGTTTGGGGCCAGCCCTGTGCCGTGCACGTGGATCCGATCGAAAAGAAGCCACTCTTCCATTTTCTACCCGGCAGTCGCGCTTTCTCGCTTGCGACCGCGGGCTGCAATCTGGAATGCAAGTGTTGTCAGAACTGGGACATCTCGCAGTCGCGGCCCGAGGAGGTGGACTGGCACTGGATGCCGCCCGAAGAAGTCGCGCGCCGGGCGCAGGCCGAAGGTGCTTGTGTGACCTTCACCTATTCCGAGCCGATCGTTTTTCTCGAATACTGCATCGACACGGCGATAGCGGCGCACAAGCTGGGCGTGCGCACCACCATGGTCACGGGCGGCTCGGGCGAAGTGGAACCGATGAAAGAGGCGTGCAAGGTCCTCGACGCGGTGAAGATCGATCTCAAGGGCTTCACCGAGGACTACTACCGCAAGCTATGCAAGGGCAAACTGGCGCCGGTGTTGAAGACCATCGAGACCGTCCGGCAAAGCGGGGTGTGGTTGGAGCTGGTGCACCTGTGCATTCCTGGCGCCAATGACAGTGAGCCCGAGGTTCGCGACATGTGCCGCTGGGTAAAGACCCATCTGGGCGGGGAGGTACCACTGCACTTCACGCGCTTTTCGCCGCAGTACCAGATGAAGAACGTGCCGCCCACGCCCTTTGAGACGCTGATTCGCTGCCGCGACATTGCTCTGGGCGAAGGGTTGCAGTACGTGTACACAGGCAACGTGCCTGGGATTGAAGGCGAGAACACCTATTGCCCGCGCTGTCACAAGGTGGTGGTGGCTCGCCATGGCTTTCACGTGGAGTCGGTGAACCTGAAGGCCGGCCATTGCGCTTTCTGTGGGCAAGCTATCCCTGGCATTTGGAGTTGAGCGCTTGTTCGGGCGCGGGCCGAAGTTCGCTGCGGCGGTGATCGTCCTGATGGCTACGAACGCCTGTCGCTCGGGCGATCGGCATGCGCACAACTTTCCCGGCAGGGTCGATCCGGCGGCCCTGCATGCACGCTACGGCGACGCGCTCTACTCGCAGGATGCCGAGGAGACGCTGATTCGCGCCTTCTTCGAGGATCGCCGCAATGGGGTATTTCTCGACGTGGGCGCGGGCGATCCGGTGAAAAACAGCACGACGTACTACCTGGAAAAGCACTTGGGTTGGCGTGGGATCGCCGTGGATGCCCTGGCCGAATACGCGGTCGACTACGCGCGGCTGCGGCCAGCCACGCGTTTCTTTTCCTATTTCGTGGGCGACAGGAGCGGGCTGAAACGCGACTTCTATGCCAGCCCCGACAAGGATTTCTCGTCGGGCACCGGTGAGGACCCACGCGGCGGGAGCTACCAGAAACGGCAGGTCTCCACCATTACACTCGACGACCTGCTGGGCCGCGAAGGCGTCGCGCATGTCGACTTCCTGTCCCTGGACATCGAAGGCGCAGAGCCGGCCGCGTTGGCCGGATTCTCGATCAGCCGTTTCCGGCCAGCCCTGGCCTGCGTCGAGATTCACTCGGCCGAGCACGGCCGCGCCATCAGCGAGTACTTCACCCTGCACGGCTACCGCGAGATCAGCGCCTATCGAGCGATGGATCCGATCAACCGGTATTTCGCGCTAGCGCCGTGACTTGGCTAGAAACAATCTCGTCATGCCCAACGTCACCTTCGTACGCGCCACGCCCAGCGACATTCCGCTCTTGCAGGCGCTGGCGCGCACGATCTGGAGGGCCCACTTTCCTGGGATCATTTCGACCGCGCAGATTGAATACATGCTCGACCGGATGTACGCGACCGACATGATCGAGAATGAGATGCGGGCCGGGACTTGCTGGGAATTGATCCGGCAGGGCACAGAGACAGTCGGCTTTCTGTCCTATTCGTTCGATGAAGCGGCGGCCCGGTTGAAGCTGCACAAACTCTACCTTCAGGTGGAGCGGCACGGGCAGGGATTGGGCCGGGCCAGCCTAGGGCATGTGATGGAAGTCGCGCAGAACCTGGGCGCGGGCGAGGTTTCGCTCTACGTGAACAAGAAGAATCAGAAAGCCATTCGCGCCTATGAGCGCGCTGGTTTTGCAGTCGCTGAATCCGTGATCAATGAATTCGGAGACGGTTTCGTGATGGACGACTACCGAATGACGGTGCCCTGCGCGCGAAAGTAGGCGCTGTCAGCCGCGCGCCGCTTGCAACGCGCGCTGAAAAGCGAGCAGAGAACGCTCGATGGTGTCGAGGGGCACGGTCATCGACAGCCTGATGTATCCGCCGCGGCCAAAGCCCGTGCCTGGAACGGCGAGCACGCCCTGCTTGAGCAAGAAACCCACGAACGCCACGTCGTCGGGGATGGGAGTCTTGAGAAAGATGTAGTAGCCGCCCTCGGGCTTGCGCACCTCATAGCCAGCCGCGGCCAGGCCGGCGCAGAAGACATCGCGCTTGTGCTGGTAAAGGGTCACGTCCACGCAAGCATCGGCCGCCTCGGCCATGACCAATTGCCAGAGAGCCGGCGCGTTGACAAACCCGAGGGTGCGGTTGGCGAAGGTGCAGGCCGCCGCCATCTGGGGCCAGTCAGGCAGGCGCGGCGACAAGGCGAGAAACCCGATGCGCTCGCCGGCCAGGGCCTGCGATTTCGACCAGGAAAAGCAGATCGCAGTCTGCGAGATGAGTGACGCCACCTCGGCAACTGGGACGCCGTCATACACCAGGCTCTTGTAGGGCTCGTCGCTGATGACCAGCGGCGGGTTGGGCAGGCGCGCGAGCATGGTTTCCAGATCGCGCAGCAGCGACGCGGGATAGACGCGGCCCGAAGGATTGTTGGGCGTGTTCAGAATGATGCCGCGAGTGCGCGGGGTGATGGCCGCGGCGATGAGCTCGACATCCGGCAGGCATTCCGCGTCGGTCTCGACCACCACCACGCGGCCGCCGTGATTTCCCACATAGAAGGGATACTCGGCGAAAAATGGCGCTAGCAGGATGACCTCGTCGCCGGGATCGAGGATCGTCTTCAAGATGACGTTGCAGGCGGCTGCCGCGCCCGTGGTCATGCACACGTGCTCGGCGGTGAACGGCAATCCGACTTCCCGTCGCAGTTTGTCGGCAATGGCCGCGCGCACCTCGGGGAATCCCGGGTTGGGCATGTAGCCGTGGCTGTGCAGTCGGCCTTTGTCCACCACCCGGCGCAAGGTGGCCAGGGTGAGGGCCGGCGGCTCGACTTCGGGATTGCCCAGCGTGAAGTCGAAGATGCTGTCCTCGCCACGCTCTTTCTTCAGGCGCGCGCCCTCCTCGAACATGCGCCGGATCCACGAGGCGCGTTCCAGTTGCTCGGCAATGCTCTTCGCGACAGCCATCAGCGATTGAATAGGTCGTTCTTGGCCAGCACGTTGATGCCCGAAGCCTGCAGCGCTTGGGCGGCGCCGTCGGGATCGTCGAAGCGGAAGATGAGCACGGCGCGATCGCCGTGGCCAAAGGGAAAGGCGTACATGTACTCGATGTTGATGGTGGTGCGCTCGAAGGCGGACAGGATGCGCGCCAGCCCGCCCGGACGGTCTTCCACTTCCACCGCCAGCACCTCGGTGGGCTTGACCACGTAGCCGGCGGCCTCGAGCACCTGCGTGGCCCGCAGCGGGTCGGACACGATGATGCGCAAGATCCCGAAGTGCTGCGTGTCTGCGACCGACAGGGCGCGGATGTCGACGCCGTTCTCCGCCAGCAGACGGCAGGGGGCGGCGATGTGGCCCGGCTTGTTTTCCGCGAAGATCGAAAGCTGTTGGATTTTCATGTCTGTCCTCGCTTGTCGATGACCCGCTTGGCCTTGCCTTCACTGCGTTGGATGGTTTGCGGTTCCGCCAGCGTGATCTTGATGCGGATGCCGAGCACCCGTTCGAGTGTGTCTGCCAGTTTTTCCGCCAGCGCCTCCAGCGTGCCCACCCGGTCGCTGAAGACCTGGGCCGTGACCTCGACCTGCACCTCGACCTGGTCCAGGCCATGTTCGCGCGTGAGGATGATTTGGTAGTGGGGCAGGGTGCCTTCCACCTCCAGCAGCACGGCCTCGATTTGCGACGGGTACACGTTGACGCCGCGGATGATGAGCATATCGTCGCTACGCCGGCCGATGCGTCGCATGCGCCGCAAGGAACGGCCGCAGGCGCAGGCGCCGGGGATGAGAGCGGTGATGTCGCGTGTGCGGTAGCGAATCATGGGCATGGCCCACTTGGACAGCGTGGTCAGCACCAGCTCGCCCTCCTGGCCCTCGGGCAGCACCTGCCCGGTCTCGGGATCGATGATCTCGGGGTAGAAGTGATCCTCGAAAATGTGCAGGCCGTCGTGGCACGGGCACTCGATGGCCACGCCTGGGCCGATGATCTCGGACAGGCCGTAGATGTCGAAGGCCTGGATGTTGGTTGCGCTTTCGATGTGGCGGCGCATGGAGTCTGTCCAGGGCTCGGCGCCGAACACGCCCACGCGCAGGGGCAGGGCCTTGAGGTCCACGCCCAACGTAGCCGCCCGGTCGATGAGGTGGAGAAAGTAGGTGGGGGTACAGCAGATAGCGGTCACGCCGAAGTCCTTCATCACCATGATCTGCCGGTCGGTGTTGCCGCCGGAGATGGGAATCACAGCTGCGCCGATGCCTTCGGCGCCATAGTGCGCGCCCAGCCCACCGGTGAAGAGTCCGTAGCCGTAGGCGTTCTGCACGATGTCGCCTTCATGCAGGCCGCAGGCCGCCAGGCTGCGCACCATGACCGAGGTCCACACATCGACGTCTTGCTTGGTGTACGCGACCACGATGGGCTTGCCGGTGGTCCCGCTGGATGCGTGCACGCGCACCACATCGCGCATCGGGGTCGCGAACAGGCCAAAAGGATAGGTGTCGCGTAGGTCGGCCTTGCTGGTGAAGGGCAGGCGCGCGACATCGTCGAGCGTCTGGATATCGGCCGGTGTCAGTTTGCGGCTCTGTAGCCGCTGGCGGAACAGCTCCACACGTTCGGCGGCATGGGCCACAATGGCCTGCACCCGATCGAGCTGCAGCTTGCGCAGAAGCGGCACGGGCACGAAATCGGGCGCGCTGGCAGGATGGTAGCTAGGCGTTCTGGGCTTTCGGTCTTGCGAGGGCGAGGTCATGGGTTCTTTCCGATGGCAAAGGCCTGCAGATTGGCCGCGTGGAGCTTCTCGGGCAACGCGGCCTTGATGGCCGCATGCCAGAGATTCTCTGCAAGATTGAGGTGGCGAGCAAGCGCTCCGAGCAAGGCCACGTTCAGGCTGCGCTTGTTGGCCAGACGCGTCTCGTCGACCAAACCCGGGTGAATCAGGATTCCGTCCGCCTTGAGCACCGGCCGGGCCACGTCGATTTGGCTGGCGGTCAGAACCACCAGAAAATCCGCCTCGCCCGCTGGAACCATGGGCGAAAACACGCGGTCGCCGAAGCGCACGTCGCTGGAAACCGAGCCGCCACGCTGACTCATGCCGTGAATCTCGCTCTTCTTTACGTCCAGCCCCGCGTGAAAGGCCGTGTCCGCCAGAATGCCCGATGCCTTGAGCACGCCCTGGCCGCCCAGGCCTGCCACGACCACGTTGATCACGCTGCTATTGCCCGGCATTGGCCTTCTTCTCCCGAAGCTTGATGGCGCCGGCGGCCAGCAGGCACGGCCGGCGCGCGATGATGACTGACAATTCGTCGCGCGCCAGGGCCTCGCGCAACACGCGCGCGATGGCTTGCTCGTCGGCAACCGGGTCGACGATGTGAATGTTCTTGATGCCCAACATGCGCGCCAGATCTTCGAAGACCACACGGCCCGTCGGCTCGTGATCGAGCCTGCGGCCCGTGCCCGGGTGTTCCTGCATGCCGGTCATGGCCGTGGTGCCATTGTCGAGGATGACCAGCACATGGCCGGTGGAGGGCGGGTTGTAGACCATTTCGACGAGGCCGGTGATTCCGCTGTGCACGAAGGTCGAGTCACCAATCACACTGACCACCTTGCGCGCTTGCTCGGGCGGCAAACTGTGGCGCAGGCCCAGGCCCACGCCGATGGCCGCGCCCATGCAGACGCAGGTGTCCATGGCGGAAAAAGGCGGCAGCACGCCCAGTGTGTAGCAGCCGATGTCGCCCGCCACGATGCAACCCAGGTCGCGCAGCGCCTCGAACACGTTTCGGTGGGGACAACCCGGGCACAGTTCAGGCGGCTTGCCGACTGGCAGCGCGGGCTCGGGCGAAACGTCGCCAGCCACGATTCGGCGCACGCGGCTGACGTTCAGCTCGCCGAAGCGGTACATCTCGGGCTTTTGCTCGACCGCGATGCCGGCCGTGCGCGCACCTTCATAAAGGTAGGGATCGCCTTCTTCCACGACCAGGGCGCGGTCCACGCTGGCGGCGAAGCGGCGCATGGCCTCAACCGGCAAGGGATAGGTGAGGCCGACCTTGAGCACGCGCGCCCGCGGCGCGGCCTCGCGCACATGCTGGTACGAAATCCCCGAAGTAATGATGCCGAGTGCTCGGTCGCCGTCGATAACCTGTATCGGGCCGTCGCTTTCGTTCCAGGCCGCGATTTCTGCCAGCTTCGCGCGCAGGCGATGGTGCGCGGGGCGCGCGTAGGCCGGGATCATCACCCGGCCCGGCACATCGCGCACGAAGTTTGGCTGGCTGGGCGGCGCGAGCTGATCCTTGGTCTGCACCAGCGTCGCCGAGTGACACACCCGCGTGGTCATGCGCAGAAGCACGGGAATGCGCCAGCGTTCGGAGAGCTCGATGGCCAGCAGGGTGAAATCGTAGGCCTCCTGCGAGTCGGACGGCTCCAGCATGGGCAGGCCGGCCGCGACGGCGAATCGGCGGTTGTCCTGTTCGTTCTGGCTGGATGCCATGCCCGGATCGTCGGCCGACACGATCACCAGGCCACCGGTCACGCCGGTGTAGGCCGCCGTGAACAAAGGGTCCGCGGCCACATTCAGGCCCACGTGCTTCATGGTGACCAGGGCGCGCGCGCCGGCAAAGGCAGCGCCGATGCCGACCTCCAGCGCGACCTTTTCGTTGGGCGCCCACTGCGCCCGCCCGCCCAGCGAGTCGAAAGCCTCAAGGATCTCCGTCGACGGCGTGCCGGGATAGCCGGTGCCAAGCGCCACGCCAGCGTCGAGCGCGGCTTGCGCCACGGCTTCGTTGCCGCTGGCGAGTCGGCGTTCGGAATTGTGTTGGGGCATGGAACTTCAGCCTCGAAAGAGACAGTTTTGTCCCGTCTCGCGCCCCTCGGCAAGGGGCTTCGGGCATGGTAACTTTGAAACTGTGATCGAGGCCTTGTTTGTCCTCGGACTTCTGACCTACCTGTGCCTGCTGGCAGTGCCAGGGCCGATCTTGCAGCTCTTGCTCGGCGTCCTTCTCACGCTGGTAGGCCTCGTCGGCGGAGGTGGCGCAGGCATTGCCTATCATCTGGCTTTGCGCCGATCTCTCGTCCGCCTGGGCTCGGAGGTGCGCGGATGGTTGTGGTCGCCGGTTGCGCGTCACGACCTGCTCGACGAGCGAGGCCGCCGGGAAGTTCTCCCCTGGTTCCGCGTGGGCGCTGCGGGCTTCTTTGTCTGCCTGGCGGGAATCGGGATGGTGGTCGCCGCACTCTTGCAGGCAGCGCTGGCGGGTTGAACTTGGGCTAGTTGCAGGACACCTCATAGTGAGGCACAATGATGCAAGGTGATTCATGAAAGCAATCACAGTCAGAAACCTGCCTCCTGCAGTCGTGCGCACCATTCGTGAGCGGGCGTCGAGAGAGGGCATCAGCACCAACAAAGCGGTCATCTCGCTGCTGGAGCAGGCGACAGGCAAGAAGAGGCCGCGGGCTGTGGCGCCGTTGCATCACGAACTGGACGCCCTCGCAGGCGCCTGGAGCCGCAAGGAATCGGTCGAGCTTGAACGCGCGTTGCGCGAGCAGCGGACCATAGACCCGGAACTGTGGAAGTGACTCGCGTTCTGGTCGATACGTCCGCCTACTCCGCGTTCTTCAGGGGGCATGCGGGCGTCAAGGCGCTGTTTCAGAAGGTCGATGAGATCGTCCTCAGCCCGATCGTGCTGGGCGAATTGCGCGCCGGCTTCATCGCGGGGGCACACCGTCGCAAGAATGAGCGCGAACTGGACCTCTTCCTGAGATCGTCGCGGGTGTCCATCGCGTCCATCGACGAAGAAACCTCGGCGCACTACGCGGCTATCGTTCACAGCCTGCGCATTGCAGGCACACCTGTCCCGACCAACGACATCTGGATAGCCGCGTCGGCCATGCAGCACGGTCTGCGGGTTATCACCACGGATCGCCACTTCGCGAAGATGCCGCAGATTTTGTGCGATGTCTTGGCGGTCGAGTAGGGCTAGCCTGCCCGCAGCAGCGCGCCCACCGCCCAGTCGTAGTCGGGCCGCGTGCCATCCCAGAGGGGCAAGTTGCTGTCCGGCCCAAGGTCGAGCCCAAGGTCGGCTGCCCACTCGTGCAGTGACTCGAGGACATCTTCGGCAATATGCCGCGGCGGCTCGGCCTGCAGCGCGCAGCCATCTGGCGCCGTGAATGTCAATTCTCCGTCCAAGCCACGGGTGACCGTCCAGCCGCCCTCGTGGACCAGGTGGTGATGAAAGGTACAGAGCAACGCTAGATTGTTGACGCTGGTCTCGCCCCCGGCTAGCCAGTGCTGGATGTGGTGGCCGTGCAGGAAACGCGTGTGCGTGCAGCCCGGGAAGCGACAACCACGGTCGCGCAAGGCCAGTGCCCGCCGAATTGCTGGCGGAATAGAACGTGCGCGGCGGCCGATATTCAATTGCGCGCCGTCGCCGGTCGCGGCGACCACGCCACAATCGCAGGCGATGCGGCGGAACGTTTCCGCGGAAATGCGTGTTCCGTCATCCAGACTGGCCGAAAGAACGCCGTCGGGCGCCAGCGGATCCTGATCCACGTGAACCATGACCTGAAAGCGCTCGCCGCCATTGCCATTCGCGGGGTTGCCAGCGAGGAAATTCTCGGCCAGGGCGACCATGCCGTCAGCGCGCGAGGGCCAGGTTGAGCCGGGCGCTGACGTTTCCGCGGAAACGTCTTGTACATCATTGCACTTCTGCGTTTCCGCGGAAGCGTCCGTCTCCTCGTGCACCACCTCGCGCGCCCGGTCGAGTGCGCGCAGGAGCAGGTCCGCCTCGTCAGGCTCCAGCACGATTTCCAGTCTCACCATGCCGCCCGGCAGGTCCCGCCGTCGAACACTTCGCTCCTCGGGCGCCAACCCTTCATCAGGGGCCAGGGCACGGCGGTAGCCCCGACAGATGCGTTCAAGCTGCGCGCCCGTGGCGACCACGGCCACCTCCAGCAACTTCGTTTCAGTTTCAGGCGTGGCCACGCGAGTGAGCGCCCGTGCCTTCGCGTAGGACAGCTTGCCCACGCGCAGGGCCTCGTCGATCACAGGTAGCTTGCCGAGCGCCCGCGCCACCCGCACCTTCTCGCGCGCAGTCGCCGAGTCCAGCCCAATACGCCAAGCCAGCCAATGGGCGCACGAAGTCGCTCCCTGTTCGTACCACCCGCCCGCCTCGTCGAACTGCCGAATGCACGTCAGCAGCCTGTGCGTAGCCGCATCCATGTGCGCCGCCAAATCCGCTATCTCCCGACTCAAATCCTCGACGGAGAACATGACGCTAAGCTGAACATATGTTCAGCGATCTTGTCAAGGGGGAAATGCATCCTCTACGTGAGATTTTGCGGAGCCGGGCGGCACAACGCTTTCATCCCGATGCAGGCCGGGATCAAGTTTCAATCCACGCCCGGCTCCGAGGAGCCGGGCGACCGCCCCTCGACTGCGGGCCGCTCGGCGTGGCGGTGTTTCAATCCACGCCCGGCTCCGAGGAGCCGGGCGACCGGGAGTGCATGGCACTGCGACAAACACCAGCGTTTCAATCCACGCCCGGCTCCGAGGAGCCGGGCGACGCGCCAACCCGAGTGTCCCACGCCATGGCCGTCGTGTTTCAATCCACGCCCGGCTCCGAGGAGCCGGGCGACCAGGCACGGGATTACCGCGGTGTGGCCCTCACGTTTCAATCCACGCCCGGCTCCGAGGAGCCGGGCGACCGCACATGCTGGCGTACAGGTCC
>Ga0265316_10001562_pt1 | contig 24535 bp, 22 predicted proteins | sample 4522metaG_FD_202092 | JGI IMG/M metagenome (GOLD analysis project Ga0265316, IMG submission 202092) | Rhizosphere microbial communities from Carex aquatilis grown in University of Washington, Seatle, WA, United States - 4-5-22 metaG | ecosystem: Host-associated > Plants > Roots > Rhizosphere >... | reverse complement strand
CTGGATTTCCTCGGCTTTGGCGGGGGATGGGCCTGTAACCGCCCCTGCCTTGGAAATTAGTATTTTCATCCCCGCAGTGGCAATTACGGCCTCCCCGGTCGAAAAGGGGATGAACCGCACGGCGCCTTCGAACACGATCAATTCCACGTTGTCAGCCGTAACGTTCAGGTAAAAATCGGTTCCCACCAGGCCGGCCATACCCACGGGCGTTCGAATTTCAAATTTGGCTTGAGGACGCGTCAGTTTTATCACCTGACCGCGCATGCGCCCGACCGCGAGGTCGAGGGAAGTTTGCTGCGCCCCCGCGTCATGCTGTAAAACACGCAGCTCGGAATTTGAGCCCAGGTTGAGCACCGACCCATCCTTGAGCGCACCCCGTGCGCGGCCCGTTGAACTGCTGTGAAGGTCATCATTCCAGAACACGGGAGACGATACCGCGGCAACCAGTTGCCGCGAGGACCGGTCAATCTGGACCTTTGCGAGCAAGCGCGACACTTCGCCCGCCGCTGGATTTGCGGAATTTTGCGTGTCGCCGTTTCCAGCGTCGAGGTCCGCTGTTTCTCCGGCATGCAATTTATAAGGCATGTCGCTGCCGTCAGCCGTGAGGTCCGCGTTTCCGGCAACGGCGGAAACGCTGGCGTGCGCGCCGCCCACACGAATCTCCGCGGAACTTGGAGCGTTCACTGTTGGTGCGAGTTTCAACTGGAAAAACGGCCCTGTCACCGCGAAAGATTCGCCACGATTTGCCCGGACTTGAATGCGGCCCGTGCGAAGGGTCACTCCCGCCGATTCGACCACGAATTCGGTGAGCGGTGCCGCGACCATCAGGTCCTTCCCGAATTGCAATGCGACCGATGAATCCACGCCGAGTCGAATCACATCACCGGGGAAGAGTGTCGCGCCCGAAGTCATCCGCGCGCCGTTTAGTTCCGCATTTGTTCCGTTCATGTTTGCTGCGGATGCGGCCGGAACTTCGGCCGGGGTCGCCGCGAAAACGGAGCGCGCGGAGGCGAATCCCGAGGCAAGGATTCCTGCGGCGACAACGAAGCAACAAATACGAGAGCAGCGGCGTATGGGCGCACGACTTCGGGTGGCCCCGCCGCCAAAGATGAAGGCTCGGTTAAGAATTTCCATTTATTGACAGAGTACACACGCTTTCGAGGGTGTCAATTACCCAGCAGGGGCGCTGCGCCTATGGATAACGGGGTTATAACTCAACCGGCGTCGGGGTTGCACGGAACTGCACACGATACGCTGTCGACCGCCCCCCGTGAAACTACCAGCGTATAATTTTGACATGAGAGTCTTCGGCTTCATCGCCACCATGGTCGTTGCGCTGATCAGCGTGTTTTTGTACATGCATTTCCTGAAGGCGGCTTCGCCGGGTCCGGGCATGGTTGCGACGCAAGCCATCAGCCTGACGGGGGTTCAAACCGACCTGATGGCCATCGCGCAGGCCGAGCGAATGTATTACGCGCAGAATGGATCCTACGCCGACCTGCCAACGCTGGAATCGAATGGCACAATGAACATCGCGCGCACGAGTCGCGACGGTTACGCATATTCCGTGGATGCATCGGGAAACGGCTTTACGGCCACTGCGCGTTACACGGCGCCGCCTTTGGACATGCCTCAGGGAACCGTGCCTCCGCGTTTTCCAACAATCACGATCGATCAGACAATGGAGATTCATCAGAGCGATTAAATCGCGGGGCGGTTGTGCGCCTTTACCGGCCCGAAAAAAAACGCTGTCATTTTGATCCGAGCGGCGAATCCCATTTCAATTTCAGCGCGTATAGTGCGGGAATCCTGGTCGCACTCGAATTGACGGCGGAGATTCTGTCATGCACAGCACCTCGCATCCGCCCCGGCTTGCAACTCGCAAACTCGTCCACCGCTAAGACGCTGGTTTCCGATCCGAAATCAGACCTCCGCTCACCGCAAAATTCGTGCGCGGAACCTCAATGAAAACAATGTGAGTGCTTTCCGGCTTGGCACCCGCTTCTTCGACCATTACCTGCGTAATGCGCTCGGCGAGTTTGCGCTTTTGATCGAGGGATCGTCCTTCGAGCATCGTAATGTGCACATCCGGCATTTCGTTATCCTCCTGAGAACTCCTGGCGCGGCAAGGACAAGGGCGCCGCTTCCGTCCGTTCCAAGAGTCTAGCGCGAAAATTCTCCAGGGAAAACGGCGCCCCGGATGAAATCCGGCCGGCACGCCCCGCCTGTGCTAAAATGGCCAGCAGATGCATCCCCACCTCAAGTACCTGATTGAACTGCAAGCCGTCGACTTTCGGCTGATTGAAATACGCGAACGCCTGGGCCGGTTTCCGAAACAATTGGCGGAGGTTGAGGCGCGCGTCGCGACAGCGAAGCAGCAAATCACGACTGCCAAGGACGCGCTCACCTCCAGCCTCAAGGACCGAAAGACCTACGAAATGGACGTCGAGCAGTGGAAAGAGCGCGCAAAAAAATACCGCAATCAGACCGGCGAAGTGAAGTCCAACGAAGCCTACAAGGCTCTCCTGCATGAAATTGCGAATGCCGAGGATGAAATCGGCAAAGCCGAAGATCGCCTGCTTGACCGTATGGTTGCGGGCGAAGAGTACGAGCGCCAGGTGAAGGCCGCTGAAATTGCAGTGAAAGAGATTGAAGCGGTCGCCAATAAGGATCGCCAATCGATTCAGGCCGAGTACAATGCCGCGCAAAAGGAACTTGCCTCGGCGGAGGCCGCGCGCGCAGCAGCTGTTGCCGCGGTGCCTGAGGACCTGGTCGATCACTATGAGCGGATCGCAAAACGCCACGGCGGAATTGCGCTGGCTGAGATCAAGGGAGAAGGTTGCGGGCAGTGCGGAGTTCATATTCGCCCGCACGTAATTCAACTGCTGACACGGGATGGGAACGAAGAATTCTATCACTGCGAGACATGCACTCGAATCCTGTACTACGCCGCTGCGTCGGCGGCTCCCACTTCCGCCGGAGCATCCGCTTCCGATTCCAACGTTGTACCAACCCAAGAACAGCCAACCCAAGAACATTAGACCCATGACGCCATTTTGGTTTATGGTGTCATGACGCCGGCACGATAATTTTCCGTGGGCAATATATTTCATTCAGAGAGAGATTGAATCGATGATCAAACGCCCGCACAAAACTTCCGGAGATTTATTCGGAGGGGACGAACCTGCGGCGCCCAAACACGAAGGGGCATACATTGCCAATATTGACGGCGCGGCGCGCGGTAATCCCGGCCCGGCATCGTATGGCGTCGTCGTGCGAAAGCCTGACGGCAGGCCCCACGAATCGCTGGGAAAATATATCGGCCGCCATACCAACAACGTTGCCGAATACTATGCGCTGATTGCGGCGCTGGACTATGCGGCAGCCAGCGGAATCAAGCGGCTTCGCGTATATAGCGATTCGCAGCTGATCGTGAATCAGATGAAGGGCCTCTACAAAGTGAAGCACCCGGACCTGCGGCCGTTGCACGAACGCGCAAAAAAACAGGCGGCGGGACTGGAAGCCTTTACCATCGCGTATATTCCGCGCGAGGAAAATCGCGCCGCCGATGCCGCCGCCAACGCCGCGCTCGACAATACAGGGGGAGTGAAACATGCGTACAGTGCCGAGCCTCGGATCAATGTCGCTCCTGAGCCGTTGAAACCGGCCACCCCCGATGCACCCAATCCGATTGCTCCCGTCGCAGCGCTATACCTGGAAGACTTGCGCGTCGGCCAACGATTTACCTCCGGATCCTATCGCATGGATGCGGCGCGGATGAAATCGTTCGCACTGGAATTCGATCCGCAGCCCTTTCACATCGACGAGGCGGCAGCCGGTCGCAGCATTTTCCATGGGCTCGCCGCGAGCGGATGGCATACGGCGGCTGCCACAATGCGATTGCTGGTCACCGGCGGCCTGCCCTTGGGTGGAGGAATGGTCGGGCTGGGCGGTGAAATCGCATGGCCCCGGCCGACGCGTCCCGGCGATACGCTCGAGGTTGAAAGCGAAATTCTGGAAATCGTGCCGTCGCGGTCGAAGCCTAATCAGGGGATTGTCAAAGTGCGCAGCGTGACGTTCAATCAAAACGATGAGGAAGTTCAGATTTTGAAGACGAGCATTCTGGTGTTCAAACGCCAATAAAGTTCAGATGATATTCCGTGAGAGACAATTTTCGTAGCACAGTCTGTGCTACCGAACCGTACATTCGTTCCGTCTGAAAATTCCAGCGATTGAGTCGATCGATTTCCCGGTGCTACACTTTTCGCGTGACTCCCGCACAGGACGCTGCCGACATGCTGGCCGTTGCGATCGAGCAAGCCCGGATTGGACTTGCCGAGGGAGGCATCCCCGTGGGCGGGGCGATCTTCAACTGCAGCGGAGTCTTATTGGGCGCAGGACGCAACCGCCTGGTGCAGAACGGCGACCCATCGATGCACGGCGAGACCGATGCGTTTCGAGCTGCCGGGCGCCAGCCCCGGTACAGCGATTTAATTCTGGTGACGACGCTCGCACCATGCTGGTACTGCACGGGATTGATCTACCAGTTCCGCTTCAAGCGGGTGATCGTCGGCGATAGCGTGAACGCGCAGGGCGGCGTGGCATGGCTGCGCGAAAAGGGTTTCGATATCGTCGATCTGGCTTCACGGGAATGCATTGAAATGATGCGTAGCTTCAAGCAGTCGCATCCACACCTGTGGAACGAGTGCATCGGCGATGGGTGAAGTTCGATCACTATTCTGCTATTGGAACTCCCATTTGAACGAGATGATGTGACAGGTGATTCACGTAATCTTCCGCGAGAAACTTCAACGTCTCGGGTTCGTTGGAACCAATCGTGCAAACGGTTTCCAGCTTCGCCGCTGGAATTTGAGCGACCACATGTGCGAGGTACCGGTTGTAATCGGCCCAGAGCGCAACGAGCTGCAGCCACTGAACTTCCGCAACCGCCTGGACACGCACAAATCCGTCTTGATCGTATTTGGGAAATTCCAGCGAATCCTGCAGGACGGCGCGGACAAACCGCTGGTGATTGTTGGAAGCGGAGTCGATCAGATGCCCGAGCACCTGTTTCCGAGACCAGCCTCCTTTCAGTACCGGCTGGTTGCTCTCCGCATCGGAAACTTGTCGAAGACTTACATCTGCTGACCCAACCACTCGCAACAATTTTTCGCTCAACTCCTTCATTGGACCTCCTGACGATTTCGATGGGTCCCGCTGGGTTCCGGCCGCAGCAGCACCTTCATCACGCCCGGCTCTTGTGCGTAGTGAATCGCTTCCGCCGCATCCTTCAACGGAAATACGCGAGAAATCAGAGGACACGGGTCCACACGCCCGGAGCGCAACAGCGAGAGCGCGGGACGGAACGGGCCGCAGCGCGAGCCGATGACTGTAATTTCCTTTACCACGATCGGCGAAGTTTCCACCTCCGCCGCGCCGTGAAACGTGGATTTGAGCACAAGAGTCCCGCGCGGGGCGGTGAGCCGTTGCCCGAGCGCCAGTCCCGATGGCGAGCCGGTCGCTTCGACGACAAGAGTAAAAGAGTCCGGCCTTGACGTAATGCGAGAATTTAATTTCACAGTTTCCAGGCTTGCCATGCGCGCCAGATGCAGCTTGCTCGCGTGTTTGCCGATCATCGTTACTGGCAATCCCGCGCCGCGCAAGGCGCGGGCGATCAGCTGGGCCAGTTTGCCATCGCCGATCACCGCCGCTGAGCGGTGCGCGCGAATATCGATCTGTTCGAGAATCTCGCAGGCTGCGGCCAGCGGCTCGGTAAACACGGCGGCATCGTCGGGAATGCCGTCCGGCACGCGTTGCAAATTTACAACAGGCAGCGCGAGGTATTCGGCAAACGCGCCGTCGTGACCAATGATCCCGAGCACGCGGCGGCGCTCGCAATGCGTGGGAATTCCGCGGCGGCAGTAACCGCACAGCTTGCGGAAACCGAGCCCGGCGCAGGCCAGATTAATTTCTCCCACGACGCGCCGGCCGATCCATCCGCGATCCTTCGGATTCGCGACCCGCTCGACGATGCCAACAAATTCGTGACCCAGCGTCCCTTGAAAATTGTGGTACCCGCGCAGGATTTCGATGTCGGTATTGCAGATTCCCGCCAGGCGCACGCGAACAAGGGCCCAGCCGGCGCGCAGCGAGGGCAGCGGTTTTTGAACAACCGCAACGCGATTCCGGCGGGTGATCGCAGCAAGCATCGAAAAAGCATTGGAGCACAGGGTGTCGGCTTCCGGCAACTCGCGGGCGCCCGGCCAAAGACGCGGAAACATTACTTGTTCCGTAACACCAGCCGCGGCCCGCGTTGACCCATCTACCTCCGCCGTTTTAGGATCGGTGTGCCAACTCGAAACCCTATGGCAAAGACAATCGACGAAGATCTCGGACAGCTGGAAAGAGATATTCGCCAGCTGAAGATCGAGTACGAACAGTATTTCGGAGGGGGAAAACAGCGTCCACCCTCGGATATTGAATGGCGCATCGATACGTTGATAAAGCGCTACAGCGACCGCAACGCGGAAATGAATTACAACCAGCGGTTCCGTTACGGAAATCTCACTCAGATGTATTCGAAGTACCGCGAAATGTTCCGTAAGCGCGCGAAACAGAAGGAAGAAGGCACCGTGCAGCGCCACTTCGGCGCCGCCGCCCGCGAAATTGAAAAGGAGCGCGCCAAAAAGCGAAGCGCGGAAACAGACACCAGCTCCCCGGTGGAATACCCGTTTTCCATTTCCTGCAAGGATCCCGAACAGGAGAAGAGTAAAGTCGAGCTGCTCTTCGCTGCTTTCCGCAATGCCAAAGAACGGGCGGGGGAGTCCACCGAAAAGCTCACCGCCGAAGTGTTTCTTCGATTTGTCCGGCAGAAGACGGATCAGCTAAAGAAGCAGCAGAATGTGGATGAAGTGGAGTACGTCGTGACTCTCGATGGCAATCAGGCGCAATTGAAGGCGCGCGTGAAATCTTGACGAACCTTTTCATGCACAATTCTGGAGAACGTTTCTCTTCATCGTTTTAAAGTTTTAAATACCCGGCTTCGGAATCGATTCTTTAGGCTTCGATGTACCACGGCACATTGATCAGCACAATATTCCGGCTGCCTTTCAACAGCAGCAGCGCTTTCAAAAGCTCCGCGCGTTGGTTGTGCAGCGGGTAGTGATACCAGTGCCGCTCGACCAGTTCCGGCACAATCACGGCGATCTGCCGGCCGGGATTCTTGGTCTCCACCACGAAGACATAGTCCAAAATTGGTTTGAGGACCAGCCGGTACGGCGAATCCAGATGCACCAGGTCCGGCGGCGTGCCGCCCGCACGCCTCACCGGCTCAACAATCAGGCGATTCCAGTTGTCCTGCAGTTCGCTGGTTTCCTCTTCGGTGGCCACATGCAGCGCATGAACTTCCGGCGAAAGCGTCAGCGCGAACTGCATGGCGCGTTGGGAGATGAGCGACCACGACTGAATCGGCACAATGACAATGGGCGGACCGACGCTTGCGATATCCAACGGCGCGCCCAGATGGGTCTCCTTGCCGACTTCTTCGTAGTGCCGCCTTACCCACATCATCGCGGACATGATCAAGCCGATCAGAAGCGCGCTGACCCACGCGCCCGATGTGAATTTCGCGACCAGCACCACCACCAGCGTAATCCCCGTGGTTACGGCGCCCAGCCCGTTGATGAGCATGCTGCGAATGGAGCCCGGCCCGCGCACGCGCCTCCAATGCGCGACCATTCCAGCCTGTGACAGCGTGAAGGCCAGGAACGCTCCGATCGCAAACAGGGGAATCAGGCGGTCGGTGACGCCGCCGAACATGATCAGCAAAACCGCTGTTAGCACCGCGAGAACATAGATTCCCTGCGAGAAAACCAGTCTACGTCCCCGGAAGCCGAACGAGTGCGGCAGGAATCCATCGTGCGCGACGGCCTTGCACAGACGCGGGAAATCCGCAAATGCAGTGTTGGCGGAGAGGGACAGAATCACCAGAACCGAAATCACCGTGAAGTAATAAAAAACTCCCCGGCCCGCAACAGCCGCAACAAGCATGGAAATCACGCTCTGGTAGCCGGGACGCCCCGGGTCGGTGGCCTGTATGCCGTAGGCGCGAACCAAATACGCGATGCCCGCGAGCAGGATGGCCAGCAGACCAATGATGACGGTTAATGTGCGCTGCGCATTCGGGACGGTTGGTTCTCGAAAGGCCTTTACGCCGTTGCTCACAGCCTCGACGCCCGTCATGGCCGTGCAGCCGTTTGAAAATACCTGAAGAAGCAGCCAGAAGCTCATCGTGGTTGCCAACGGAAGCACAGAATTCGTGGTGGGCGCAACAACGGCGACAGGATGGCCTGAGGCGAGAACGGTTTTGGTGATGCCGATCAGGATGGCGATCGTCAACGACCCGAGAAACGCGTACGTCGGGATCATGAAGAATACGCCCGCCTCCCGGACGCCGCGCAAATTCACAATGGTAACCACCAGCAGGATCGCCAGGCAGACCGCCAGAGTATGCGGCTGAAGTTGCGGCACGGCCGAGACCAGCGCTCCCACGCCCGCGGAAATCCCTACCGCGGCGACCAGTATGTAATCGATCATCAACGCAGCTGCGGCGAGCAAACCCGGATACGTGCCCAGATTTTCCGAAGCCACCGTGTAGGAACCCCCACCCCCGGGATATGCGGCGATTGTTTGCCGGTAAGAGAAATACACGATGATGAGCAGCCCGATGATGCTGAAACTCACGGGCACAATATAGGCAACTCCCGCTGCTCCCAGCGGAATCAACAGCGTAAGCGCGGCTTCCGGTCCGTACGCGGCGGAACTGAGCGCATCCAGGCCGAAGATCGGAATTCCCGCCGACGCGCCAATCTGCTCAGCACGCTCGTCGGATGTCGCCAGGGCTTTGCCGAGAAGTACATCAATGACGGACATGAACCCTCCAAGGATGAATGCTGAGTGTAATGGGAGAGACACGGAATTGGAATGGGCGAGAAATTCGATCGTGGAAGCGCTTTCCGATAGGAAGCCGCCTTTGAGCGGTACTACGGCACAGTGAATGGTGGTGGGTCAGCTGGAAATATCTGCCCCCCTTCCTGCTGATTCTCTGGTGTATCGCACCCTTGCGGTTTTACAAGAGGGGCGGGTTTTCTTCAAAGTTAAGCTCCATAGAAGATTGATTTTCAACCCGCACCCCGGTGAGCCCGCAAGTGTACTTATACTTGTTTTTTAAAAACGACTTCCCGCTTTTCGATTTCGCGCGCCGCGCTTACAATAGTCATTTTCCCATCAACTTATGGAGGAATCTGTGCCCGTTCAGCGCGCCCTGGTAAGTGTCTTTGACAAAAGTGGTCTCGCCGAGTTTGTCCGGCAATTGGCCGCGTGCGGGATCGAGATCGTTTCCACCGGAGGCACCGCCAAGCTGCTGCGCGAAGCCGGGATTACTGTCCGCGACGTGTCCGACCTGACGGGCTGGCCGGAGATGCTGGGCGGGCGCGTAAAGACTCTGCATCCGAAAGTGCATGGCGGGATTCTGTTTCGCCGGGGAGATGCGGGAGATCGCGAGCAGACGGCCGAACATAAAATCTCCCCCATTGATCTGATTGTCGTAAATCTGTATCCCTTTGAACCAACCGCCGCCAAGCCCGGACTGACGCCTGAGGAATTAATTGAAAATATCGACATCGGAGGGCCGACGATGGTCCGCTCGGCGGCGAAAAATTTCGAGAGCGTCGCCATCGTTACGGATCCGGCCGACTACGCAGCCGTCGCCGCTGAAATTAAATCTCACGGTGAGGTGAGCCTTCCGACGCGGCTGGAATTGGCGCGCAAGGCGTTTGCGCTTACCGCACGATACGACGGCAAAATCGCGACGGAACTCGAACGGCTATCGGCGAGCACTGGCTCGATCGAGTTGAGCGAACTTCCGTTGCTCCCGGAGCGGTTGCACTTCGCTTACACGCGCCGCCAGGAATTGCGTTATGGTGAAAACCCGCACCAGCGCGCGGCGCTGTATGTTCCTGCGGGAAGCAATTCGACAGGACTCGCCTCGGCGCGCCAGCTTCAGGGCAAGGAGCTTTCCTACAACAATCTGGTGGACCTCGAAGCCGCCCTGGGGCTCGCAATGGAATTCCGCCGACCCGCTGCCGTCATCGTGAAGCACAACAATCCATGCGGCGCGGCCGAGCAGGACGCATTGGCGCTCGCCTACACGAAGGCACTGGCATGCGATCCAATTTCCGCGTACGGCGGAGTGATGGCATTCAATCGCGCGATCGATGCGGCGACAGCCGGGGAAATCGCCAAGCTTTTTGTGGAATGTATTGTCGCTCCGGATTACGAACCGCCGGCGCTGGATAAATTAGCGTCCAGGAAAAATCTGCGGCTGTTGCAGCTTCCCGCGATTGAACCCTCCGCGCGAAATGCCGAATGTGAATTGAAGCGTATTTCCGGCGGCGTCCTGGTACAGGAGCAAGACCGGCATGAACTGGCCGAGCGCGATCTGAAAGTTGTTACCCGGCGCGCGCCCACACGCGAGGAAATCGACGGCTTGCTCTTCGCCTGGAAAGTGTGCAAGCACGTGAAATCCAACGCGATCGTTTTTGCGCGCCCCGGTCAAACGGTCGGCATAGGAGCGGGCCAGATGAGCCGCGTCGATTCCGTGAAAATTGCGGTGATGAAAGCGCAACTCCCGCTGGCGGGCGCTGTTGTAGCCTCCGATGCATTTTTTCCGTTCCCGGACGGGCTCGAGGAAGCCGGCAAGGCGGGTGCCACCGCCGTCATTCAGCCGGGCGGCTCCTTGCGAGACCCGGAAGTGATTGCCGCGGCCGACCGGCTGGGCATGGCCATGGTGTTCTGCGGCGTGCGGCATTTTCGTCACTAAGAGTCGGTTCTTTACGACTCTTGGCCTGCATGAAAGCGCGACCGCGCCCCGCGATTTCGAGCCGGTGCCAACCTCTCCAGACGCTACCCGCGCTCGCATCGCTCGGAATTGCGATATTTTTTCTTTCGGTTAAAGGCCATGCGGATTGCAACCGAGCCAGGCATCCCGCGCACGAAAAAGAGTACAATGGGAACGCCGGGTGCGTTCCGTGCGTCAAAGATGAAGCGGGCTTGGGAATTGAAGGGCGCTTGTTTTTCGCAGCGCGACGCCCTGCAAGCCCGGGAACAATATTCGGAAAGCGTTTTGAAGCGCCAAGAACGGTGAGCGCCAAGAACGGTGATGGATCATTGCTTGCGGTGACTCTATGAAGTCGAGCCGACATTTTGCTTTCCTGTTTATCCTGCTGACGGCGGGACTCCCCGCCCTGGCACAGCAGTCGCAACCGCCTTCCGCACCTCCCTCTGTGGGATCCGGTTCGCCCATCGACGAGGCGAAGCGCGCCGACGCATATTATGATTTTTCAATGGGCCACTATTACGCCCAGGAATACGGAATCTCCAGCCGTCCCGAAGACGCCGCCAAAGCGATCGATTTTTACAAGAAAGCGTTCGCCATCGATTCTTCCAGCCAACAAATCGGCGATGAACTCGCCGAGATTTATTTTCAATCGCAGCATATTCGCGACGCCGTCATTGAAGCTCAATCCATCCTTGCCAAGGACCCCGATAATCTGGGCGCGCGGCGCCTGCTGGCGCGCATCTACGTTCGCACCCTTGGCGATATGAGCGACACTTCCGGCCAGCATGACACGCTGATTCGCGCGACGGAGCAATATCGCGAAATCCTGCGCCTGGATCCCATCGATACCGATGCGGCGCTCTGGCTTGCGCGGCTCTACCGCCTGCAAAATGAAAACGAAAAAGCGGAAGCCGTACTGCGCACGTTGCTCGCGCGCGAACCCGAGAATGAAAACGGAGTCGAGCAGTTGACACAGCTCCTGGTGGATCAAGGCAAGCCGCAGGAAGCGATTTCCCTTTTGCAGGGAATTCTGCAGCGCGCGCCCACGGCGCGTCTCTACGATCTCCTCGGCGAAGCCTATAACCAGACCCACGATCTTCCCAACGCGGAGGACGCCTATCGCAAAGCCACGGCCGCGCAGCCTGACGACATCAACCACACGCGCGGCTTTGCCCAAACTCTTTTGAGCGAAGAAAAATATCCCGAAGCCCTGGAGCAATATCAGCGCCTGGTGCAAATGGACGCGGACGATCCGGACAACTATTTGCGCCTGGCGGAAATTTACCGGCAGATGATGCAGCTCGACAAGGCCGAGGAAAATATTCTTCTCGCCAAGCAGCGTGCTCCGGGAAATCTGGAAGTGATTTATTACGAATCGACGATTTACGAAGCCGAGGGCCGCACTGACGATTCGATTCGCGTGCTTTCGGATGCGGTCGCCGGGGTCAAATCGCAGTCGGAGTTCACCCCGTCGCGCCGCCGCACACTTGCGATCCTGTACCAGCAACTCGGCCAGCTGTACCGGGAAACCAGCAATTACACCGCTGCCGTGAACACGTTCGAAGAAATGCTGCGGCTGGGGCCGGAGGAAGACCGCCGCGCCCGCGTTATGATCGTCGAAACCTACCGGGATGCCAAGCAGATGCAGAACGCGCTTGATGCCGCGAAGAAAGCGGTCGATGCCTATCCCAAAGACCGGCCCATCCGCGTGACGCAGGCCTTGCTGTATGGCGAAAATGCGCAGACCGATCTCGCGGCGTCGCAGCTTCGCGCGCTTCTGGACGGCTCGCCCGGCGATTATGAAATTCAGCTCGATCTCGCGCAGGTGTTCGAGCAAGGTAAGAAGTGGACCGAGGCGGAGCAGGCCATTCACGCGGCGGAGAAAATTGCGCCGACCCCCGCCGAAAACGAGATGACCGGTTTTATGCTCGGCGCGATTTTTGAACGCCAGAAAAAATTCGACCAGGCCGAGGAACAATTCCGCAAGGTCATCGCCGCGAACCCGCGCAATCCCGCGACGCTCAATTATTACGGTTATATGCTGGCCGATCGCGGCATCCGCCTCGAGGAGGCCACGGAGTACATCAAGCGCGCCCTGGCCGAGGATCCGAATAACGCCGCCTATGAGGACAGTCTGGGTTGGGCGTACTACAAGCAAAACAAATTGCCCGAGGCCGAAGAGCAGCTCCGCAAAGCGACCGTGCGCGAAGGCCACGATCCCACAATCCTGAGCCATCTGGGCGACGTTTACGCAAAAATGGGCAAGGACAATCTCGCCGAAGCGCAGTGGGAAAAATCCGTCGAAGAATGGCGCCACGCCTTTCCGGGAGATTTTGAGCCCGCGAAACTTGCCGAGGTTGAACAAAAAATCTCCGCTCTCAAGCGCCGGCTCGCTCAGCAGAAAACACCGGCCGATGCCAAGCCGTAGTAGCATGTCATCCGTGAAATCCGTCCGCATCCCGGCATACGCAAAGGTCAACTTGCGCCTCGAAATTCTGGGGCGCCGCATGGACGGCTATCACGAACTGCGCACGATTTTTCAGTGCATCTCGCTGCATGACACGCTGGCGCTGGAAGCCACGCGCGAAACCGGCATCGACCTGCGCATCGTCGGCAACACGCAACTCGCCGGTGAACCGGGAAAAGACAACCTGGTTTATCGCGCCCTTCACCAGCTGAGTAGCGAATTAAAATTTCGGCGCGGCGTGCGCGCCGTGCTCACCAAGCGAATTCCCGTCGGCCGCGGCCTCGGCGGTGGTTCAAGCGACGCGGCCTCGGCGCTGATCGGGTTTCTAAAATTGGCGGGAAAGCGCGTCGCCGCGGCACGGCTTGCGGAAATCGCGTCCAGCCTGGGCGCGGACGTTCCGTTTTTTCTGCGCGGCGGCCGCGCGCTTGGCATCGGCCGGGGCGATGAAATTTATCCGCTTCCGGACATCGCACGATGCAGCGTACTGGTGATTTCGCCTCACGATATCGCTGTGCCCACCAAGGATGCTTATCGATGGATCGCGGAAAACCTGGAGCAAAGATTGACAAATCAGCCCGCGGCCACTAGACTGTTGCAGTTCTGTGCTCTGTGCTGGAGCCCGCAGGGAGGCGCCCTCACGAACGACTTTGAGGCTGCTGTTTTTCCCCGGTATTCCCGATTGGGTGAAATCAAACGGGAACTGCTTCGGCAAGGAGCCGCAGATGCCTCGCTGGCGGGTAGCGGTTCGGCGGTGTTTGGAATATTCCAAAACCCAGCGATGGCGCGCCGAGCTGCTCGGGCGTTTCCGAAGGACCAGGTTTTTGCCTGCTCGACTTTCTCGAGGGCAGAGTACCGCCGAAAAATGGGCGGGCCGGATCTTGCCTGAACAGTTCCTCGCACAGGGGATCGTCTACCGAGGACCCATTCATTGAGGGCCGGTTGAGGGATTGTCAATTTTGATCGACGATAAGTTCAAAATTTTCAGTGGGAGCGCGAATCCACGTCTGGCCGCCGATATCTGCCGAGACCTGGGCGTGAAACTCGGCGAAGCCAAGCTGGGTAAATTCAGCGACGGCGAAGTGTATTTTCAAATCTTGGAGAACGTCCGTGGCGCGGATGTTTTTGTCGTGCAGCCGGGAACGAATCCCGCCGATTTTCACCTGATGGAACTGTTGATGATGATCGACGCGTTCAAGCGCGCCTCGGCATGGAGAATCACCGCCGTGATGCCGTATTACTGCTACGCACGGCAGGATCGCAAGGACAAGCCGCGCGTTCCAATTTCCGCGAAGCTGGTCGCCGATCTGCTGGAAACGGCCGGAGCGAATCGCGCGCTGACGCTGGATCTGCACGCGCCGCAGATTCAGGGATATTTCAACGTTCCCGTGGATCACTTGTACGCTTCGCCTGTGCTGATTGAATATTTCAAGAAAAAAAGCATGAAAAATCTCACGGTGGTTTCCCCCGATGCGGGGGGCGTGGAACGCGCCCGCGCCTTCGCCAAGAAACTGGATTCGCCGCTGGCCATTGTGGATAAGCGCCGCGTGGATATCGATGTCAGCGAAGTGATGCACTTGATTGGCGACGTGCGCGGACGCTCCACGCTGATTATTGACGACATTATTGACACCGCCGGAACGCTGGTGAAAACAGCGGAAGCTTTGCTGAAGGAAGGCGCGACGAAAGTGTACGCCGCCTGCACGCATCCGGTGCTATCGGGTCCTGCTGTCGACCGCATCTGTGCGTCGCGCATCGAGGAAGTGATCGTGACCGATTCGGTGCCGCTCTCCGAGGCGGCCAAAAAAGTTTCGAAGATCAAGGTGTTGAGCGTTGCGCCGCTGCTTGCCCGCGGGATCAGCTCGATTCATGAAGAGTCTTCGATCAGCGAATTGTTTTTTTAAATTGGTTTTCTGGCTTTTGGATTTCTGAATTTTGGCGTAAAAAAGGGAAGGACTTATGGATCAGATCATTGTGGAAGCAGCGTCCCGCGACACACGGGGCAAAAACGCGGCGCGGCGTCTTCGCACCGCCGGACACGTCCCCGCAACCCTCTACGGCGGCAAGGGTGGAGCGCAATCCCTCCAGGTGAACACCAAGCAGGTGTCCGCGATCCTCCGCTCGGCTACGGGACACAACACGATTTTCAAAGTGAAGACCCAGTCCGACGAGCAGCCCGCGATTGTGAAGGACTGGCAAGTCGATCCCGTGACAGGGAATCTACTGCACGTGGATATGCTGCGCATCGCGATGGACGTGCGTATGCGCGTTAAAGTGCCCGTTCACGTGTTCGGCGAACCGCAGGGTGTCAAGTTGCAGGGCGGCGTCTTCGAAATGGTGATCCGCGAAGTCGAAGTCGAATGTTTGCCCGCCGATATCCCGACGGAATTCAGCATGGATATTTCCGGCTTGATGATGGGCATGCAGATTCGCGCCTCGGACGTGCAAGCGAAAGTGGACCCGGCAAAAGTCAAGGTCCTGACCGATCCGACTCGCGTGCTCGCGCACGTCGTCGCTCTGCGCGTCGAGGAAGAAAAGACCCCCGAAGCCGCAGCCGCCGAAGCCGCAACACCGGCCGAGCCCGAAGTCATCAAGAAGGGTAAGAAGGACGAAGAGGGCGAGGAAGGCGAAGCCGCTCCAGCCGAGAAGGAAAAGAAAAAGTAGTTTACTTCACGGCGGCTCAGGCTTTCGCCTGTGCGCTTTTTGGTTCACCATGGCACAACGCAGCCGGGGACTCAGATGCGCGTGATCGTTGGCCTCGGCAATCCCGGCGTCGAATACGCCTGGACGCCGCATAACATGGGTTTTCTGGTCGTGGACAAGCTGGCCGAACAGGCCAATATTCGAGTCACGCGGCCCGAGTCGAAGTCGCTGGTAGGCGTGGGCAAGATCGCCGGTCAGGAAGTCGTACTCGCAAAGCCGCACACGATGATGAATCTTAGCGGCCTCGCCGTCGGCGAACTGATCAGGCGCGCCGCCTGCGAGCCCTCGGACGTGATCGTCCTGTGTGACGATATTGCGCTGCCCTGGGGAATGATTCGCGTCCGCGAACGAGGGTCGGCGGGCGGCCACAACGGACTGAAGTCAGTGATCGGCTCTCTGGGAACGATGGAGTTTCTGCGCGTGCGGCTGGGCGTGCAGCCCGCCGAGATGCGAGGCGATCTGAGGGAATACGTCCTTCGCCAGATTCGTCGCGACGAAGAGGATCTGGTCACCGAGGAAATTGAACTGGGCGCCGAGGCTGTCAAAGTAATTTTGGCCGAGGGAGTCCCGAGCGCGATGAACCGCTTTAATCGTCGCGTGCAGTCGGAGGGGGAAGAATCCGGGAACTAGAAACAATTTCGAGAACGAGAAAGCTTGAGAAACGGAGTCATTCAAAATGGAAGAACGCGTATACGACCTGATCTTCATCTTGCGCCCGGCCACGCCGGAGGACGAGATCAACAAAATTATCGCCACCCTCGAAACTTCGACCGCTGAACACGGCGGCAAGATCGAGAAGACCGAACGGTGGGGCACGCGCCGTCTGGCGTATCGCGTGGCCAAGCACCGCGAGGGATTTTTTGTTTACATGCTGATTCACAGCACGCAGGGCGACATCATCAAGGAACTCGAACGGCGCTTAAAAGTGAACGACGCCGTCATCAAGTACCAGACGATTCGCCTCGACGAGGAGTTGAAACGCCAGAAGAAACTCCAGGGACACCGGGAACGCCGCGCCAGCCGCCGCCCGCGCAAGCAGGCTTCTCCGCCGGCTCCCGCAGCGCCTCAGCAACCGTTTCCGCCGGCCGAGCAGCCCGCGGCTAGTTAACAAGCGCCGCCGTCGCGGCGGGCGCGCATTGCAATTTGCCACAGTCGTGAAGTTTTATGCATTTTTAGAAGAGCTGATAGAGAGGAAACACGATGTCCGATCAACCGGTACCAGCATCATCTGAAACACCCGGCGCCGCTCCCGCGCCCGTTGCAGCACCAGCGCCCAGCGCGCCGCGCCATGAAGGTCACTCCGGAGGCCATCGCTCGGAAGGACATTCCGGCGGCGGAGCTCCGCGCCGCGAAGGATTTTCCGGTGGCGGAGGGGGAGGGCAGCGCCGTGAAGGCGGAGGTCCCGGAGGCTCCGGTGGAGGCCCAGGAGGCCCGCGTCGCGGCGGCAAGCGCCAGTATTTCCGCAAGAAGAAGGTGTGCCGTTTCTGCGTCGAGCGCGTTGATTTCATCGACTACAAAAAGGCCGACATGCTCCAGCCCTTCGTGCAGGAACGCGGAAAGATTCTGCCCCGCCGCATGACCGGCACTTGCTCGCGCCACCAGCGCTGGCTCGGCGAAGCCATCAAGCGGGCTCGCAACATCGCCCTGTTGCCGTTCGCAACGGAGCTGTAAAGGCGCGGTAGCTCTGGATTCGAAGTACCTGTATCACCCTTCCGTGGCCAGGTTCCGGAGGGACGCAAGATCGTAGCCACTACGGAAGTGGGGGGCGTTTCCCGCAATCGATAGGAGGCTACGTCCGGGGCGACACTCCCTCAGGGGAGACAGTTGGATGGAAGGCTCGTTGAAAAGTTTCGCAGCTTGCCATTCGCATTGCCGCGATCGAAAAAAGATTCTAAAGTAATAGAGAAGAAGAGGAAGCCATGCAAATCATTCTGCAGGAAGACGTCGAAAAACTCGGAACACGCGGCGAAGTTGTGGAAGTTGCTGCCGGCTATGCGCGCAACTATCTACTGCCGCACAAGCTCGCTCTTGAGGCCACGGCCAACAATATCAAGCGCCTCGAAAAAATCCGCATCACGCTCGCCAAGCGCACCGCCACTGAAAAGGACGCTGCGCACCAACAGGCCGCTCTCCTGAATCAGGTGACGCTGAAATTCGCGCGCAAGGCCGGCGAGACCGATCAGCTGTTCGGTTCCGTCACTTCCGCCGACTTGGCCGATGCGCTCAAGCTGCAAGGGTTTGAGATCGACAAGCGCCGCATCGCGCTCGACGAACCAATTAAAACCATCGGTGAGACGATGGTTGCCGTGAAGTTGGTCCACGGCGTCACCGCCGAACTAAAAGTAGTCGTCGAAAAAGAAGCCTAGACGCGATTTGGCAGATTCCATTTTGAGCCGCTGAGCAAGTTACGTTCCAGCGCGGCGGCTCTTTTAATTTCTCGCACAGCTTTTCCTCGCATTTTCCACAGGTCCCACTGCGCCAATCTTTCGAAAAATTATTCACAGGTTCACGCGAATTCCACAGGGCGGATTTATTCTTTCAGCGCTAGACTTGACGCGTCAGGCAATCCAGGTCCCGGCTCCGCCCCACGATGTGCCGCGCCAAGCGACCACCATAGATTTCTGGGAATCCTCAATCCAGCGGAGGATGATATGACCAACGACTTGAACAGCCCCGTGGCGATTCTCGACAAGGAAATTGCGAAGTACCCTCTCTATACGATCGAAACCTTCGAACTCTGCGACTGCTGCGGTGCCCGCTTTGGCATCGGTTACCACCAAGCCTGCGAGGCCCACGCAAGTTCCTCGGGGGAGACGAACCGGCTGCCCAACAAGCTCCGCGAGATGCTTGCCGAGGATCATGGCCATGACCGCAAGCACAAGCACTTCACCGAAATCTGGTTCATCCCCAACTGGGACTCTTCTTCGGATTGAGTGTTGCCGGCTTTGCTTTACGGCGTTTTCTACTGCTCTCAAACACCATCGTAGAATTATCGTATGCATGGTGCGGGAGATCCAGGCGCTCAGCGTTGCAGTCTCTCTCGCCTTTGTAAAATCACTCTTTCGAAAAGTTTTCCGCTGAATCCACAGGATATTTTTTTTCAACAGGCCGCCAGCGTCCTTTTCATTTTGCATTCCGGCGAGGATCGGCGAAGATTCCTATTCCAACCGCGCGATGCATTGTCGCAAAAGATTGCGACCGGGACGAATCGTCTTGCACGGAGCGGTGTGTGCGTGAGCAGCGTCTGCGGAAACAGTTGACCCGACCCCGCGAACGAGCGAAAATAAGGCGAACATTAAATGGCCACGGCAAGCACATCCCTTGAACGTCCGATGCCCCAGAACATGGAGGCGGAGCGCAGCATCCTGGGCGCGATTCTGCTCGATAACAACGCGCTCAATCCCGCTCTGGAAAAACTCAAGCCCGAGGATTTTTTCCACGATCATCACCGGCGCATTTACCAGCAGATGGTGGACCTCGGGGAGGCCCAGCAGCCGATTGATCTGGTGACGCTCACCGACCAACTGCAGCGCCGGGGTGAACTGGAATCCTCGGGCGGCGCCGCTTACGTCTCGCAGTTGATGGACGGCGTGCCGCACGTGACCAACGTCGAGCACTACGCGCAGATCGTGAAGGAAAAATCGATGCTGCGCGCGCTGATTCACGCGACGCATTCGATCCAGCAGCAGGCGCTCGAAGGGGAAGAGGACGCTGACGCGATTCTGGACCGCGCCGAGTCCGATATTTTCCGCCTTGCCGAAGACCGTACGCGTTTGGGCCTGGTGGGCGTGCGCGATGTGGTGCGTGAAAACTTCGAACGCATCTCGCAGATTTTTACCGAAGGCAAGCGCATCACCGGGCTCTCGACCGGATACCACCAGCTCGATAACCTTACGTCCGGTTTTCAGCCCTCGGAATTGCTGATTCTCGCCGCGCGGCCTTCCATGGGGAAAACGGCGTTTGCGCTGAACATTGCGGAAAATGTGGCCATGCGCGGGAACAAACCCGTCGCGATTTTCAGCCTGGAAATGTCGAAGGAATCGCTCCTGTTGCGCATGCTTTCCTCCGACGCGCAGATAGACTCGCACAAATTCCGCACCGGCCATCTCAGCCGCGAAGACGGCGGAAAAATCCCCGTCTCGTTGTCTCGCATCGCCGAGGCGCCTCTCTGGATCGACGACGGCGGCTCCTCGACGGTGGTGGAAATGGGTGCGAAGCTGCGCCGCATGAAGCGCGACAAGGGCCTCTCGCTGGTCGTCGTGGATTACCTCCAGCTGATTTCTGCCCGGGGACGTTTCGGCAGCCGCAACGAAGAAGTTTCCAGCATCACGCGCGGCCTCAAGATGATGGCTAAGGAATTACACGTTCCCGTGTTGTGCCTCTCGCAGCTCACACGCGCTCCGGAACGCGAAGACCGCCGCCCGCAGCTCTCCGACCTGCGCGAATCGGGCGCCATCGAGCAGGACGCCGACGTGGTAATGTTCATCAACCGCCCAAACGCCTTCAAACCGGATGAAGCCCCCGAAGAGCGCGCCAAGACGGAGATACTGATCGCCAAACAGCGCAACGGCCCCACCGACCGCATTCACTTCATCTTCCGCAATGCCTACACGCGTTTTGAGGAAGCCGCGCCGGATTCCTGGACCGAACAAGAGTAAGTGTATTCGCCGGGACACGGGTGTGTCATGCGCGAGGCTGTTTCGAGCGTTCTACTCCGTGCCTATCCTTTCTTTGACTTGATAAGTTGCTTCCATTCACGCACATAGCACCTCCACATGGAGTTTTGTTACCTCTGCGACTGCGGCCATGCGATTGCTCTCTTCATATCTGGGGCGTATTTCAGTCCTGGGGTTTTAGCGGCATAGGCTTCGGCCTGTGCCACTGAAGCAGCTAGTTACTAAACGGCGCGACTATTCTCGCTGGCGATTTTTCTTCTGCGCCGGGATCGGCTATTCTGTGAAGATTCCAATGACACGAACCGTAAAATTTGATGGACGCCCCATCTGGGCGGAAGTAAGTCTGGGAGCGCTGACGCACAATCTGCGCGCGATCCGCAGCCATGTAAATTCAGAATTCCCGCGCGGCCCGAAACGAAAAATTCTCGCCGTCATCAAGAGCAACGCGTACGGCCACGGCATCGTTCCCGTCGCGCGCGCGCTGTCTCGCGTCAAGGCCGACTGGTTCGGCGTCACCTGCTCGGCCGAAGGCGCCGAGTTGCGCGAAAGCGGCATCCGGGAGCCGATCCTGATTCTCACCGGCTTCTGGGCGGGCGAAGAGGAGCGGATTCTCAAGAATAAATTGACGCCGGCGATCATGCGTCCCGAACAGTTGAAGCTGCTGGAGAAAGCAGCAGCACTTTCGAACAAAAAACACAGGGCGCGGAAAGCGAAGCAGGGTTCGGTCGATTTTCATCTGAAAATCGATTCCGGCATGAACCGCCTCGGGATTCAGCCGTCGGAAATTCCGGCGTTCGCGCGCGTTCTGAGCGAGTGCCCGCACCTGCGCCTTGCAGGCACGTTCACGCACATTGCTTCCTCGGAAGTGTTCACCACCGAGCAGACCAATGAACAGGAAAAAGCCTTCGACGCGGCGCTGGCCTGCATGAAATCGATCGGCCTCGACCCCGGCATCGTGCACATGGCCAACAGCGCCGCGATCGTCAGCCGCCCGTCGACCTGGCGCGACATGGTGCGCCCCGGCGCAATCCTGTACGGCTACCACCAGTTTTTTGAACCGTCGTCGCTCAATCCGGAAATGGAAGCGAAGCTTTCCGTAAAGCCCGTCCTCTCTTTCCGAGCGCGCATTATTTCGATCAAGGATCTCGCCCCGGGCGCCCGCGTGGGATATAACGCGCGCTGGACAGCCGAACGTCCGTCGCGAGTCGCCGTGCTCGCCGCGGGCTACGCCGATGGCTTGTCGCGCGCGCTCTCGAATAAAGGCCGCGTGATCGTTCGCGGCGAGTTCGCTCCGATCATCGGCACCGTTTCGATGGACCTCACCGCCGCTGACGTCACCGGCATCAATTCGGCGCGCGTCGGCGACATCGCCACCATCTACGGCGCCGACGGCGACACAACGCAGTCCGTCCCCGACGTCGCGAAAATCGCCAATACCGCCAGCGCGGAACTGCTCTGCGCCCTCGGCAAACGTGTGCCGAGATTTTATTTGCCATAAAGCCCCACCAGCGGATGGGCCTGCCTGGAGGCACGCAGGGTTTACCCCTATTGCAGGAAAGCAACCACCGCCGGTTGACTCCGCGAACACCACGCGAAATTTCTGTACAGATCCAAATATCTCCCCTGAAATTGTCCCTCGGATAGACCCTCAAGCGTGCGCCAGTTTTATAAAAGCTTGACTCCAATAGACGAAATGAGATATCTGAAGGTAGTAATCGGGCTGGTTTCTTTCCTATCGTCCCAGGTCAGCCCGGCGTCGGTGTTGATTTAATACTACATAGTTAATTCTGATGTATTTTTCTGTCTTCTCATCATAGAAGTGAGGCCTCATGACCCGTCCTTATGTTCGGCCCGGCAATCCGGAACCGCCTGCAGCATCCACGCCGTTTCCCTTGCGACCCGCGATGCCTGCGAACACTTCCCATGAATTCGGCGGCTGGTGGGATCACATGCTGGTGCGCTTTATTTTTTCCGCCGCGTGCGTGGCCGCCGGGTATCACTTTCACCCCTTTGGCCTGTCGAATTACGCCGCCGCGGGAATGGGTTTTGCGTTCTCGATTTCCGTCTTCTTGTTCGAGATTCGGTTACAACGCGCCAGCATGCGCCGGCTGATCGGGGCGGCGGCAGGGTCGACCCTCGGGATTCTGGGCGCGTATTTGATGGGGTTGGTGCTGGCGCGCACTTCGATCCCGGAAGGGTCGCGGTCGTTCCTGGACGTTGGACTGCTGCTGGTGATGACTTATATCGGCCTTGTGGTGGGCGCGAACAAGGGCGACATGCTGAACTTGCAGGCGCTCGGCGGCTTGTTCGGAAGCGAACGCAGCACGCGGCGCATGCCCAAGGTGCTCGATACGAGCGTGATTATTGATGGACGCATCGCCGACATTTGCGAGGCGCATTTTCTCGATGGCGTCATCCTGATCCCTCAATTCGTATTGCGCGAACTGCAACTGGTGGCGGATTCGGCCGACTCGATGAAGCGGCAGCGCGGGCGGCGGGGCCTCGAAGTGCTGCAGCGCATTCAGAAGATGGCGCACCTCGAAGTGGAAATCGCGGACGACGATTTTGCGAATGTCGCCGATGTGGATTTAAAGCTCATCGAGCTGGCAAAGCGTTACGACGGAAAAATCATCACCAACGATTACAACTTAAATAAAGTCGCCTCGCTGCAGGGCATCGAAATCCTGAATGTCAATCAGCTGGCCAACGCGCTGAAGCCCGTGGTGCTGCCCGGCGAGATCATGCGCGTGTTCATTCTGCGCGAGGGCAAGGAATACAATCAGGGCGTTGCGTATCTGGACGATGGCACGATGGTTGTGGTCGACGGTGCGCGACGCATGATCAACAAGACCGTGGACATCACCGTAACCTCCGTGCACCAGACCACCGCGGGTAAGATGATCTTCGGGCGGATTGACGAACGCACCGAATCGCATTCCACGCGCGCGCCTCAGACTCATTCCATCAATGAGCTGCCGCGTCAGGTCGAGCACGCGCCGCGCCATGGCGAAGCCGTCGCCGAACGCGTTCCACGCCCCACGGTTCCCGATCCTTCCCAGGAACAGGAATAAGCGCACGCACCCTCTGCTTTTCACATTTTGCGCATTCCAATGAAATCGACGAAAACCCGCGACTTCTGTTTATAAGTGTCTCCAATTGGTGTAAGCTTTTTTGCTCTTACCTCGAGGCACTGATGAACCATGTAACCGCTATTTTGCCCGCGGCCGGGCTTGGCACTCGAATGGGCGCCGATACGCCGAAGCAGTTTCTCTCGCTCGACGGCGTGCCGCTATTGCTGTTCACGCTGCGGCGGCTCGCAGCCTGTGCGGCCATTGCCGATTTCGTAATTGCAACGCGCAATGAAGAAGTCGATTCCGTTGCTGCCGGGGTCGCCATGGAAAATCTCGGCAGGCCAGTGCGTGTGGTTCGCGGGGGGGCTACGCGGCAGGATTCGGTTGCCAACGCATTGACGGAGATTTCCACGAATACCGATTTGATTCTGGTCCACGATGCGGTCCGCCCGCTGGTCACGGTCGAACAAATCGAGCGCGTCATCGCCGAGGCGAACGCGTGCGATGCTGCAATTCTGGGCATTCCCGCGATGGATACGGTGAAGGAAGTGAAGCGGGCAAGCTTGCCCGCCGATGTCGCGCTGGTGACGGCTACGATTCCTCGCGAACGTGTCGTTCTCGCGCAGACACCGCAAGTGTTTCGCGCTTCTCTCTTGCTGGAGGCGTTCGGGCGCGCAAAGCAGGATGGAGTTTCGGCTTCGGACGAAGCGGGGCTTGTGGAACG
>Ga0265316_10001561_pt1 | contig 24560 bp, 19 predicted proteins | sample 4522metaG_FD_202092 | JGI IMG/M metagenome (GOLD analysis project Ga0265316, IMG submission 202092) | Rhizosphere microbial communities from Carex aquatilis grown in University of Washington, Seatle, WA, United States - 4-5-22 metaG | ecosystem: Host-associated > Plants > Roots > Rhizosphere >... | reverse complement strand
TGAATTTCTTCTACCAGACTTCCGCGCAGGGCCGGCAGGGAGTGCTCCAGCTTTTGAACTACTCGCGCCGTCCGGCCACCGACGGACCGCTTTTCTATGTGAAGGAGCCGCATCGCTCAGCGCGTCTGGTAAGTCCGGAAATCGCCTCGCCCAAGGAGCTAGACTTTGCTCCCCAGGAAGCCGGTGGGGCGGAGTTGTCCGTGCCGCTCATTTCCGTGTACGGCGCCATCGAGTTGGAGAAATAGGAGGCGAAGGAGACCGCCATGAAACATGACATGACTAGGAGACAATGGCTGGCGGGAGCAGGCGCCGGCGCGCTCGTCGCGGTGCCTGGGCTCGGCCGTGCCGCGGCCGCCCCGGCGGCACGCGTCACCGTGGCAAGCTGCAAAACCTACGGACCCGAACTGGTCCCCGCCATGGAGAAGATGTTCGACCAACTGGGCGGCCTGGGCGGGCTGGTGAAGGGAAAAACGGTCGCCATCAAGATCAACCTCATCGGCGTTCGCTGGCAGCGGCTGGGCAACGCTAGAATGGAGGACACGTTCTGGACCAATCCCCAGGTGATCGGAACGGTGGTTCACCTGTGCGGCAAGGCGGGAGCCCGCCGGATCCGCGTGGTGGAAGGCCCCTGGTCGACCGCCGAGACCTTGCAGGAGGTCATGCTGTCCATGAACTGGCAGCCGCAGGACATCCTGCGCGCCGCCGACCACGTGGAGTTCGAGAACACCAATTACCTGGGGCTAGGGAAGAAATACTCGCGGTTCATGGTGCCAGGCGGAGGTCTGATATACCCCGGCTACGACCTGAACCATTCGTATGAAGATTGCGACGTTTTCGTGTCGCTCGCCAAGATGAAGGAACACGCCGCCACGGGCGTCACCCTGTCGATGAAGAACGTGTACGGGGCGACCCCGATCACCATTTACGGCGAGGGCGCCGGCGTGGACGAACCGAGCCTGCGCCCCCACGGCGGACGCGGCGGCGTGTTTCACTTTGCGCGCCGCATGCCATCCAAGAGCGCGCCGCAGCAGAAAGACCTCACTTTGCCCGCGGATGCCGGCTACCGGCTCCCGCGCATCATCGCCGAACTGAACTCGGCCCGGCCGGTGCACCTGGCGATCATTGACGGAGTGAAGGCCGCCACCGGCGCGGAGACCAATTACGGAAGCGCAAGAATACCGCAGGCCGCGGTGAACCCCGGTGTGCTCATTGCCGGGACGAATGCGGTGGCCACCGATGCGGTAGCCATGGCGGTGATGGGATTCAATCCCATGGCCGACCGCGGGACAGCCCCATTCGCCACCGCCGACAGCATGCAGCGCCTCGGTGAGGACCTCGGGATTGGCCTGCGCGACCCCGCCCGGAACGAGGTGGCCGGCGTCCCGATCAAGGACGTCGTATTCTCTTACACCGCGGTTCGCGAGAAGATGCAGGCCGCGGCGAAGAAGGCCTGAACCGCGGCTGCACCCCATGCCGGGTGCTGCAAGCGGCGACGATCGCCGCGCGCGGGCGCACCACGCAAAAGCGATGCGGATTCGTGTGCCTGGGCGGGACGGACCCCAGGGCGGACCCCTGAGGGGCGCCCCTCAACCGACTATTGTTACAAAGCGTGTAGACGGCTCGTGAAGGCAGCAGAATCAAATCCTCGATCGCCCAGTTCCATGGGGAAGGTCGCGCTGACCTGGAAAACAGAATCACTGAGCCCATCGTCTTCGCGCCATTCGTCCAGCAACCCCGCCTGGAACAGATATTGAAGCAACGCTACCCGAAAGAAAACGGCCTGGAAATTCGCTCCCGGCTCGCACTGTTCAGCAATCAATCGTTCGCCGATGCCAAAATGCTGAGCCCCGGCTTCTGCCTTGAGTTTATGGACCATACGCCAGACGCGTTTCATGTCGTCAACGCTTACTGGGGGCACGGGCGAACTCGATTCAAGTTGTTCAAAAGGGCTCATGGAACCTCCTATCCTTGACTGTATCCCCATCCCGGTCTGAACAAGAACGGTCTTGGGTGGCAGACGGTCGCCGGATTCCAAAAACTCTCTGAAAATAATGCTTGACGGATTAGCTCAGAAAACTGGAAACCGGCCACCCGACGACCCCGGCCCGTGCCACCCCGGCTGCCCTGCCTACCCGGAATTCTGCCGCCTGTGGGCGCGCCGTGGGGGCCGGCCTCGGCACCGCGTCCGCAATCCGTTCGCGGCCCTGGGTGCGTACCCTCATTGGGGGCGGGACTTCGGGAACGGGCCGGCGCTTGCGCCCCCACGGAATGCACCACCCCTTCTCGGGATATAGTAGAAGCAAAGAGATGCTGATCCAGAAACCTGCCGATATACGCTACTCAGAGGTGACCCCCAAGGGCCTCTATTTCGACCGCCGCAAATTCCTTGCCGGAATTCCCGCGGCCTTCCTCGGCGCACGCGAATTGCTGTCGCCCTCGGCGCGCGCCCAGGCCGGCACGAAACTGCCGGCGCTCGCCCAGAGCCCGTTCAGCACGTCGGAGAAGGAAAACAGCTTCGAAGACGTGACCCATTACAACAACTTCTACGAGTTCGGCACCGACAAGGACCAACCTGCCAAGCTCTCCAGGAATTTCAAGACCACCCCCTGGACCGTCTCGGTCGAGGGCGAAGTGGCCAAACCGCGCAAATACTCGCTCGATGAGATTATGAAGGTGGCGCCGCTTGAAGAGCGCATCTACCGGCATCGCTGCGTGGAAGCGTGGTCGATTGTAGTGCCCTGGGCCGGCTACTCGCTCAGCGCCCTGCTCAAACTGTCGGAGCCCACGGCCAAAGCCAAGTTCGTGGCGTTCCAAAGCTACTACGACGTGGGTCAGATGCCCGAGGGCCGCCGCTCCGGCATCGAATTGCCCTATGTGGAAGGGCTGCGCCTCGATGAAGCCATGCACCCGCTCACCATGCTGACCGTGGGGATGTACGGAGAGACGCTGCCGCCGCAGGACGGCGCGCCGGTCCGCTTGACCGTGCCGTGGAAGTACGGCTTCAAGAGCGCCAAATCCCTGGTGAAGATCCGCCTGGTGGAAAAGCAACCGCCATCCACCTGGAACCTCCAGAGTTCGCATGAGTACGGCTTTTACTCCAACGTGAATCCCAAGGTGGATCATCCGCGCTGGAGCCAGGCAACCGAACGCCGCCTGGGCGAGCTGCGGCGCCGGCCCACGCTGATGTTCAACGGATACGGGGATCAGGTGGCCAGCCTCTACGCGGGCATGGACCTGGTGAAGAACTACTAGCACATGCTGCGTCGCCCGTGGGTGAAGGTCGCGGTTTTCGTGTTGTGCCTGGCGCCTCTTGCGCGCCTGGGGTGGCGGGCGTGGAGCGGCAACCTTACCGCCAACCCCATCGAATACATCACCCACTTTACGGGCGATTGGGCCATCCGCCTGCTGGTTGCCACGCTGGGCATCACGCCGCTGCGCAAGCTCCTGCGGCTTCCGGACCTGATTCGCTTCCGGCGGATGATCGGGCTGTTCGCGTTCTTCTACGCGTCTTTGCACTTCGCCACCTGGTTCGGGCTGGACAAGTTTTTCGACATGCACGAAATTCTGCAGGATTTCGTGAAGCGCCGCTTCATCATCGCGGGGCTGGCCACGTTTCTGGCGATGCTGCCGCTGGCCGTGACGTCCACCAAGGGCTGGATCCGGCGCCTCGGCGGGCGGCGCTGGCAGATGCTGCATCGCCTGGTATATCTCGCCGGCATCACCGCCTCGGTGCATTATTTCTGGCTGGTGAAATCGGACATCCGGCTGCCCGCGCTATACGCAACGCTAGTGGCGATTCTGCTGGCGTACCGGCTTGCAACGTGGGCGCGGACGCGACGACCCGCGGCCACCGCGCCGCCCGGCAAGCGCATCCAAGCGGCAGCGGCAAAAGAGTAGCGGCCGAACGCCCCCTGCACGGGGTCGCCTCACGAAACGGAACATAAAGCCCTTTAAGGCTGAGCGACCGGAGCTGATCAAGCTCCTCGACAGTGCCCGCAAGGGCGACATCGTCATTGTCTGGAAGCTGGATCGCCTGGCCCGCTCCCTCCGCCGGCTTATCGACACGACGGTCCTGCTCAACGCTGCGCGGCGTCGAGTTGCATTCCCTCACGGAGAACATCAACACCACGACTCCGAGCGGCAAGCTCACCTTTCATATCTTTGCCGCCCTGGCGGAATTTGAGCGCGACATATTGCGCCAGAGGGTCGACGGCGGCCTCAAGGCCGCCCGCCGGCGGGGACGAGTCGGCGGCAGACCCAAGGCGTTGAAGGAAGGCGATCTGAAAAAGGCGCGGGCGCTGTTAGTTTCCGGCGATTACACCAGGGTCCAGGTCGCCGAGGAGCTTGAGGTCAGCCGCCACACGCTTTGGCGCGCCTTGTCGCAGGAGGCGGCCAAATGATCCGGCTGATGGCATGCCGGTTTCGGCAGGTTTCCGATATGCCCGCTTTGTGGAAGACATTAGAGTCGTGGGTGATTGGAGTTGCAGGAGTGGCTAGCACCGATCCACCGGGCGGCCCCACGATTGCGGTGAAGTGAGCCGCGCTCGGACCCACCCAGTGCACGGGAGTTCCGCTGCCGCGGCGCCGCCCGTGCGAAATCGCGGTCCGCGGCGCGGCTTCTCCAACGAGACAGCCAGCCCGTGACGCTCGGGCGACACCAGCGGCGGGAAAACGGGAGTCTTAATCCTTTGACCGACGGGATCCGCAAGTCGGGTTTCCGCAACGCCAAGCCCCGCGACTCGCGATTCCTCGCCTCGGAAAACAGCGATATCAGCCGGCGCCGCGTTACTCGCGTCGCGAAGCCGCCTGTTCGGACGCGACCGGCCGTCAGAAGTAAACCTTCCAATCCACGTCCTTGCCGGTCGTCGACGTGAAGTCCACCGTCAGCAGGTTCCCCTCGGTCTTCAAGGTTCCCGCCAGGCCATCGGACAGCTCGACTCGCTTGGCATCGAACCCGTCCGGAATGTAAACGCGCAGTTGGTACGGATCGTGCGCCACCGCCCGTGACAAACCGCTCAGCACCCGCCGCGGCCTGTCGTAGGCCATCGTCTTGATATCGAACGCCATCTGCCGGACGTGCCGGCTGGTGGAGATCAGCACTGGCCGGTCCTGCTTTTCCACGATGCTGTAAATGCCAACGTCGTAAGGTTTCACCGGGGGAATGGTGAAAGTGCCTTTGAACGTGCCGATGAGTTTCCTGCTCCAGAATTCATAGACCACATACTCTTTGTTGGGGTCCAGCCGGAGGTCTCTGGCGGCGTTCAATTTCGTGCTGAACGTCAGCGGCTCCCGGCCATTGTCCGTGTACTTGTCGATGTAGTTGAAGACCGCCAGGATCGTCCAGTTGCCAAATGGCCGCTCCACGGGCATGTTCCAGATCTGGGCCGGCTTGCGGACGAACAGATCCACCGGATAGGCCACGTCCATGGTCGGCGGGCTGATCCGTTTCAACAGTTCGATCCGGTCATCGGGGTACTTCTCGTTGAGGGCGTCCGACAGGAAGATGGCGTTGCCGGCGATGGCATGGAACATCGCGTTGACCTTGGCCTGGCCGTAGTTAAACGTCCCCGCCGATCCGTAGCTCGACTGGAATTTGTAGATGTGCATGCCGTCGGGATCGAGCCAGAACACCCGGCCGCTGTAAAAGAACCGGATGGCCGTGCCCTGCAGAGATTCGGTCAACAGGTGCTTCCAGCCGTCCCCCATCTCGTAGCCGCCGTCGGCGTCCTCGGAGGTGCGGCAGATGTCCACGATTCCGTAGGAATGATCGACCACGTTCATGTTGGAACGAATCACCTTGCGGGGCGCAAACTTATCGATCGCCTCACGCCACGGCATGCCCCCGGCGTGGTACGTCTCGAGCGAAGTCATATACGGATCGAACTGTCCCGGCCACTTGTCCCACCAATCCGCGAAATCCATCTCCACCCGGCCGGTTTCCTTCTCATGGCCGGTCATCGCCTGGACGGCGCGTTCGCGTTCCAGCTTGATGGTCAGAGGATTGGAAAAATCGATGACCTTTTCTCCGCCGTATTTCACGGTACGGACCGGAAGGAAGCACTCGGGCGGGTAATTGACCCTGGAACGGCCTTGCTGTGCGGCGCTGGTGGAGGCATAGGTTCCCCAATTGGTATTCAGGTCAAATTCGGGAAACCTGACTGACGAGCTTCCGCCGGCGCCATAAAAGCCCATGCTTCCGCCGCTGCCGTTTCCCAACCCCCAGTAGAAGTCCACCAGGCCGTTTTCCTGGAAGAAAGCCCCCGCGCCGCCGCCGGGGCCACCGCGGGGGCTGCCCGACATCCAACCGTGGAAGCGGCTGTAGTCGTTGGCCACCCAATCCCTGTCGTCGACGTCGATCGGCCGGCGCTGCTTGAGGCGGATATCATGCGCAATCGCGATGAGGTCGGCCTGGTGTTCCATGGCGCGGAGCGCATCCGTGTTGAAGTAGATCAGCAGCGTCTCTCCTGGGAAGCTCTTGCCCGGCGGCACCGTGACGTTGTAGCTGCAATATCCCCGGACCCGCATCCGATCCGGTGTCTTCCCCTTCCAACCGTTTGCCAGGTCGAACCGCGACGCCCCCTTCGTGGTCGTGACGTGCCCCATCAACAGGCTGTTACCCGTGTCGGAGTCTTGGACTACCTGGTTCACGGCGTATGTCTTGGGCGTGTTCAGATTGATCACGGCCCAGAGATCGTAGTAGTCGCGATTGCGCGACTGCGTGCCCAACGAGATCCACCGGTCGCTTGTGCTTCCCAGCCGCGCATCGCCCGACACAAAGTAGTCCATTTCGTTGATGTCGACCTCTTTGCCGGTGTTGTTCGTGCGGCCCAGGCTCACCAGGATGTCGTCATTCGTCTTGCTGGCCGAGAGCTGATATTCGAAATCGAGCAGACCGGCCTTCTTCCCTCGCAGAGTCACGGTGACGAACGATCCCAGGTTGTTCGTGTCGTTCTGGTTGACCGCGCTGGTCACGGTCCAGCCAGAAGCGTCGTCGCCGGGAAGAAAGTAGACGTCGTGGATCTGCATCGGCGTCCCTTTGACTATCGCCGACCATCGGCAGGCCGTCGGGTCGACCGTGACAGCCAGCGTCTTCGTATCCACTTTAATGGGCACTGCCGCTCCAATCAACGGACTCCGGGAGAGTACGATAGCGACCAGCAATGCAAAAGCTCGAATGCTCCTATTCATCATATTGACTCCGCGTTGTTCCCTACCTCACAATCAAAACCTTACGTCCTACGTCGTTGCCGGCTGATTCGTTGCCGGCATCATCGTGCCCTGACGGGTCTTTTGTGCGCGTCCGATTGGAGAGTATACCCGAAGAATACTTGAACACCTGATTATCCCACGCGGCCCGCGCCGGTTGTGCTCGACATTTGAATGGCGTTGGCCAGGTGCCGTGCCGGCTGGCGAGCTGCTGTTGATATGCTCGCGGACGACTTGTGGCCGATAGACCTTATCGGAGAAGTGAATTCTGGCAGCGTCCGGGAACCACTGCTCGTCAAAACGCATCCGGGCTAAAACCAGGCCTGCCTTAGCGTGCTTTGTATTCCGTTTCGTGAGGCGCCCCCCTTGCACCGGCGACTACTCGGCGAGCTCCGCTTGCAATTGCTTGCGGACGCGGGAGGGAACGGTCGCGGGGGTCGCGGCGGGATACAGAGCGAGGCCTTCGCGGGCCGCTACGCGAGCTTTTTCCGGTTGCCCGGCGGCACGGTAGGCTTGCGCCAGAGTGAGAAGATACTCCGGCTTCCGGCGATGGCTCCTGTCCACAATGCGCTCGGCATATTCCACGGCCAGTTGGGGATCGCGAAGGCGCTCCGGGATGACCGTGGTCAGGCCCGTCGCAACCGCATCCAGATCGAAGCCCTGGGCGTTCGGCTGTTTTCCCACCGCTTTCAGCATGGCAACTCCGCGAGCCGCCAGTTCCACCGTTCCCTCGGTTCGATGGAGCGCCCGTTGTTGCAGGCTCATGCGAATCAGGATGAGGCCCAGCGTCGCTCGCAAGTGAACGCTGCCCGGTTCCACCTGCAGAAGGTGCTCTATGAGTGAACGCGCTTCCGACAGGGTCTGCAAGGCACTGGCGGCGTCCGCAGCCGGATTCGCCGGTTCCGCCGTGAAAATCCCTGCCGCCCGATCCTCATAGCACTCCGCTTCATTTTCTAGAATTGGCATTAAGTCGGTTGCGGCGCGAGCATCGTTGGGGTCGGCAGCCAGCACAGGCTCTGACATGGCTTTGACCTGTTCCATGTACGACAAGGCTTCCCGGTATCTTCCCACCTCTTCGAGCGCCAATCCGTACTTGCGGAGAAGCATGGCCAGGGTGCGCTGATTGGGGAAGGACTTCCTCTCTTCCACGGGGAGGGTGTTCATGCCATCGATGGCTTTGCGGTAATCCGCCAACGCCGCGGCCGGATCGGTCTCGGACGTCACGTTGGCAATTTTGTAGTGAGTCACCGCGACTCCCCGCAACGCGCGCGGGGAACCGGGATCGAGCTCGACCATGCGTTCGTCCATGGCCAGCGCTTTACGAAATGCCGCCAGCGCGGCCACCGGATCGCTCAGGCTGGTCGTGCCGCTCTGCCCCAACTCGTCGCCCAGGCCCCCATAGGCGGTAGCGGCGTCCATCAAGGCATCGACCTTGGCGCCCGGCTGGGATGCCAGTTCTTCGTAAGCGGCCGCTGCCGCGCGCATGGTCGCCGCCGCTTCCTCGGTCCTTCCCATCCCGAACAGCACCTCGCTGCGCGACTGTTGCGCCCAGCCCCAGGCGTGCCGCGCGGATGCATCTCCCGGTTGCCGCCGCACCAACCGGCTGGCGATGGCGACGGCCTTGTCCAAGCTGGCCAGCGCGCCCGTCACATCGCCGATGTTCTGATCGTACGGATTGCCTTGCACGTTGCCCAACCGGACGTAGGCATTGGCAAGATCCACCTGCAATTGCGGATCGGCGGAGGCATCTTTGGCGGCGCGGTCCAGATGCTCCAAGACAGCGCCCACCAGCAGTTTCTGGACGGGAGTCGAGCCGGGGAGTTTTTGGATGGCTTCGTCGATTTCCGAAAGCAGACTGTTGCTGAGCTTGCGCAGGTCTTCCGCGCGGGCCTCCGCCGTGCGGCGCTCGGCGTTGGCAATCCGCGATTGCCACAGCACGCCGCCGACTCCCGCCACCACGGTGGCGCCAAGCAGCGCCGCGGCGGCCAGAGCGAGTTTGTTGCGGCGCGCAAACTTGCCGGCACGATAGCGGAAATCGCCCCGATGGGCCGCCACCGGACGGCCGTCGAGATACGCCTGCAAATCGGCAATCAGGCGCTCCACGCTGGCGTAGCGCTCCTCCGGCTCTTTGCGGAGCGCTTTCAGAATAATGGCGTCAATATCGGAATCGAGCGCGCCGGCCGTGGCCTTCGCGCTGGGCTTCGGCGGCTGCTCCTGGCAGATCACGCGCACCATCTCCGCGGTGGTGAATTCCCGCAACTCGTAGGGCGGCACGCCGGTCGCGAGAAGATAGAGAAGCACGCCCAGAGAGTAGATGTCGGACGCGGTCGAGATCGGCTGTCCCAATACCTGCTCGGGACTGGCGTATTGCGGCGTAAAGGAATGGAAGCCCAGGCGCGTGAGCTCGCCCTCCGCCGCGGCGTCCACCGGAGTGAGCAGCTTGGCGGTGCCGAAGTCGAGAAGCTTCGGTGTGCCGTCTTCCAGGACAAGAATGTTGTCGGGCTTCAAGTCCCGGTGGACCACCAGATTCTGGTGCGCAAAGCGAACGGCGGTCGAGACCGACTGGAAGAGCTGGATGCGCTGGCGGATGGAAAGCGAAAGTTGCACCGAGTACCGGTGGATGGGCAGGCCATCGGCGTACTCCATCGCCAGATAAAGCTCGCCGTCCTGGCTGACGCCGCCATCCAACATCCGTGCAATATACGGATGACTTAGCCTTGCCAGAATCTGCCGTTCCTGCCGGAATTTCTCGCGGAACAGGTCGCTTGCCTGGGGCATGTCGATCAGCTTCACGGCCACCTGCTGATCGAATTGCCCATCCACCCGGCGCGCCAGGTAGACCGCTCCCATGCCGCCGCGCCCGAGGAGCCGTTCCAGTTGGTACGGTCCGATGCGCCGGCCGATGTGCGTGTCCTGGGGCTCCGGCTCGACCGGGGGCACATAGGAGGCGGTGAAGCGTTCCTCGTCGCCCGCGGCCCGGATCAGGGTATGCGCCTCTTGAAAGAGGCCGCGGTCTCCGGCGCAGAGTTCCTCCAGGCGCGCGGTCTTTTCTTCGTCCGGCGCCTCGGCCACCTGGTGGAAAATGGTTTCCAGCCGGCGCCAACGTTCCAAGGCTGCTTCTTTGGGGGACAATCCGCTACTCCCGATCAGGCCGGGCATTCCTGCGGTCCCGCATGAATGCGCTGGTAAAGCCAACTCTTCACGAACTTCGCCTCGCGGTCCACGGTGGCTTTGGAGATCTGCATGATCCCCGCGGTCTCCTCCGCTGTGCATCCCAGGAAGTAGCGGAGCTCGACCAGTTGCACCTTTTGCGAATCGATCGCCTCCAGTTCGTCCAGGGCACGGTTGAGGTCGAGCATGGATTCGCCGCCGATCTGAATCCAGGGCATTTCTTCGTTCAAAGGAACCTGATAGGCGCCGCCGCCCCGCTTTTGCGCGTCATTACTCCGCGCGTGGTCCGTCAATATCATGCGCATGACTTTCGCCGCGAAAGTGTAAAAATGAGCACGATCGGCCCACTCCGCTTTCTTCCTGCCGACCAGGCGCAAGTAAACTTCATGGACCAAAGCGGTCGCCTGGAGCACGTCGGGCTTCTTCTCTCTGCGGATATAGGCGGCTGCGATCTGCCGCAGATGGGGATACACCAGGGGCATCAATCGATCGAAGGCATCGGGTTCGCCCTGCTTCCATTTCAGCAGAAGACGTGTGATCTCGCCTGGCGAAGAACCCATCGACGCTCCGTCCGGGTAGGTATACGACGCCTCAATTTTAGCATTCCCGCATGGATGTGATTTTGCTTTTCCGCCGCCCACAGCCGCGCACAGCGAGGGCCGTGCGATCCGGAGAGGCGCCCGGCCGGAGCGCCGGCCGATAACATATATAGAGATCTAGTACTACTAAATACGAGTTTCCTCCTTTCCCGTGAGGCATTTTGCCGTCTCTTCGCGCCGCCTGTGGTGAGGTGAAGCCCGTGCGCAGTAATACGCAGGGCCGCAAACAACCGTTTTGGGGATTATTGGCCGAAACCGCTTCCTGACGGGGTGCCCTCCGGGGGCTCGGACGCGGGCGCGTTGATTTCCGGGGGTTACTGAGCCGGACCCAGCGGGCACCCCGTGAGCGAGCGGTATGGCCAGAGGTTTACTGCAAAGGAGAAAAACATGATACGGATGAGATTGCCGATGATGGGAGCCGTTGTCTTCGCGGCCTGTGCGGGCGCGGGTCGGGCGAACGCCGATACGGTCGCCATTAGCGTACCGGGTCCCATCAATCCTGAGGCCGGTTTTGTTCAGCCGTTCAACTACACGCAAGGAAGTTACATCGCAGGTTTCGCATTTCGGGTGAACAGCGCGATTAGTATCACGCAGCTCGGATTCTACGACTCGAATCTAACCGGCGTGGCGGAAACGTTTGTGAACTCCGCGGTGGGAGTTTACGACCTGAGCACCAATACCCTTCTAACTTCGACCACCATGCATGCAAGCGACCCGGCGACCGGCTTATTCAGATATGTTACGATTACTCCTCTCGCCCTCAACACGAAGGACACCTACGCGATCGTCGGCGTCACGGGCACTAATTACTATACGGTTGGTGTGCAGGCCAGCAAAGCACCGGTAAATGCCGCGATCCAATATCTGAGCGGCGCCGGCTACTATTCGGCCGCGTCCGGCGGCTCGCCCGGTTTTGACACGCAAGTGAGCACGCTCATAGAGCCCAATGACTTCGCGGCGGGGAATATCTTCGGCACTCCCGCCCCTCCGACCAATCTCTGCGATTTCGGAGCGAATTTCCAATTCACGGCCACGGTCACGCCTCCCCCCGTCACCCTCCCCACCATCACCGCTGTATCCAATGCGGCCAGCGGCCAGAACGGCGTCGCGGCCGGAACTTACATTTCGATCTACGGAACCAACTTCGCCGCCGCCGGCTTTCTCGATACCTGGAGCAACTCGATTGTCGGCGGCGCCTTACCTGCCAAGCTTGACGGAGTAAGTGTCTCGATCGGCGGCACACCGGCCTATATCTCGGCGCTCACTCCCACACAGATCAACGTGCTCGCTCCCAGCCTGGGAACCGGCTCCATGCCGGTAACCGTGACCACCTCGTCGGGCACCAGTGCGGCTTTCACCGTCACCGCGCAGGCCGCGCAGCCGGCGTTCTTCCTCTGGCCCGGCAACTCCGTGGTGGCGACTCATCTGGACTACACATACGCCGCGAAGAACGGGACATTCCAGGCATTCACTGTGCCTGCCAAGCCGGGTGAGGTGATCATTCTGTGGGGAACCGGGTTTGGCCCCACCACGCCCGCGGCTCCCAGCGGCCAGGTGGTATCGGGCGGCCCCTGCGTGGTCAACGGAGTTACCGTGACCGTCGGCGGCATCTCGGCCCCGGTGTATGGGGTCGCACTGGCATCGGGACTGGCCGGGCTCTATCAGGTGGCCCTCACGGTGCCGGCTAGCCTGGTCAGCGCCGATTACCCGGTGATCGCCAGCGTAAATGGCCAGCAGTCGCCCACTGGCGTCATCCTTACGGTCCTCCAACAGTAAGCCGAGGACGCGCTGGGCGGCAGGCGAGCTACTTTCTGGCGTAAAGGTGGGGAGCTAACCCCGAGCTAGGCCCCGTGTTTTCATAGGTGAGTGACCTTTTGGAACTAGGCGAGTTCGATCAGATTTCGCGTTTGCAGGGGCGCGTCTGGAGAATTTGACCGGGGCCCAGATACCGTCGTAGCTGAGGCCCCAGAGTGGACTCGAAACCAATCCCAATGTTCCGTGGACGCCATCGAGGCGGCCGTTACACGTAGCGCACCTTCGCGGAGCGGCGCTGCAGCGCGACAAGGGGCAAGAGGAACAGATAGAATGGAGAGGAGGATGAGTATGGATTGGTCGAAATTCGACCTCGCAATGGTGGACCCCCGCTATTTGCACGGCGCGCCGGTCTTTAAGGAAGAGCCGCGTATGCCGGTTCAGGCCGTGCTGGATAATCTCGACGATGGGATGTCGCCGGACGAAGTGGCGAAGGCCTATCAGATTGAGCTACGCCTGGTCACAGGCGTAAAACAGTTCGCCGAGAGCCAGCGATTTGCGCATTCTGTTTGAAAAAAACGTCCCGTACCCACTCGTGCGTTATCTCGGGAAGCACGACGTCCGCACGGCTGAGGAACTCGTCTGGGCTCGGCTGGTCAACGGCGATCTTCTGCGCGCAGCAGAAGACGCCGGGTTTGAAGTCATGGTCACGGCGGATCAAAGTCTCGAATATCACTCGAATATCAACAGAATCTGAAAGGCCGCAAACTGGCTCTTGTTGTGCTCAGTACGAACCACATGAGTGTGCTCGAAAAGCATCCTGAAAGACTCGTGGCGGCGGTCGATGCGGCACGGGAAGGCGGCTACGAGTTTGTCAGGTTCGAATTGCCGCCAAAACGCAAGCCGGGCGGGACTGCGCCATCGACCTAGCCGAGAGGGGCCGACGAGGCGTCGGCCGGTCGCCGGCTCGCCGTCGCGGCGCCGGCGCAATGCGGCATCGGCGGCGGGGTCGATGTGCGCGAGGGCAAGTTACAGCAGGCGCTGCCCGGCAGCCGTGGTGTCGTATCCGCCCAGGCTGTCCAATTCGCGCCGGAACTGGGAGCGGCTGAGAACGTCCAGCAACACTTGAATGCCCGGCAGGTCGAGGTGCTGGCGATGGATGGCCAGGTCGTACCGCTCGCTCACCAGCGGGAGGAAACCCAGGCCGAAGAGGCGGGCGGCGGCGCGGGTCGAGATGCAGCAATCGGCCTCTCCGGTTTGCACCCGCCACGCGGCCGGCAGGTGCCCCGGCGCCTCCAGGCCGTAGCCGCGGACGCTCGCGGCGGCAATTCCCAGGCGCTGGAGGTGGCTATCCAGCAATTTCCGGCTGCCGGCGCCGGCTTCGCGGTTGGCGATGGTCACATCGGGCCGCGCCAGGTCTTCCACCCCGCGAATGGCCTTGGGATTGCCGCGCGCCGTCACGATGCCTTCCTCCCACACGGCGAACGAAATCACCGCTACGGTCTGGCGCGGGAACATGGCGGCGACGGCCGGCAGGTTGGATTCGCCGCTCGATTCGTCGCGCAGGTGGGTGCCCGCAACGTGCACGTAGCGGTCCTTGAGGAGGGCCAGCGCCTGGGAGCTGTTGCGGTGCGCCAGTACCAGTTCGATGCCGGCGGCCTCGACATGGCGCGCGAGCACGGAGATGGCCGGATCGCAGCCGACAATCAGGACGCGGTTGTGAAACTGCCGCTCGGCGTCGAAGACCCGCAGCTTGGTTTTGCCTTGCGGCGCCGGCTGGGCGGCGACAATGGCATCGCTGGCCGGGAAATACCACGGCACGGGTGAAGGCGGCGACGCCATCATGCGATGGTCCACGCGGCACAGCTCGACCGGTTGGCCTTCGCACGGCGCTTCCAGGCCTGGCAGCAGGACCGCCTGCTCCAGGCGGAATTCCGGCGCCGGAAGATCGCCGGGGAGCGCGAAAAGTTCCTCCACGCGAACTTCCAGCACGCGCGCCAGCTTCAGCGCCACCGTGGTATTGGGCACATAGCTGCCGGCTTCAATGGCGTAGACGGTCTGCCGGCTGACACCCACCGTTCGGGCCAGGTGCGCCGCAGACAGGCCGCGCTTTTGCCGGAGCGCAGCGAGATTGGTCTCGATGCCGGCTTTTCGGGTCATGGCGTGGGGCTCTCGGCAGATTCCACACTAGCACGGCCGGGGGCAACTATCAGCGTTCGGCTCTCCGCCTCCAGATGCACCGGCGCCGGAGTGAGAGGTTAGCCGCGGGCCGCAAGGAACTCCGCCAGCGCGGCCTGCCATGGGCGCGCCGCGGGCAGCCTGGTGTTGTGCAGGATGGCCTTGGGCGGGCGCAGGGCCTTGCGCGGGAAATGGGTCGACGGAACGGGCAGCACGCGGACGTTTTTCCCGGCGATGCGGAAGATCTCGCGGGCGAGGTCGAACCAGCTTGCGCCGCCGCTGTTGGTGCAGTGGTAAATGCCGGGCGGCGGCGCGAGATCGAGCAGGCCGCCGGTGGCAGCCGCCAGATCCGGAACGTAGGTCACGCTATTCACTTCGTCCGACACGGCCTGGATGGTGTCGCGCCGCGCGGAGAGATCCAGCATGAGGTCCACGAAGCTCTTTTTCGACAGATCGCTCTCGCCTTTCGGGCCGAAGATTACGGCAGTGCGCACGATGTAATATTGCCCGCCCGATTCGGCAATGCGCTGTTCCCCCTCCCACTTGGAACGCCCGTAGACGGAGAGGGGCGCGGGCGCATCGGTCTCGGTGTACTCGCCCTGGACGCCGTCGAACACGTAGTTGGTGCTGTAGTGGACCAGCGGGACGCCCATTTCGCGAGTGAGCCGCGCCAGCGCGCCGGGGAACGCGGCATTGAGTGCGAGGGCCTGTTCCGGCCGGTCTTCGGCGCCATCGACATCGTTGAAGGCGACGCAATTCACGACGGCCTCCGGGACGAACGCCAACGCCGCCACGCGGGCGCGCAGGGCGGCGAAATCCAGCACGTCGACGTCTTCGCGATCCCAGCCGATGGCCTCGGGATACAACTTCATGAGCTGTCCGCCCAGGGTGCCCTTGCAACCGAGAATCAAAACCTTGCGAATTGGCATGAAGAACAATTATAGGTGGCGGGAGGGCCGGCGTGGTCTGGCGCGGGCGCCCGTGCGTCGCCCGCCACACGGTGGCAGAAACCTGCAGCGTGGACACGCGCGGCAAGCTGACGCAGGAAGCCGGCACTCACGGCACGCGACAAGCGCGGCAAGCCGACACGCACGGGGCGCGATGCGCGCGGCAAGCCGACACGCACGGGAAACCGACGCGCAACGGCACGCGGGAAGCAACGGGAGGCCGGCTGCGGGAAGCCAGCACGCACGGACGCGGGGAGCACGGGAAGCCGACACGCGCCGGCAGCCGACTGCGGCAGCCGAATGTGGCAGCCGACTGTCACCCGACCGGCAACCGCAGAATAACACGCACCCCCGAAAGCCCCGGGCAGAAGGGGACATTTCTACTTTGCTGGGAAGGGGGACATTTCTACTTTGCCTTGACACCGACCGGCACCCGACTTGAACCGCCTTGCATTTTCTTGTATGCTACCTCTGCTCCCTCTTAAACAAGGGGACTTCCGCCGACAGAGGGGAGTTCTATGGGCGGAAGGGACTTTTTCCGGCAGGGGGATCCTTTGGGCGGGCGGGACTGCCTCTGGCGAAGGGACTGCTTGTCGGCAGAGGAGACGTTTATCGGGCAACTGGGTTCATTCGGGAGGGGTTGGTGCATCGGGCGAGAGTTTCCATTCTGTATGTCGTATTGTGCTGTTCCGCGGCGGCGGTGACGCGGTCGGTGTGGGATGGCGTGTACACCAAGGAGCAGGCCGGCCGCGGGCTGGCCACTTACGGCGAAGAATGCCAGAAATGTCACGGCGAGAAGCTGGGCGGCGGGGAAGGCGGTCCGCCCATGGTGGGCGACGAATTCCTAAGCAAGTGGAACGGCAAGACGGCGGGCGATCTGTTCACGCTCACGCGCAAGAGCATGCCGATGGACGATCCGGGAACCCTCAGTAGTAAGGAATACGCCGACCTGGTGGCCTACATCCTGAGCGTCAACGACTTCCCGGCGGGGCAGAAGGAACTCGATCGCGATGTTACCGCGCTCAACGAGATCCGGATCGAAGCGAAGCGATGAAGACACCAACACTGGCACTATGTATCCTCGCAGTGGCACTGGGCGCACCGGCGCAGCAGGGCGCCAAGGACGGCGAATGGCGATTCTACGGCGGCGACGCCGGATCGACCAAGTATTCACCGCTCGACCAGATCAACGCGAGCAACGTCAAAGATTTGAAGATCGCCTGGGAGTGGAAAGCCCAGAACTTCGGGAGACGGCCGGACATCAATTGGGAAGTCACGCCGCTCGAAGTGGGCGGCGTCCTCTATCTGACGGTGGGCACGCGGCGCGATGTGGTGGCCGTAGACGCGGTGACCGGCGAGACTCTCTGGATGTATCGTCTGGACGAAGGCCCACGCGGGGCGGTGGTGGCACGCACCGTCAACCGCGGGTTGGCCTACTGGAGCGACGGCAAAGGCGACAACCGCATCATCCTGATCACGCCGGGATTCCAGTTGGTGGCGCTGAATGCCAAGAGTGGATTGCCGATCGCAGGGTTCGGCAAGGACGGCATTATCGACCTCTTCCTGGGGCTGGATCGCGACGTGGTGAAGCCGGGGACCATCGGGTCGAGCTCGCCGGCCATCGTGATTCGCGACACCGTGGTGGTGGGCGCGGCCTTGCTGGCCGGCACGGCGCCGCCCTCGAAGACCAACGTGCCGGGCTATATCCGCGGCTTCGACGTGCGCACGGGCCAGAAGCTGTGGACCTTCCGCACGATTCCGCAGGAAGGCGAGTTCGGCGTGGACACGTGGGAGAACGATTCCTGGAAATACACCGGGAACACGGGCGCGTGGGTGCCGCTGAGCGGGGACGAGGAACTGGGCTACGTCTATATCCCGGTGGAGGCGCCCACGGGCGATTTCTATGGGGGAACCCGTCCCGGCAACAATCTCTTTTCCGACAGCCTGGTGTGTCTGGACGCGCGCACTGGCAAGCGCATCTGGTATTACCAACTGGTGCACCACGATATCTGGGATTGGGATGTCGCGGCGCCGCCGATTCTGCTGGACGTGACGGTGAATGGCAGGAAGATCAAGGCGGTGGCGCAGGTCACCAAGCAGGCCTTCACGTTCGTGTTCGACCGGGTGACGGGCCAGCCGGTGTGGCCCATTGTGGAGCGGCCGGTGCCGCAATCCACCGTGCCGGGTGAGAAGACGGCGGCCACACAGCCGTTCCCCACTAAGCCGTTGCCGTTCGACCGGCAGGGGACCAGCATCGACGATCTGATCGATTTCACGCCGGCGCTGCGCGAGGAGGCCATCAAGATCGCGTCGAAATACAAGCTGGGGCCGCTCTACACGCCGCCCATCATGGCGGATGACGATGGGAAAATCGGGCTGCTGCTGCTGCCGCACCACACGGGCGGCGGGAACTGGCCGGGGGGCGCGGCGGATCCGGAAACGGGAATGCTGTACGTGGCGTCGTTGACGAACCAGGATTCGCTGGCCATGGCGGTGGCCGATCCGAAGCGTTCGGACATGGGGATTGTGGGCGGTGGGGCAAGGGGAAGACCTACCGGCCCACCCGAGGACACTCCGCGGCCGGCGGCGAAGACCAATATCGGACCGCAGGGTCTGCCCCTGATCAAACCACCATGGGGCCGGATTACGGCCATCGACCTGAATACCGGAGACAATGCCTGGGTGGCGGCCAACGGCGAGGCGCCGGATTACATCAAGAACCATCCGGCGATGAAGGGCATCGACCTGAGCAACACGGGCAAGCCATCGCGCTCGCTTCTGATGGTGACCAAGACGCTGCTATTCGCGCCGGAAGGAAACAATCTGTGGACCCCCGCGCCGGGTGCCGGTGGAAACCTGCTGCGCATCCTGGACAAGAAGACGGGGAAATTGATTCACCAGATCGAACTTCCGGCCATGGCGACCGGGATTCCGATGACATACATGGTGAACGACCGGCAATTCGTGGTATTGGCGATCGGCGCCATCGGCGTGCCGGCGGAGCTGGTGGCGTTGGCGTTACCGTAGCGCCCGAGGCTGCGCCTCGGGATATCCCTGCGGGATATGAAGAGGGAAGACAGAAGTAGGAAGACAGAATGGTGCGCTCCGCGGTGTAATTCCGCCTCGGGCTTCTGACTTCCCCCTTCTGACTTCCCTCTTGCCCCTCCCGGCTTCCTCTTCCCCTTCCGGCCTCCCGCCGAAAGACAGGAGCGGCCTCGAGGGCGATTCCGCCTCGGGCTTCTGGCTTCCCTCTTCTGGCTTCCTTCTTCCTCTTCCGGCTTCCCCCTTCCCCCCGCCCAATCTACCTCGAACGTCCTAGTACTTTAGCTCTGTTTGTCCATTGTCTTCTCCCGACGCTGGAATCTAAAATTAGGCACAGAGAACGAAAGACTGCTCCATGGCTGATGCGATCGATAAAGTGCAACCGGATTTCACCCCGCGGCTTCTGGTGGTGAGTCCTCCGGCGAGTCGAACCCCACAAAAAGAAAGCCGTCCCGTGACCAGTCTGGCCACGGTGTTTGGCAGGTTTGCCGAGATGCAGCACCTGGTCGGCGAACAGGTAATTGCGCTGGAGGGGTCCGTCGAGCACCAGGGCCAGCAACTGGCCGAGGTGGCCGAACAACTGCCCGACATGAAGGAACGTATCAACTGGCTGATCGCCACCTTCTACGATGAGGACCGGAAGGAGGAAGCCCTTCGCGAGAGGCTCAGCCGCCAGGAGGCCAACCTGGCCATCGTCACGGACGCTGTGCGAAACCTGTGCGAAGCGCAGGCCCAGTGGAAACACACGATGGACCAGTTGCTCGAAATCCTGGGCCGCGCTCAGGGCCTGACGGTCCCCGCGCCTCCGCGTTTCCCCGAATTGACGTAAGGTAACGTGCGCCGCGCGGCCCTTCGCCAGACTGACGCAGATCAGTGCGGGGCAGGGCAGGGGCCGTTAAAGAAGTGCTGGCACTCTTCGGCGGTCATCGCGCGAGTGCTCTTCGATTTGGCGATACCGAGCACTCCCGGCTGATCCAGCGCGTGCTTGGCCACCAGCAGGTCCGAACCGGCCGTCAGGAGCGAGTCGCTCCCCAGACCGAAGGAGAGCGCCAGAACGAAGCCCCTGTGACCGTAGGTGGTTCGTTTCGTTTCGAAAGTGCCGGCGTCAACCACCACTGCATCGGCGTCTTCGCTGCCGGTTGCCAGGAGCCGGCCGTTGGCACTGAACTCCAGGGAGGTGACGGCCTTGTCGTGGAGCCGGAGTTCCCGTCCGGGATCCTCAGCCCCACTTGTAAAATGCCAGATTCTTACGGCGCCCAGCACGCCCCCGGCGGCGATGAGCTTGCCATCGGGGCTGAACTTCAGCGCCGTCACGGTTGCGCCCAGCCCGTGAAAGGCAATGGGGATCTTGCCAGGCTGGCTCAAATCCCAGACCCAAACGTGCTTGTCCTGGCCTCCGGCGGCGAGGAACTTTCCGTCGGGGCTGAACGCCACCGCGTACATGCGGGCCATGGCGGGCGGCTCTGCCAGCTTGGCGGCTTCGCTCAAGCCGGGCACTTTCCACAACTTGACATGGCTGTCCCAGCCGGCGGTGGCGATGCGCGAGCCGTCGTCACTGAAGACGGCATCGCGCACTTCGTCGTCATGTTGCAGAGGAAGCCCCTGGGATTGCCCGCTCACCGACCAAACCTTGGCTGTGTGGTCCGCGCTGGCCGTTACCAGGAACTGTCCCGTCTTGTCGAAACGAATGCGCCGAATCTCGTCGGAATGGATCGGGGCTTTGAAAGGTCGAGTGCTCTTGTGAGCGCGAAGGTCCCAGATGCTCACGCCCTCGTTCGAATCGCTGACCGCAACCCGCTCCCCCCGCGAATCGAACGCGATCGCGGCCGTCTTCACGCGAGGGGCGGTGGTCGATGCTACTGTCTCCCGCTTGCCCGTCTCCGGTTGAATCAGCGTGTCGGGAACGTCCCATACTTTGACGAATCCGCCATACCCAACTGTGGCTAGCCGTTTTCCGTCCGGGCTGAACGCGAGACCCGTCAAATTCGACGTGCTGGTGGGATAGGCAATCACCTCGTCACCGGTACTGGCATTCCAAAGTCTGGCCACGCCGTTTCTGGCTGTCGTGGCCAGCAGATCTCCTGCAGGGCTGAATCGGACGCCCCAAAGTTGCCGGGACCTGCTCGGAATCACGCGGACCGCTTTATGCGTGGCGGCATCCCAGATAATTGCGGTACCGTCCCAACTGGCGGTCGCCAACATCGACCCGCGGGGGCTGAACGCGACGCCGTAGACCTTGTCGCCGTGTCCTTCCAGGGCCGCGATCTCGCCGCCGGACTTCACATCCCACAACCGTAACTTCTTATCGAAGCCCGCCGTCGCGAGGACATCTCCCGCCGGGCTGAAAGCAATCGCCTTCATCTCCCGTGGCGAGCCGGTACTCTCGCCCGCGCTGCGCGCAGGTTCGGAGGGAGTGAACGTGCGCACCAGAATCCCGGAACTGACGTCCCACATCCGCGCTCTTCCGTCCTCTCCGGCGGAAGCTACCAGATGGCCGTCCGGACTAAAGGCAACTCCCCACACCTGTTTGGAATTCCCGGACAGTTTCTTGAAGGTGCCGTCTGTCAAGTCCCAGATGCGGACGAAGCCATCGTCGCTGCCTGAGGCGAGCCATCGGCCGTTGTCCAGACTGCTGTAGGCAAGGTCGCCCGTGGAGGAACCTACCGCAACCGTCCGCAGATGCTGGCCCGTCCCCGCATCGTAGATATGGATGTTACCTTTCCCCTCGCCAATATCGTCGCTCGTTGCGATCCAATGCCCGTCCGGGCTATAGGACACCGCATAGACATCCGCGGGAGTGTTGTGACCGGCTTCGGCGGGCGGCGTGAGAGTCAACACCGCGCGAGAGAAATCGACCGCCCGGTACAGCGAATCCCACGCGAACGGCGCCGGGTGGACTTGGATTGCGTATCGCGACAGGAGGACACTCAATTCGGGGTCCTGGTCAAGAACGAGCTGCGCCTGTCCGCCCAGGACGCTCGCCTGTGCTTCCAGGAAGCTTGCATTGGCTTTCCGCTCCCCCCGGACGGCAAAAAACAATGCCACCGCAAGCAGAGCCGAGCCCACCACGGCCCCGGTCAGGACGCGGTTTCTGGTTCGCTCATCGGCCCTGTCCTGCGCTTCCTTAATCGCCGCGCGAATGCGTTCCTGCTCCTCATGGGCCTTCTGTTGCGCCTCTTGAATCGCCGCGCGTACGCGGACCTGCTCCAGGAAGCCTGCGCGCCAGGACAGAATGGACCGGGCCACCACATCGTGCGTCACCTCGTACCGGTCCGAAGGAAGAGGCTTCAAGATGCCCGATTCCTGCAATAGACCCAGCACGCGGCGCGCGTCGGCCTCTTTGGCGCCGGAGATTTCGATCAGTTGGGCGGCTTCGAGCGCGATGCGGTGTCCCTTCCGCGTCACCAGGGCCGTGAACATCTTAGCGGCAATTCCACGCTCCGGATCGGAGAGCTTCCCCATGATTCGATCCATATACGTGGCGATGACCTGGCGCACTCCCCCAAGCTCGGGCGAATTGAGGGTGCTGAGGCGCAACTGCCGCGCCGGAGTTTTGCCTTTCCGGAACAATGCGGTCTCGGCTTCCCAAAGACGGTCCATCACAAGCTGCAGGAAGGCAGCCTCGATATCGCCCTCCTGTTGCGCACCTGCCAGAACGGCGGGGATGGGATCGTCTTCCGGAGGGATCGCGGTCCGCAGACGCTCCGGGGCAATTTCGTTAAATCGCCGGAGGGGCAGCCGAAGTGCCTGCTCCGCTTGCTTCGGCGTAAGAGGCTCCAGCCGGATAGTGTTGGCCAGCAGGTGTTGAATGCGGCCCCGCATGCGGTCGAGTTGATAGAGTTCGTCCTCGCGGATGGAAATGAGCACATTGGCTCTTACTTCGCGCTGATTGACCGAGCGGGCGAGTTCCGCATCGAAGGACAGTTCGTCGTCCTCGAATTCCCGATTCAGATAGTCTTCGAACTGATCGAGCACCAGCAACACGGGGCAGTCCAGCATCAGTGACGCGGACAGCAGAATCTCATCCAGCGGGAAACTGTCGTCCAGTGAATCCGGACTGGCCAGATGGATGGGCTCGATCCCGATCCCGCCGAGGGCCGTAGCGGGGATCTCGGAAGTTTCCGGCCGCGCCGGCAGTTTCAGGATTCTGGATTCCAGGCTGGCGGCAAAGCTTGCGGTAATCCCCTCCAGGACTTGTTTCCGGAGGGTCTGTGCGAAGTTCGCGTCCTGCCACGAATTGAAATAGACCGTGACATAACGCTTCGCGATCATTGCCGGCACGACGCCCGCCTGCAGCAGAGAGGTCTTGCCGACGCCGCTCGGCCCATAGAATACGGTAAGACGGCTCACCGCCAGATTGGCGTTGATGATTCGGATGTCGGATTCCCGCCCGGCGAAGTACTCCTTGTCACCGGGCCCATACGGTTGCAGGCCAACATACGGCTTGGATGCTTCGGTGAACTCCATATTGCCCCTCAGGCGCCGGACATGCCGGCCGCAAACGCTTCCAGGTCCTGGTTGAAGATCTGTACGTTTCGCTTTTCCCAGAGGACCACTTCCACCTGGCTGGGGGCTTTCTGAATGGCCCAAGAGGGTACGGGGTCGCCGAAGGAATCCACGCGATCGCGGACCCGCTCGGAAAGAAAGTCGCTCAGGTTTTGCAGAATGAGGCGGAGGTTCCAGTCCTTTAGCCCGTAACCCAGGAACAGGAAGCTCTTATTGGCCAGATAGTCCAGCACCAGCGGCGGAATCGCCGTGCGAGCCGTCATGCGGTAAAGAAAGTCGACGTAGTCCTCTTCCGTGATGAGAAAGGAGTCCAGGCTCTCTATCTCGGAGACGGATCCGTGCATCTTGAACACAATGGTCCGATCGAAGTCGACGGATAACTTGTTCGGAGGCACAAACTCGGCCTTCTCATTGTGCCGCTGCCAGAGTACGTCGTTGCGGTGTGCGGCATGATCGGCCGGATACACCATCAGGTCGTACGGCTTGTCGTTCTTCCGTAGGGCGGCTTCCATCAGATTGTCGTAATTGGTAGAAATAATAAGCTGATGACAGGGGACCCCGGCAATGTAGCGATGCAGGGAACCCGGCTGGAACCTGGCATCGGCGCCGGGGGAAAAAAAGACCTCTCGCAGCGCGGCGCGGAGACCCCTTCTCCCGGCGCGAAGAGCGACATACGAAGAAACCTTCGCCAAATCGCTGATTTCGTGCGGGTCCGTGGAAGGGAACTTTGCCGCCTTGGCCAGGAAACGCGACAGTTCGGCAGCACCCGGCAGGAAGGGGCAGCCGGGACTCCACTCCGCGTCCTGGCCGGGGCGGCCCACCAACGACGCACCGGCCCCCAGAAAAGGAATGACGTTACCCGCCAGCCAGGCAGGTTTTATCAGACCATAGGGCGGTTCCGTCGGTGGCGGCCCAGGCGGAGGTGGTCCCCCCGAATCGTTGTCCAGGCTCATTGCGGCTCGAGTCAGGTTCGGAAGACTTCCAAATGCGATCGATCTTAATCCTAACAGATTCCGCTTCCGCCCCGTCCACCAGAATTGTCCAATGCAAGATGATCCTGAAATCGATTTGGTTTCCAATGCAAGATGATCCTGAAATCGGAATCTTGCCACCCTGTCAGGTGGATGCAGATTCAGATGAAGAATACGGAAGCGCTGGC
>Ga0265316_10001558_pt1 | contig 24564 bp, 24 predicted proteins | sample 4522metaG_FD_202092 | JGI IMG/M metagenome (GOLD analysis project Ga0265316, IMG submission 202092) | Rhizosphere microbial communities from Carex aquatilis grown in University of Washington, Seatle, WA, United States - 4-5-22 metaG | ecosystem: Host-associated > Plants > Roots > Rhizosphere >... | reverse complement strand
CGCGGCTCCGGCCACGACCAGCAGAACCGCTTCCGTGTCCGTGTACGACCAAGCCAGAGTACCCGGCATGATGTCAGTCAGCGTTCTTACCCTGCTACGGGCGTCTCCTGAAACACTTTTGCATGGCTAAATCTTCCGTTTCGGGTGCCCTCCGAATAACCTCCAGTTTAACAATTTCGCGGACGGGCCACATGAAGAAGCGGTCGGGGGCGTATCATACGTACACGTTTTCTGATAACATACGTATATGGCAAAGCTTACACTGAGCGTGGACGACCGCGTGGTTTCGCGCGCGAAGCAGTACGCGAAACTGCGCGGCGTCTCCGTATCGGCGATGGTCGAGACCTATCTCGCTGCGGTTGCCGGGCCGCCCTCTCCCGCCACAGGTGATACTCCGATTCTGCGCTCGGTCCGGGGCATTCTCAAGCATGCCGACATCAACGAATACCGCAAGCATCTGGCGGCGAAATATCGATGAAGAGAATCCTCTTCGATACCAACGTAGTCCTGGACGTTCTGCTCGATCGGCAACCCCATGTGGAGGCCAGCACGGCGGCTTGGGCGGCCGTCGAGACGGGCGTCTGGGAAGGAATGCTGGCCGCCCACGCGGTGACGACAATCCACTACCTGATCCGCAAGGAGATGGGTAGCAGCAAGGCCAGGCGGACCATCTCGGCGATACTCGGAGGCTTCGGAGTGGCCGCAGTCGATGGCGCGGTTGTTAAAGAGGCTCTCGAATTACCTTTTTCCGACTTCGAGGATGCCGTGACCGCGGCCGCCGCGCGATTGGCGAAGTGCGAGTACATCGTGACGCGCGATCCGAAAGGGTTCCGCGGATCTCCGGTCCGCGCCCTTACGCCGGAAGCGGTAACGCCGCTCTTGTACCAGGAATAAGCGGGGCCGGCCGGCTAGATGAAGAGATCGACCCCGACCTTGAACACCGACGCCAGTTTTTTCGCCTGCTCCTTGCTGATAGAGCGCTTTCCGCTCAGGATCTCCGAAACCCGGCCGCGCGTGCCCAGCACTGGCAGCAAATCCTTGGCTGTTCGTCCGCTCGTCTCCATCAGGTAGGCCAGCATTTCGTGGGGAGGAACCGAAGGCAGAGGGTGATGCCGATCGTCGAAAGCCTGGATCAATATCGCCATGGTCTCCAGGAGCGCAGCCTCCTCCGGGGACAAGCGGTCTTCACCCTTGTCCATTAAATGTTCCACCGCGGCAACCATACGGTCGTATTCTTCCTCTGTCTCGATAGCTTTTACGACGACGCGATTCGCGAGGCGGGTGTATTTCTTGGGGTCGACGGCCAGCGTAACGCTCATGATTTCCACTCTCCCTTCATATATTCCTTGTGCGTCATGATGCAGCGAATGAATAGCACCCCCCGCGTGAAGTTCACCTCCGCGATGAGCCGGTACTTGTTGCCTCCGATGTCGAAGACCACGTACGGGGCGACAAAATCCGCCGTGTTGAACGACTGTTTCACGTCGGCGAAACTGGACCAGGTCGCCCGCTTAGCAACTCGATACCAATGGTCCAGAGAAGTGCGAGCCTGCGGGTGCTCTTCGCAGAAGATCCGAATCGCCTTGTGGCTGACAACGTGCATCCAGGCCCAATGGCATGTTCCCATAATGGGACCGCTTTGTCAATGAACGCCTATTCAAGGTGATTGCAAGCACGATATCGTTGAGTTGCTGATTCTTCTCCAGCGAGAATCGGCCCTGGGGAACGTACCGGCTGGAGCGATACCAGGCGGGAGCGAAGCCGCGGCACTCGGCGGAGAGTTCCCAGTCGCGGCCCCAGAGACCGGTAAAAGAGAAGCGGCCGGCATCATTGGTCTGCCGGATCATGATCTCGTCCCCGGAGGGTGTAAGGTATCGCAGCTTGACGATCGCATCCGGCAAGGGCGCCCCGGTGGCCTGATTGACCACCTGTCCCGCAATCGTGCCCGATGGCTTTTCGCTTTGAAGGCCGAAAGCGGCCACGCCGGCGGCCAGCAGAACCATCGCTATGCGCATCAATGACCTCCCTGCGGTGGCTCCCATTCTATCTGAGTCTTGGTACGGGGTAGCACGGCTTTGGTACGGGGCAGCACGGCTAAGGGCGGTGTTATTGCTTGGCTTCCAGCTCCGCCCAGCGGGCGTACAGTTCCGCCACGCGCGCCTCGGCCGCTTGCATGTTCCGGTAGCACTCGTGGAGCCGCAAGCCATCCGACACCACATCGGGCGCCTGCATCTCGGCGCGGATGGTGTCCAGCTCCGCTTCGGCCTCCAGGATACGCGCTTCCATCTGTTCCCATTCGCGCGCTTCCAGATACGACAGCTTCTTCTTCCCGGCAGCCGCCGGCGCCTGCCGCGGCTGCGGGGCCAGCTCCTTCTCCGGTTTGGGCAGCGCGCGGCCCTGCCCGGCTTCCCATTGCCAGTAGTCGGCGCAGACGTCTGCGCCGCCCTGCCCGTCCAGGCCCAACACCGCGGTGGAAACGCGGTCCAGCAGGTAGCGGTCGTGCGTCACCAGCACCAGCGCGCCGGGGAAGTCGGTGAGGCTCTCTTCCAGCACTTCGAGCGTGGGGATGTCGAGATCGTTGGTAGGCTCGTCCAGTAGCAACAGGTCGGCCGGCTGCAGCATGAGGCGCGCGATCAGCACGCGAGCCTGCTCGCCGCCCGAGAGGCTCGCCATGGGCCGGTCGAGCTGCCCGGAATCGAACAGGAACTTCTTGGCCCAGCCGGCCACGTGCAGGGGGCGATCCCGGTAGATGACGTGGTCGCCATGCGCGCCCAGCCCCTGCCGCAGCGTCTCGGCCGTATCGAGCTGTTCGCGCGCCTGGTCGAAGTAGACCACGCGCAATGCCGGGGCGCGCTCCACGCGTCCGGAATCCGGCTGCAGCTCGCCCGCCAGAATGCGCAGCAGCGTGGTCTTGCCGGTGCCGTTGCGGCCCACCAGGCCCAGCCGCGTGCCCGGCGCCAGCACGAAACTGAGGTCTCCAAACAGCTTGCGGCCGCCCATCTCCCGCGAGATTCCTTCCACCGAGACCAGCCGCTTGGTGCGCCGGTCGGTGGCCGTGAAATCGATCTGCGTCACCCCCTTCGCGGTGCGCGATTCCAGGCCGGACAGCTCGCGCATCAGGCGTCCGGCTTCGTCGATGCGGGCGCGCGACTTGCCGGTGCGCGCCTTGGGACCGCGCCGCAGCCACTCCACCTCGCGCCGCACCTTGTTGGCCAGCGATTCCTGGCGGCTCGATTGCGCCAGCAGAAACTCCTCCTTCTTTTCGAGGAACTGGCTGTAGCCGCCCGCCACGCGGAAAAGGCCCTCGGGATAAATGCGGTCGATCTCGGCCATCCCGTTGACCACGTTGTCCAGGAAATAGCGATCGTGGCTGACCACCACGCTGGCGAAGGGCGCGGCGGCGAGCTGCTTCTCGAGCCAGAGAATCCCTTCCAGATCGAGGTGGTTGGTGGGCTCGTCCAGGAAGAGGACGTCGGGATGGAGCGCCATCTCGCGCGCAATCCCGAGGCGCCGCCGCCAGCCGCCGGACAGCGCCTCCACGCGTACCGATCCGTCGTCGAAGCCGGCGCGCCCCAGGGTGAGGTTGATGCGCGCGGCCCGTTCCAGCTCGTCCAGGTGCTCCTCCGCGATGGCTTGCGCGATCACTTCGGCCGCCGTCTGGCCCGCGGGAAACTCGGTTTCCTGTGGCACGTAGCCGATGCGCGTGGCGCGCCGCAGCGAGACCGAGCCGGAATCGGGCTCCAACCGGCCGCTGAGAATTTTGAGCAGGGTGGATTTGCCGGAGCCGTTGGGCCCGATCAGCCCCAGCCGTTCCCCCTCTGAAATTCCCAGCGAGATGTTCGCGAAAAGGGTCCGTGAACCGTAGGTCTTGGAGAGCGAGTTACAGCTAGCGAGAAGGGCCATGGCTGGTGATGCAGGTCAACGGCCGGCTCTGGTCCGCCCAAAAACACGTCGAGTGTGCCCGTCTCCGCAGTACGCTCATTTTACCGCATGATCCTGTCCGGTGACAGGCCAGACGACTGTCCCACTCAACCGCCGGACAATACGTCGCCGCAATTCGGAACAGGAGAGCCGCCGGGGCCGCAGTCATGGTTGCATCCGCCGGCGGAACGAAGGCTCCCGCGGCTGGTCAACGCGGGCCCGAAAGACGCTACACTACTGGACACCGGGGGCACATTATGAAAACCACTCTGCTCACGATCCTCTTCCTCTCGGCCGCGCAGGCTCAGACGGGCGGCACAAAATCGTGGGACCCGAAGGCGGCAGCGGCCTATCTGGATGGGCGCATGAGTTGGTGGGCGGCGTGGCCTTCGGCGGCGCGCGATCACGAAACCTTCTGCGTCTCGTGCCACACTTCGCTGCCGTACGCTTTGGCGCGGCCCGCGCTACGCGGTGCGCTGGCCGAACAGGGCCCCTCCGCCGACGAACGCACGTTCCTGGACAATATCGCCAAGCGCGTGTCGCTGTGGGACGAGGTGCTGCCGTTCTATAGCGATGCCAAGAACGGTCCGCCGAAATCGGCCGAGTCGCGCGGCACGGAGGCGGTGCTGGATGCGCTGGTTCTGTCCCGTTACGAGTCGCCCTTGGCGAAAGACGCGCTGCGCAATATGTGGGCGCTGCAACTGAGGACGGGCGAAAAGCGCGGCTCGTTTACCTGGCTGAATTTCCACAACCAGCCGTGGGAAGCGGACGATTCGGCGTTTTGGGGCGCGGCTCTGGCTGGCTTGGCCGCCGGTTTGGCGCCGGAAGCATACCGCAACGGCGCGGAGATCCGGGAGAACCTGGCGATGCTCGGCGACTACCTGCAGCGGGAGCAGCAGAACCAGTCCACGCTAAACCGCGCCGTGGCACTGTGGGCGTCGGGCAAGGCGCCGCAATTGCTGAAGCCCGAGCAGCGGGAAGCGATTGTCGCGGAGATCCTAGCGAGCCAGCGCGAGGACGGCGGCTGGAGCGCGTCATCGCTGGTGACAAAGGAGTGGAAGCGCAAGGACGGCACGCCCATGGACGCACCGAGCGATGGTTACGGCACCGGCCTGATGGTCACGGCCCTGGAGCAATCGGGCGCCCGATCCGCGCGAGCCGCAATCGCCAAAGGGCTGGCGTGGCTGGAGCGCAATCAGGACCCATCGGGCGCGTGGCTGAGCACATCGCTGAACAAGCAGCGCGACCCGGCGACGGATGCCGGGCGACTCATGACCGACGCCGCCACGGCGTACGCGGTGCTGGCTCTCGGCAGCCGGTAGCGCGCCAGCGTCCTCCGCTCTCCGGCTTCGTTCCAACCGGGTTACGATACCAGCGCCGCGCTCACCGGGCTCTCCCCCACGGGAATCAGCGTGAAGATGGGCGCCGATTTGAATTTGCGCTGCGCCCCGTTGGGCGAGATGCCCAGCGCCAGAACGCGCACCACCGCCATGTCGCCGGACTTCCGGTTGAGCACCAGGGCGTACTGTCCATCAGGGGTCATAAGGATCTGGCACGGTCCCCGGCCCACCTGGACAACCGCTACCAGGCCGTAATTTTCGATGTCCAGCACCGTGATCCCGTCGGTCTCCGGGTTGGTCACCAGGAGATAGGACGACCTGGAGTTGCTGCCGGTGACCGCCATGGCGCCCGGCGCCCGGCCGGCGAGAATCGTCTGGTAGATTTCGGTGGTATAAGGATAGAGCACTACCACGGCGTCCATGCCGTTGCCAGTAATGAAGATCTGGCCGCCATCGTTGGTGGTGCAGAACTGGCGGGGTGCGAGCGGCAGCGGCAGCCGGACCACGGTCTTGCCCGTGGCGGTCTCGAAGATGGTGGCAGTGCGGTCGCGCCAGCTTCCGGCAATCAACTGTGCGCCGTCCGACTGGAAGCGCACCAGCGATGGCTCGTCGCCCGCCGTAATGGTGCGCTCGATGGCCCCCTTGCGGAGCGATGCCAATGCGATGGTGTGGTCCTGCCGGCTGGCCACGGCCGCCAGGGGAACCTGGCGGCGGCCATCGAGCACCATGTCGAAGCTATCCGGCGGCGCCGACAGCCGGATACGGCGCCCCGGTTTGAGAGAATCGAGCGGCAATTCCACCAGCGCGGCGGGTTCGCGATAGAGCACCCAGAGCGCGTCTCCGGCGGGCGACACCTGCATGGCGACGGCCTGGCTGCCGGCGCGCACCCGGCGGCTCACCGAAGAGGTGGCCACATCGATTTCGTAGACCGTTCCGTTTTCCGGCGCCAGCACGAAGACTTTCGGGCGCTGGGGGTGAGGGACCACCACTTCCGGCGCCGCTTCTAGCGGGATTTGCTTCTCGACGCGGAACCGTTCCAGGCTCACCACCGCGACCGTCCGGCTGCCCTGGTTGGCCACCAGGCAATAACCGGAAATGCGCGGAGCCTTTCTCCGGCCGCAGGCAATGCCCCCCGCGGAAGCCAGCAACAGGGCACGGCGGGAGATCGGGGTTTGGGTCACTGTCTCTTATTCTACTTCGGTGTCCGAAAAGGGCGTTCGGGCGCTGATTGCGTTGACCGGCCTCGGCTGTGGTGCCATCGTCCTCCCGCTTGCGATGCCGCTCCATTGCGCGGCCGCCGTGGCTCCGGCCCGCAACCCTCCGGCCAGACCCATCCGCATGGCGGAGCTATCCCGTGCCCTGGAACGCTGGGCCCGCACGCCGGCTGCTACCAGGCCTGCCGCCAGTCGTGTTCCAGCATAGACCAAACCTCCAGATCCACCCAACGGTCATTCACCCATTGCGCCTCCCGGAGGACGCCTTCAAGCGTAAAACCCAATCGCCGCGGGATGGCGCAACTTCGCGCATTGCCGGTGCCGCAGCGAATCTCCACGCGATGCAGAGCCATGTTATTGAAAAGATGGGTCATCAGGTTCGAGCAGCACCGCGTGACGACACCTTTGCCTTGCAGCCCGGCCACAATCCAGTAGCCCAGGCTGCAACTCCGGTTGGCCAGCTCGATTGGGTGGCATCCGATCGAGCCCACCAATGCGCCGTCCAACCAGATTCCGGCGCTCGGCCCTAACCCCGCTTCGAACTGTGCGCTGGCCCGCGAGACGAATTGCCGGATATCGTCGGCAGAGTGCGTCTGATCCACCCAGGGCAGCCACTGCCGCAGGTATTCCCGATTGCGCCCGACCGCCGCGAAAACCGCGTCGGCATCGCTCCACTCGAATTGTTTCAGCTCGAGACCGTCGCCCACCAGGCTGCGGAACATATCGCCCGGCTCCTTTATGGCGCGCCGCCCGGCCGCTGGGGATTCCGCGAGCTGGCGATGGCCGGCATCTCCTGCGTGTCCGACTGCAAGGCATATTGGGCGAGGCCGGTTTTGAGCAGCTCGAAGGCGGTCTGCGGATCGTCGGCAAAATGGAAAAGATCGAGATCCTCCGGCGAGATCATGCCATGCTTCACCAGCGCTTCAAAGTTGATAATCTCCTGCCAGTATTGCTTGCCATACACCACAATGGTGATTTTCTTCGCCAGTTTCTGGGTCTGCACCAGCGTCATCACCTCCATCATCTCGTCCAACGTGCCGAATCCGCCCGGAAACACCACCAGCGCCTTGGCCAGGTAAGCGAACCAGAATTTCCGCATGAAGAAGTAGTGGAATTCGAAGCTTAACTCCGGCGTTATGTATGGGTTAGGGAATTGTTCGAACGGCAGCCCGATATTCAGCCCCACGGTCTTTCCGTTGGCATCGCGCGCCCCGCGGTTGGCGGCTTCCATGATCCCCGGCCCGCCGCCCGAGCAGATCACGAACCGGTGGGTGTGGTTGGTGAACTGATCGGACCATTCCGTCAGCATGCGCGCCAGCGTGCGGGCATCCTGGTAGTATTGCGCCATCGGCCCTTCCTCGCGAATCCGCGCCGATCCGAAGAAGACCACGGTATCGCGGATCTTCTCGCGCCGGAAGTGGGCCAGCGGCTCCAGGAACTCCGACAGGATACGCAAGGCCCGCGCATCCGGACTGTTCAGGAACTTGTCATTCAAATACGCGACCTGCCGCCGGTCGCCATGGGGTGGAGTTTGTTCGCTCATCTCTTCTCTAATACATCGACTTTTTTCTTCAATTCCCTTATGGTCTTGAGCAATTCCGGCAGTTTGGGAAACGCCGTGATGGCGCGCAGCCACTCGTTGGCCGGGAACGCCGGCGAGCCCGAGATGCGGCTTCCCGCGTCCACATCGCCGCCGATGCCGCTCTGCGCATACACGATGGCGCCCTCGTGCACCGTGAGGTGGCCGGAGGAGCCCACCTGGCCGGCCAGCAGGACGTTGCGCTCCAGCACGGTGCTTCCCGCCAGGCCCGTCTGCGCGCAGATGATGTTGTCCTCACCCACCACGCAGGCATGGCCCACCTGCACCAGGCTGTCGATCTTGGCGCCCCGCTTGACGCGCGTTTCTCCCATCGTGGCGCGGTCCACCGAGGTCAGGCTCTGGATCTCCACGTCGTCCTCAATCACCGTCACGCCCGATTGCACAATCTTGCGATGCGTGCCGTCGGCGCGCTTGGCGAACCCGTAGCCGTCGCCGCCCACCACCACGCCGTTTTGCAGGATCACGCGATTCCCGATGCGGCAGAATTCGCGCACCGTGGCATGCGAGTGCGCCAGGAAATCGTCGCCGATTTCGGCGCCTTCGTAAATGACCACGTGGGGATGCAACACCGCGTTGCGGCCCAGGCGCACGCGCTCTCCCACCACCGCGAACGGCCCGATGGAGCAATTCTCGCCCACCACGGCGCTGGGCGCGATGTACGCCAGAGCATGGATTCCCGGCGCCGGCTGCGGCGGTTGGTAGAACATTTCGAGGGCCCGCGCAAAATCGAGATACGGGTTCTCGGAGATCAGAAACGCGATTTCGACGCCAGCGATGGCCTGCCCCACCAGAATGGCGCTGGCGCGGGTGTGTTTGACCTTCGGTGCGTATTTGGGATTCGCCAGAAAGGTGAGGTGTCCGGGCCCGGCGTGCTCCATACCGGCCACGCCGGCGATTTCCAATTCCCCGTCGCCCACCAGACGGCACCCCAACCGGCCGGCAATATCGCGAAGTTTCATAGCCGACTTCCAGGGTAGCAGGCGACCGGGGGACCGGGCATTTGGAACGCCGGGCCACCGGACCGATGGCCGTTCACGATGGGGCCGGGCGGAAGCGCAGGCGGGACCGATCTGCCGTACCTCGCGGGCGAGGCCGCGGGTGGGGCGGGCGCTTCCATCCCGCGGACAAAGCGGTCGAGCGGGGTGCACCCGCGGCGCGGGCGAGGCCGGGGCGCTACAGGCGAGGCCGCGGGTGGGGCGGGCGCTGCCATCCCGCGGACGAAGCGGTCGAGCGGGGTGCGCCCGCGGCGCGGGCGAGGCCGCGGCGCCACAGGCAAGGCCGAGGGTGGGAGGGCGCACTTCCATCCCGCGGACAAAGCGGTCTAGTACCTAATTGCGGAAGTTCGCGTAGACCCCTCCCTGACGGTCGTGGCTCGGAAGCCGTCGCTGAGCCGCGCGCGTAAGCAAGCGGTCCGGCTCCGGAGTCGTACGTCTATTTCTGCAAGTAGGTACTAGCGGGGTGCACCCGCGGCGCGGGCGAGGCCGTAGCCCCAATTCCCCGTATCGGTACCCTTCTTTTTGGGGTTTAATGAAATATGCGCTTTGTATGTGGGTTGCTATTTCTGGGGCTGGCGCCTTTTTCGCCCTTGTTCGCCCAATTCTCCGGCCGGGTGACCGGCTCCGTGGTCGATACCTCCGGAGCTTCGGTCCCAGACGCTCAGGTGGAGCTGTATCTGGCCGGCGGCAAGAAGCCTCTGCTCGCCACGCGGACCGCTACCGACGGCCAGTACAATTTCAATGACGTCCGTCCGGCGACTTACGACCTCACGGTCGAAGCCAAAGGCTTCCTCAAGGTCACCCTGCGCGATCTGGCCGTCGACGCCGCGCGCGAGGTTTCCGTGCCGCTGATCAAGCTGCAGTTGGCGTCGGTGAGCGAGACGGTCCAGGTCAGCGCCGGCGTGGAGGGCGTCGATCTCGGCAACGCGGAGATCACCGACACGGTCAGCATGGACCAGATCCAGAAACTGCCGATCCTGGACCGCGATCCCATGGCTCTGGTCCAGCTCCAGGCCGGCGTGGTCGCCAACGGGAACTCCGACACCGTCATCAACGGGCTGCGCACCTCTTACTCGGATGTCACCCTCGACGGTATCAACATCCAGGACAACTATATTCGCGATAACGCCCTGGACTACACACCCAACAAGCTGGAGCTGGGCCAGGTCCAGCAGGTCACCATGGTTGCCTCGAATGTCAACGCCGCGGCGTCCGGCGGGGCGACGCAAACGGCTTTCTCCACTAACTCGGGCACCAATAATTTCCATGGCGACGCGCTTTGGTACAACCGCAACAACGCCTTTTCCGCCAATAACTGGTTCAATAACCAGTCCGGCGTCGGGCTTCCCTTTCTCAATCAGAACCAGTTCGGGGTAACCGCCAGCGGCCCGATTCAAAAAGACAAGGTATTCTTCTACTTCAACTACGAAGCGGTACGCACTCACCAACAGGCGCCGGCGAACAACGTGATCCTTACGGCGACCGCCGCGCAAGGCATCTTCTCTTATAAAGACAGCGCCGGCGCCCTACATAAAGTCAACCTGCTGACTCTGCGCGGCATCCCCTCGATCGACCCTACGATTCAAGCGCTGATCGCGCAGATTCCCGGGCCGGGGCAGATCAATACGAACCTGGTGGGCGACGGTCTCAACACCGGCGGGTACCGCTTCAACATGCGCGACAACGGCACGCGCGACAATCTCACCGGCAAACTCGACTACAGCATCAACACCCGCAGCTCCGTGAGCACCTCCTATCTCTGGAACCGATACAATCTCGATCGCCCCGACGCGGAGAACGACTTCTCCAAGATCCCTAAAGTGACCGATCCGACGCACACGAATTTTCTGGCAACTTCATGGCGCTGGACGCCCACACCTCGACTGACCAACGAAGTGCGTTTCGGCTTTAACATGGCGTACGCCTATTTCTTCGATAACCAGGTGTACGGCCCGGCGATCATCACGGGGATGGCGTTTTCCGATCCGGTCAACGAATTCCAACCGCAGGGCCGCGACACCAACACCTTTACCGTGGCGGACGATGCCGCCTGGCAGCGCGGCCGTCACAACATACAGTTCGGTTTCCACATGCAGGACGTGCGCGTCCATTCCTATGGCGCCGCCGGCGTGATCCCCACATATTCCCTTTTCATGGGTTCCGGCCATCAGCAAGACACCCTCAGCACGGCCAATCTGCCGGGCATCAGCGAAAACGACCTGGCCAACGCCAATACCCTGCTGGCCACGCTCGGCGGGTTTTTGGACGGCTACAGCCAGACGTTCAACGTAACCAGCCGCACTTCGGGCTTCGTGCCCGGCGCTGCGTTTGTGCGCAATTTTATCCTGGACGACTATGCCGTGTATGTCCAGGACAACTGGAAGCTGGCGCCGCGCCTTACCGCGATCCTGGGCCTGCGCTATGAAATGCCGGGCGTAGCCGACGAAACCAACTCCCTGGAGTTACTGCCGAATATGTCGGCCGGCGCCGCGCAGACTCTGCTCTCCAATGCGACCTTGAATTTCGCCGGCGGCTCCGTGGGCCACCCCTGGTACAAGCGCGACTGGCATGATTTCGCGCCCGGCGTGGGGGTTGCCTGGGATGTCTCCGGCAACGGCAAGACGGCCATCCGCGGAGGCTATGTCTGGGCCTACGTCAACGATCAGGAGATCCTGGCCGCGGAGAACATGCTGGAAGGTAATTCCGGCCTGCAAGGCCTTGCCAGCACAACCGGGCTGACCAACCGGGTCTCCGGCGGCTTGCCGCCGATCCAGGCCCCCACTTATGCGGTTCCCATTACTGTGGCGCAGGAATATACTACCGATCCCTTCAACACTCTCACGACGATCGACCCCAACCTGCACCGGCCCTATGTCCAGATGTACGCCATCGGAATCGAGCACGAGGTCCTGCACACGGTTCTGGAGGCGCGCTATGTCGGCAATCACGTGGTGGGCGCGTATCGCGCCTTCGACTACAACCAGGTGCAGATTCAGAATAACGGCTTCCTGGCGGACTTCCTGAAGGCGCAGTCCAACGGATTCCTGTCCCAGTCCCTGGGGAGAGGTTTTAACCCGGCCTTCAACGCACTGATCCCCGGCAGCCAGCAACTTACCGTCCTGAATAAGTTCAGCGGCCGCGGCGGCTTCAGCGATCCCAACGTCGTCAATTACCTCGAAACCGGCCAGGCGGGCGAACTGGCGAATTATTACCAGACCAATGGCTACAACCAGAACAACACCGTGCCGGTTTACCAGAACCGCTACACGCTGGGCGCCGACATGCTGACTAACTATTCCAGCTCCAGTTATAACTCGCTGCAGCTCGTCATGCGCCATCGCCTGCGTTCCGGCGTGAACTTCGAGGCGAATTACACTTTCTCCAAAGTGCTCAGCGACGGCGATGGCGACCTGCAGACGCGTTTCCAGGCCTTTCTCGACTTCAACAATCCCAAGCTGGAGCGCTCCCGCGCCAACTTCGACCTCAACCAGATGATCAAGGCCAACGGCTACTGGGACCTGCCATTCGGCGAGGGCCACCGCCTGCACTCGAAGCCGCTCGACCGCGCGATCGGCGGATGGACCCTCAGCAGCGTGTTCGTCTGGCAGTCGGGCGCACCGTTTTCGATTCTCTCTTCGTATGGCACTCTCAACCGCGGGGCGCGCTCCTATTACAACACCGCCGACACCACCCTGGGCGGCGCGGCTCTGCAGAACATCGTGCACTTCCGGATGACCGGCAACGGCCCGGTCGAGATTGCCCCCTCGGCCATCAACGTGGACGGTACTGGCGTCAACGCCCCCGGCACGTCCCCATTCGCCGGCCAGGTCTTCTCCAATCCGGGCGCCGGCGCGCTGGGCGTCTTACAGCGGCGCGAGTTCTCCGGCCCCTGGACCTTCAATATCGACATGAGCCTGGCTAAGAAAGTGAAAATCACCGAGCGCCAGAGTCTTCTTTTGCGCATGGACGCCTTGAACGCGCCGAATCACCCCACTTTTTACGTGGGCGACCAGAACATCAACTCCACCAGCCCCGCTTTCGGAACCATTGCTTCCACGTTCTATTCGCCTCGCGTGCTGCAACTAAGCGCGCACTATAGCTTCTGATGCCTTCACTTATCGACTTACTCTCTTCGGCCAGGGTCTATGACCTCGCCCAGCCATATTTTCTCGGCATGCCGCACCACCCTTCGCATCCGCCGTTCCTTTTCAGCCTGATCAAAAAGCACGGCGAATATGTCGGCCCCGCCGGCAACAGTTCGGCCGCCGACTCGCTCGCCATGGGCAGCCACGTAGGCACGCACATCGATGCGTTGTGCCATTTTTCCTGCGGCGGAAAGCTGCACGGCGGCGACGAAGTGGCCGGCCTGCAATCCTACGGCGGCGGTTTGGGCAAGCACTCCATCGACACCGTCCCGCCGATTCTGCGCCGCGGCGTGCTGCTGGATATCGCCGCTGCCGCGGGCCTCGAAGTGTTGCCCGCGGATTTCGAAATCACGCCCGCGCAGCTTGAGGCCGCTGCGCGCGCGGCGGCGCTCGAGATCCGCGCCGGCGACGTAGTCCTTCTGCGCACCGGGTGGGCCCGGTACTTTCGCGACCCCGCCGAATTCATCTCGCAGGTTCACGGCCCCGGCCCGCGCCTCGGCGGCGCCCAATGGCTGAGTGCGCGCGGCATCTACGCCGCCGGTTCCGACACCGTGGCTTTCGAAAAAGTGCCCGACCCCGCCATGCCTGTGCACGTGCACCTGCTGGTGGAACGTGGAATCCACATCATCGAGTGTCTGAACCTGGAAGAGCTCGCGAGCGCGGCGCTGAAGGAGTTTTTGTTTGTCGCATTGCCGTTGAAGCTCGAAGGGGCTACGGGCTCGCCGATACGGCCGATTGCCGTAGTGTAAGTAGGACAGGCCTCCCGGCCTGTCGGCGTGCCTGTCGGCCGATGGCAGGCCAGGAGGCCTGCCCTACTCAACCCCGGTTATGGCTCTGCGTGCAGGAGAGATAGCGGCCTGCCGATTGGGCGGCGCGGCGGAGGTCGCTCCGAGACGATTCCCCCGCGCCCCACCGGTGCGTTTGTCCCGCACACAATACTCATATCGGCCGAATCCGGATTTCCACTGGAAATTTGCGCCGGCCCTGCCCGGCCCGCCTCGGCCAGCGCCGGGGCCGCGGATTAGTTACGGCTGTTCGATTCGGGCGGCGCGGCGCTCGCGGCGGGCGGCCTCGCGAGCGCGGATTCGTGCCGCGGCCCCAGGCCCAGCGCGATCAGGGAGAGAGAATTGATCTTGCCGGTAGTCTCCAGATTCTGATCGGCCTGAAACTTCTTCAGGGCATCCGCGGACGACTGGTTCCACGTGCCGTTGACCTCTTCCGGCGCCAGGTATCCCTTATCCGCCAGCGCGGTTTGGATCTCCTTGAACCGATCAGGCGTGGGCGCGGTCTGGCGATTCCGCCAGGTGGTCCGCGGTGCGGCAGGTTTCTTGCCGCGCCGGGCCGTTGCCGTGCCAGCGCCGGACGCGGGCTTCTTGTGCGCCACTGAAGTCCCTGGGGACTTTTTCGCCGCGGCAGCGGTCGCGGTTCTCCTGGCAGGCGCCTTCTTCTTGGTGGAAGAAGTGGAAGGGACGGTGGTATCGGCGCCCCAGGCTAGCGCCACCAGGGCAAAGGTGGCTGCGAAGGTCAGAATCGTCCGCATACTCGGCTGTAATAGTGTACCAAAGAACACGGACAAAGAAATGGCGGCCGGAAAAAACCGGCCGCCGTACGAGCCCGGCAGTCAGCGCGAAGTGGGAAGCATGCCGGCGAGGTAGTCCGAAGTCCACTCGTTGGTCCTGGGGTTGGTTCGCCGCAGGATGTGGAACTTCACGGCGTCGCCTGGCTTGAGAGTAGCCTGGATGCGCTTCACGTCCTCCACGGAACCAACGTCGTGTCCGTTGATGGCAAGGAGAATGTCGCCGCTCGCCAGGCCGATGTCGTCGGCAAAAGATCCGCTATCCACTTCCGATACCCGAACGCCTCCCCGGTTCTTCAGCCCCGCGCTGTCCAGTTGGCGGTCGGTCAGGGGGACTATGGTGATGCCGAAGCTCACCGTGGTGCCCTCGGGTTTGGCTTGTTCCGTCTGTTCGGAGCCACCGAACTTGTCGGGGAAGATCTGCGCCAGGTTGCCCACCACCACCTTGTGATCGTCGCGCTTGCCGTCGCGCAGCACGGTAACATTCAGTGTGTTGCCCACCGGCGTGGCGGTGACCATGCCAATCAATTCATCGCCCCCGCGGATGTTCTTGCCGTTAATGGCTACGATGACGTCGCCCTCTTTGATCCCGGCCTTATCCGCCGGACCTCCGGCGCTCACCTGTTTGACGAATACGCCCTCGCTCGCGCCGCTGGACCTCAACAGCGCCTCCGCCCCGGGGGCGTCCGAAGGCATGAAGCTGATGCCGATGGATCCGCGCGTCACCTTGCCGTTCTTGATGATGTCGTTGTACACCACGGCGGCGGTGTTGATGGGAAGCGAGAAGCCGATGCCCTGGTAGCCGCCCGTCCGCGTGGCAATGGCGGTGTTGATGCCGATCACTTCGCCGCGCATATTCAGCAGCGGCCCGCCGCTGTTGCCCGGATTGATGGCGGCGTCAGTCTGCAGGAAGTGCTGGAACTGCATGGACGAATCGTCGGGCATGGTCCGTTCCTTGGCGCTGATAATGCCCGCCGTGACGGTGGCGTCGAAGCCCAGGGGCGAACCGATAGCCATGGCCCAATCGCCCACCTGCACCGCGTCGGAATTGCCAATCTTGGCCGGCGTCAGGTTATGTTTGCCTTCCACGCGAATCACCGCGAGGTCGGTGGGGACGTCGGTTCCGACCAGCTTGGCGTCGTACTGGTTTACGTCGCCGAAGAACTTCACCTGGATGCGGTCGGCCTTGTCCACGACGTGGTTATTGGTCAGGATGTAGCCTGCGCCATCCACCACCACACCGGAGCCCAGCGCCGTGCCCTTGTTATTGGGCATTTCAGGGCTTCCGCCGAACGGGTTCGTGAAGAAGCGGAAGAAGTCGTCCATGCCGCCGTTGTTATCGCCTTCGTCGTCGGGGTTCGTCTGGCGCCGCTGCCCGGTGCGCAGCCGCGTCGTGGGCTTGGCAATGTAGGTGACGGAAATATTCACCACCGACGGTTCCACCTGCTTGGCGATTTGCGTGAACGCATTGGACAATTCCACCGGGTTGGGGATCACCAGCGGTGTCGCCCCCGGCGCCTGATTATTGTCCTTGGCGGCCTTTACCCCGGAGCTGATCAGCGTCCCCAGGACGATGCCGATCGACAACGTGAAAAGCATCAATGTGAACGACAGAAGTTTCTGCGTGCGTAACTTGCCAAAGAAGCTCATGAATCTTGTTATTCCTCCACCCGCGGCGGGAACGTCTGCTGTTCCCCGCCCGCGCTATTGCAATTGATGTGCCGGCGGATACGGCGGTTTCAACTCCGCTCCGCCTCTCCGCCCGGCATGAGTGCCGCACCCATAGGCGGCTGGCCCGGCCCGATCCGGGCCACTCCCCGTTCCGGCATGAGGGTCGGGGCAGTCCGCGTTGGTAACAGTGGCACCGAGACCTGCTATCAGTATCGCCCATACCACCGCCGGACGCCACGCCACAGCCCCGGCCGCGGCGGCGGGCGCACCGGCACCCGGCACCCAATCCGATAGACGGCCGTGGCCGCCAAAGGTACCGCGACCGGCCTCTCCCGCGGCAACTTCGGCCCCAATCGCCACTGGGACCGCGGGGCTGCGCCCCCAAAGGCCGCGCCTGGTCACGCCTCCCAGCCCCGGTGCCGCGCGGCGATAACCGCCGGCAAGGAGCCCGGCGTCGCCCCAAAGCCACCCCCAAAGCCCCCTACCCTCGCGCCCAGTGGGGCGGACCCCCCGGTCCCGGCCCAGCGGGCACCGCGACCCCCTGGTCCCGCTGCCGGCGCCTTGCCTGAGGCTGATGTCTGCATCGCGGCACCCCGACCAGGGGGTCGGGCGCGGACCGGGGGGGCCGCCCCACAAGCAGAGTTGCGCGTGTCCGCGTACGGCGCCAAGGGTGACAGCAAAACTGCGGCCCCGCACGCCCCACAACTTACTGACCCGCGCCCCCGGACGCCTCGCCTCCTGGGACGCCGCGCAGAAGCTGCAGCAGCGTCAAAAAGATGCGCTTAAGGCCCAGGTCGCGCCCTTCGGGGCGGAACCACTCCCCCGTGGTGTGGGCGCCCCCACCCACGCCGCCCGCGCCGATGGCGATGGCCGGAATGCCCAGCGACAGCGGAATGTTGGCGTCGGTGGACGAGCAGTCCAGGTGCGAACGAATCCCCAGGTGAGCATCCACCGCGCGCACGCACTGCAAAATCAGGGCGTTCTCCGGCAGCGCGGCGGCCGGGCGCGACCCGATCTCCTTCAGCTTGCCGGTCACCTTCCCCCCGGTGGCACGCTGGTTTTCGGTTTCCCGGGCGCGGTCTACCGCGGCCGACAGCAGCTCCACCAGCTCGTCCATCCGGGCATTGCTTTCGGAGCGGATATCCACCTTGGCGCGGGCCAGTTGGGCAATGGCGTTGACGCTGGAACCGCCTTCGATCAGCCCCACGTTGATGGCCGACTTCGGCGTGCCCTCGATGCGCGTTTCGGCGAACAACGCCACCGCCCGGCAGAGCGCATGCAGCGGGTTGCCCACGCCGTAGTCGCTCCAGCTATGCCCGCCGGGTCCGGAAAAGGCGATTTCGAAGCGGCGGCTGCCCAGGCCGCGGTTGGTGATGTGGTCGGTATTGGCGCCATCCACCACGATCATGGCCTCGATCTTGCGCGCCAGCGGCGCCTGCTTGCAGAGGTGCCGCATGCCCAGCAGGTTGCCTTCGCCCTCCTCGCCCACATTGGCCACCAGCAGAACGCCCCTGGGAAACTGCGGGAGCCTGGCGCCGTTCTTCCAGACGCGCGCCACAGCCAGCAGGGCGGCCAACCCCGCGCCGTTATCGGAGACGCCGGGGCCGCAGAAACGGCCGTCCGCATCCACTGAGATATCGTCCTTGCCCCGCGGGGCAATCACCGTGTCCAGGTGCGCGCTGAGGGCGACATACGGGCCATCGCCCTGGGCCGCGATGACGTTGCCGGCGCGGTCGATGCTCGCCGGCCAGCCCAGGCTCCGCAACTGCTCCTGAAACCACAGGGCGCGCTCCTGTTCCAGGAAAGTGGGCGCGGGGACGCGGCACAGTTGCAGGTGCGTTTCATTGATCCACTGCTTCTCGCGGGTGAACCACTGGAGACACTCGCGGACGCCGTGATCGTCGGCCAACTCACCAATATTCAAAGCCACCGCCGCGTTTGAGGCCATCGTGTTAAACCAAGTGTAACAGTGGCGAGGGTTGCCGACGGCGGAGGCGGCAACGACGGGCCGGGCCAGCCTCCGAAAACAGGCAGGAAACTCCTCGATCGTCCTCGACAGCCGCGCGTGGCATACTCATGGCTGATCGGAGTATCCGCCGGTGCCGGACGTTAATCCCCTTGCTGACACACTCGACTCCATCAATCCTCTCGGCTGCCGTCGCCGCATTGTCCACTAGGTCTGTGGCCTTTCAGTGGCAACGGAGCACACTCCCGCCTGGCCGCTTCGTTCTTCTTCCGCTCTCTGTCGGTAATCGTCCCCTCCGCGGCGGTTGTGGTCTCAGTCTGGTATCTGCTCCTGTTCCTGAGACACCATATCCTCCCGATTCTGTTTCCCGCGCCGCCGTCCACTGAGCCGCCCATCAGCGTGCCCGACGGCGCCACGTTGCTCTACCGCGCTTTTGCCGCCGTGGTGATCGCCATCGCCGCGGACCTTGCCCGGTCTTAGTTCTCCGTGGGGACTTGGTCGGCGCTGTCGCCAATCAGCACGTCGACCGGTATGCCTCCGGCCTTCACCAGCTTGAGGCCGAGCTGCTGCTCCACGGCGGTAAAGATATCCGGTGCGCCGTCGGCGGGATCGCTTGCCAGGGGCACGCCAGGCTCGCCGCCCGCCGGCTCGGAGGGCATCGTTCCGGACAGTCTCATCGACCCCGCGAATTCGAGCGTGAACTCGTAGGTCCCAGCGAGCCCCGTCTTATCGACCACGCGCGGCTGCGGCTCGCCGATCGGCGTTCCATTCGAAATATTGATATCGGCCCCCAGCCCCCGGCAGAACACAGCCATGGTTTCCCGATAAGTCATCCGGATCGGGCCCACGCCCCCAACCCTTGGGTATGATGAAGGCCACGCCTGCGCCGGCAGGCAATTTCGGAAATCCATTCCCGTCGACGCTGGGTTTGCCCCCGGGTTTGCCTCCAGCCGCATCGGTCGGGGGCGTCCACTCTTTCAGCTTCGGCCCGCTCTTGGCCACCACCAGTTCGTAACCGGTGCGGGCCTTGGTTTCGTGATGGAGTCTTAAATGGAATCGCTCCGCCAGCAGATTCCGGAGCATCAGCCGGAGCTGGTCCACGGTGGTATTTGGCGGCAGCGTTGCGTCGATGCGATACACGTACGTCGAGAAGTCATCGAGCCAAGCGGGACCTGAGATCTGGTCGAGCGACACGCCGTAAGCCTGCACCAGCAGTTGGGTCAGCGTGGCCCGCGCAATCGTGATCCGGCCGGGATCGCTGGTTCCCGGGCCGCCACGCGTGCCGCCTGCATTACCAGGGACAAAAGGACCGGCCGGTTTCACCGAAGCCGCCTCGAACGCGACATTCGAATCCGCGGCTTGCGCCAACCCCGGCGTCCACGGCGCCAGGAAAGCTATGAGGAACCTACAGCACCGGAGAGTCATTCCCCACCATCGCCCGGCGCACCAGTTTCACCGGCGGAGTGCCCTGCCGCAGGAATGCATCATGGAATTCCTGCAAGGTATAACTCCCGCCTTTCATCTTCTTATAATCCTCCCGTAACTTAAGAATCTCCAGCTTACCCAGCGTGTATACCAGGTACGTGGGATCGGAAGTCCCGCGCTTGGCCTCCTTCACCGCTGTCGGCCGCACCTGGTGGCCCTCCTGGACGAAGAAATCCACGCCCTGCTCCATGGTCATCTTGCCGGTGTGCATCTGAATCCCCACGATGAACCGCGCGTCGCGCAGCAGCGCATCCTGCAACTGCCCCAGCCGCAGCTTCAGGTCGCCGTTGCCGTAGCCTTCGTCGAGCATCATCTGCTCGGTATAGTGCGCCCATCCCTCGGCGTTGGAGCCGCAGCCCATCAGCTTGCGCACCTTGCTGGGCGCCGATGGCACCCACAGAAACTGAATGTAGTGGCCGGGATAGACCTCGTGAACCGCGGTGCTGATGACGGTGCCGCGATTGAAACCCTGCAGGTACTCGTCCACGTCCTTCGCCGGCCAACTGGCTTCCGGCAGCGTCACATTGAAGTAAGCCTCCTTGGCGACCTTTTCATACGGCCCCGGCGTGTCCATGGACGCCGACGTCAGAGCGCGCATAAACGGCGGCGTCTCCTCCACGATAGGCGCCACCTTCGACGGTATGGTGACGATGTGCCTGGTCTCGATGAACTCGCGCAACCCGCCCAGCACATCGCGGAAGGAGCCGAGCAGTTTGTCCGCCGTGGGATGGTCGTTTTCCAGATCCTGCAGGATCGCTTCCGGCGGCCGCTTGGAGTCGACCTGCGCCGCCACGCGCTTCATCTCCGCCTGGTTGCGGCGCAAATCCTGATAGCCGATCTCGAGCAGCCGGTCGAGCGGCGTATCCACCATCTCATCGTAGAGCAGCTTCTTCCGGTAGTTCTCCGCGCCGATCCGAAAGTCCCCCCGCGAGCGCGGCAGCACGTCGCTCTTCAGAAAGGTCTCGTAAGCCCGTAGCGCGTCCAGCACAGCCTGGTTGCTCTTGCGAAACTCGGCCACGAGCGCCGCGTCTTTGACCGCCGTGAACGCCGCCGGGACGTCCTTTTCGAAGAAGCTCGCGATCCCCGGCAGTTGTTCCAGCGCCACTTTGGTGTAGATCTCCGGCGGATTCTTCAGGTTCTCGCGCGCCGACTGAAACATGCGCGGGATGAGCCGCTCGCGCGCGATGGCCGATCTCAGCCGCTCCTCGGGCGGAGCGAAGGTGCGGCTCATGATCGTGAAGATGGCATTCGTCGCATAGGAAGAGTAGCTGTCCGGGTTCTTCTCCCACATGCGGATGTTTTCAAGCCCCAGCACCTGGCCGCGCAACTGGGCCAGCACCAGTTCGCGGTCGGCTGCCGTGGCGGGTGAGAGCCCGCGCGGATCGAAACTCTCCACCTCAGCCGCGAACCTTTTCGCCGCCCCGATTTCCTCCTGCACCTCGCCCCGCGAACCGCTGGGAAGCAAGGCATCGTACTGATGAAAGCCCGCCGCGGTGCCCTGCACCGGGTCGTAGCGGAAGATCAGTTGGTCGAAAATGCGGTCGGCCAATTGGTTAAACTCGGCATCGCGCGCTTGCGCGAAGCATCCCGAGGCCAAAGCGAAAAGAACAAACATACGCAGGCTTGCCATCCCAACAATTTTGGCACAGTCCGGCGAGGCCGCTTCCTCTGCGTGCGGAGCCCGCGCGCTTTTCCGGGCGCCTGCGCCTCTGACGAACGCGGCCGCATGGAAGGACTGCACGGCCGTGAGCTCGCCGACGCCGCGGCCGTCGCATCGTTCGGCGAAGCGGCGCACGGCGTTCAAATGTGCCTTACGGGCGTGGTCGCTGTTGATCTGCGCGGTGAGGAATCTCAGCACGCGCTCAGCGGCCTTGGGTGCCGGCGTGAGCGGCTGTTATTGTTCCAGCCATGGGTTTATCAGGGCGACGCCGAGGCCGGCGAAGTGCTTCGTATTGCGTGTCACCACGGTGAGGCTATTCTCAAGAGCCGTGGCCGCGATCATACCGTCAGCAACGCCAAGGGGTTCACCGGCGGCTTGCCGGTGGGCATCGAGTATGCCCCAGCGCTCGGCGACAGCTTGTGTTACGGGAAGTACGCGCTCCGCAAACCACAGCGGGACCGTTACCTGGACGAAATGCTCTAGCTGCGTTCGTCGGGCGCCGGGCGGAAGCAGCGTGATACCGCGGCGCATTTCACCAATAGTCACGACACTCAAGAACTGCGTGTCTTTCGCCAAGCCTCTAAGCCAGGCGACCAGGTTGGCATCCGGCCGAGGCCTCAAAGTCTCCGATGGAATATTGGTGTCGAGGAGGTATCCGCGGCTCATGAGAGATCGATGGGACGGCTGAGCGAGGGATTGCGGGCAAACAGGGTGTCGATTTCGTTATCCGTCAGCAGGCCCCGGACGCGAGCGCTCAATTCCACGAGATCCTTGGCCTCAGCCGCGCGTGACGGCGCGTTGTCTTCCTCGGCCGGCCGCACATGCACGGCGCCCTCCAGCAACGCCGCGGCGACGGCCTCGATCGCGCGGCCCTGAACGGCGGCCTGGCGGACGAGCTCGGCTTCCACCTCGGGCCGGATGTCGAGCGTGATGGTCATGAGTGCCTCCAGGGTAGAAATAGTTCTGTTCACCACCGTACACCAGGGTCGGTCCCGGGTCAAGGATAGAGAGCGATAAGATACGCTTTCATTCGCTTTTGGAGGCGACCATGGACTCAAACTTGTCGAAGTCGTTGGTGATCGCTTGGGCGAGTTCCATAAGGTGGCGTAGCAGGTCTTGCGCGTCGCTACAGGTGATCTCCAGCCGGCCAGGCGCCAGGCGGATGGTGGAGGGCAGGCCGTCCAGCTCGCGTTGCGCCAGGTCCGGCACCGTTGGCCGCGGCATCGGCGAACTCGCGGCCGTGCAACCTTACTCAGCCTTGAGCTTGGTCATGTGATCGTCGAGCTTTTCTTCCGGAATTCCCTCGCCGCGCTCCAGTTGCTCGATCCCCCGCCCGATCTTCGCGTTCGACCGGCGCGCAAATTTCACGCGGGCAGCTTCCACAGTGGTCCAGGGATCACCGTCGGCAAGCGGACGAATCCATTCCAGGGCGCCGTGCGTGAACCGCGCGAGATATTCCCGATGTCCTTCCTCCGATACCAGCCGCATGTCTCCATGAAACTCCACGTCAATGCCTGGTGAAATCGCCGCATTCGCCAAATCGGCATCGTCCTCAAATCCGTTGCCGGCCAGAAGCAAGCGCCCCTCAGCCGTGACGACGTAACAATCCAGGCACGGGTCCAGGGACTTGGTTTGGAACAGCCTGCTGTCGGGCGGATGGCCCTCAGGCAACGCCGCGTCCCATCGGATTTCATCAAAGAGTCCCATCGATTTTCACCTCTCCAGGAGATTTCCGGTCCGCGCCGCGGCCGGCGCGCATCGCATCAATCGCACCGGGTCCCAAGCGGCGCCTGCAGCCCGTCGAAATGCCTCACATTGCGCGTGACAAACGTAAGGTCACGCGCGAGAGCGGTCGCCGCAAGTAACGAATCGATCGTAGGCAAGGGCCGTCCTTGCTTGAGCAGCGGCGCAATGAACCGCGCCCAGCTCGAAGCCACATCCTTGTCGATGGCCGGAATTCGTCCGGCAAACCTCGCCGGTAAGTCGGTCCCAGCGGTCGTCTTCATCCATTGGACAACGCCGGGATGGGGGCTCTCCGCACGATTGTATTCGGAGATGATATTGGTGTCGAGCAGGTAGCCGTTCATTCGATTTCGGCCACACGAGGATAATCCTCGCTGCGCTCCAGATTGAGGTTCGCCCCGCGCAAGGGCGAGTTCATGAAAAACTCGTGCAGGGTCTGGGGCGCCGCCTTGGCCGCCTCGGGTTCCGGCAGCGCGTCGAGCGCTTTCGTGAGCAGCTCATCGAGGTCGTGGAACTGACCGCCCTGGAGGTAGCGTTGGATGCGGGCTTCGGTTTCGGGCCGGGTAATTTCAAGGGTCATGAGCGCCTCCAAGGGCAAGAAACGGTTCCGTCCACCACCGTACACCAGGCTGGTTCCGAGGTCAAGGATAGAGTGTGAAAAGGGACGTATCACGCTGTTGATGCGGCCAGTGCGTCGGCTTAATGCAATGGACGTTTCCCATAACGCGGGCCTTTGGACCCCCAACTTCCGCGAAATGGGCGTTATTCGGCCAAGTGGCGCGGCAGATCGTCGGGGTTACTTTCCGATATGCCCACTCTTCGGGAGCTTATCGGAAAGTATCGACCATGCAGATCGAATACGGCCGATAGGTTTTGCAAGTAACAGGTACGCCGGTAATCTACACGGCCTTAAGGAGGCACTCGCTTTACGAAGGCGACTTAAGCTTGATAAATCGATTCCCGTGCTTAAAGCCAGGCGGGCGATCAGTCTCAAGTCAGTTTATTCTTTTGGGCACGGCGTTCCATTCTTCGGAGTAGGAGAAAACGCCAGTGCGAGGAATCTAGTTCCCGGTAGGAACTTTCTCCAGGCGATCCACCACCAGGTGCTTGACGGGGACTTTGCGCTTTTCCAGCTTGAGGCCCAACTTCTCCATGGACTTAAAAATGTCAGCGCCAGCGGGATCGGAGGCCTCCGTAGTTTGGTTGGAAGCCCTTGGGAACCACAATCCGGCCATGGGCAGCCTGAAA
>Ga0265316_10001555_pt1 | contig 24601 bp, 18 predicted proteins | sample 4522metaG_FD_202092 | JGI IMG/M metagenome (GOLD analysis project Ga0265316, IMG submission 202092) | Rhizosphere microbial communities from Carex aquatilis grown in University of Washington, Seatle, WA, United States - 4-5-22 metaG | ecosystem: Host-associated > Plants > Roots > Rhizosphere >... | reverse complement strand
GAATCTGCCAATAGGCAACATCCGCGCCGAAGAATGCCAGATTGACGCCGTTGTCCCTCGCCGCTTCGATGTTGTCGCGCATCTGCCAGGACCAGTATTCATCGTGCCCCGTGGAAAGAAATCCTTTGTGCAGGGACAGCAGATTTCCGTGCTCATGCGTATCCACATCGGTCGTGTAGGTGACGTCGTACCCTTCTTTTTCCAGGAACATCACCAGGCTTAATTCCCAATTCAGAAAATTCCCCGTCCCATGCCCATGCAGATACGGACGATTGAACGAAACCTTCGTGGCGCGGGGTTTGGAATAGAGCGATCGGCCCCCCCAATCGTTATAGGCCTGATACGTAGTTACGCTCGACTGGAACAATAAATCGGAAGGCCGCGCATCATCCCGGACGACAAAAACAATATAGTTTTGCTTTCGGCTCAATCCCGAAGTTAGTTTCGCGACGTAAATTCCACTGGGCCAGATCGTTGGGTCGTTTGAAGCCGGGACGTGAAGGATGTACGGGTCCTGCCAGTCACATTCGATCAGGCCGGATGTGGAATCGAGCATGGGCGCAGATTGCGCCAAGCCGCGCCGTGTCACCGGGGGCATAACCTGTTTCATTCCGCGCCCGCCGTACCACCCCACCCTCAACACTTCAAGGCTGTAGGTGGGCTCCTGCGTGTTGACGAACAATTTGATGTCTTCGCCCCGATTTACGCTGACGGCTGAGGCATAGCCTTCGATCTCGCCATTCGTAGCGGAATCAGTAAGTTGCAGCGACGCAACTGCCGAGGTAGCGCTTTCCATCTCCGCTCCGCTTGGCGCAACGGCGTCCGCAGCGGTGATACAGCCGGATATGAACGAGCAAATCCCAAGCAGAGCCGCGAGTAAAAAGGCCCAACCAGTTCGCGTGTTCCAATGCGGATCACACAAACGTGCACTGTTCTTATCATCGACAGGCAAAAGCCTGCCGTAGTTCCCTGAATTCGACAATTCGTTAGATCCCTGGACTGAGAGGTTCCGACAAATCCGACATTTGAAGCTGGAATCAGTATACGGCAGCGGCTAAAATAAATTGGAACTTTCTTAGAATTGGCCTCCGCTCCATATGAGCAGCGTGCGCTGACTCCGATATCCTGATGCTTAATTTGGAGGCAAGCTGCGATAGGCGCAATGGCACAAAGGGACTGGAGGTACTCGAACCCGGGTACTAAACCGAGGCCTTGTGGAGCGGTGTATCATTCCGGGAAAAACTTGAAATCGCGCTCCAGGCGCGTAGAGTTTCGCCGACGGTCCACGCCTGCGCAATGCAGCCATTGGGTATAAACGGCGCATCGCCGTCAAAAATTTCGCTGGCCGTGCCGAGCCCGGCGGCGTTGATGTGACCTCGCATCGGTTGCAGGAATGACATTGCCGTGGGTGCATCCTGATAAACGCTGAGATGGGCGAGCGCGAATGGACCAAGCAGCCAGCCCCACACCGTACCCTGATGATAGGCGCCGTCTCTTTTTTCGATGTCGCCGCCGTAATGTCCCTGGTAGCCGGGTTCGGCGCGGCCGAGGCTCCGCAGTCCAAAGGAGGTGAGCAGCTCGCGCGCGCAGACATCCACGATGGCTTTCTTTTTTTCCGGCGTTAATGGAGAATCGGGAAGCGAAACCGCAAAAATCTGGTTGGGGCGCAAGGCTGCATCGTTGTCTCCAGCGCCGCGAGGACCGTCGATCACATCGAAACAGAAATTCCTTGTTACATTCCAGTAACGTGAAAATCCAATCCGCGCTTGTTCGGCCAGCGATTCGTATTTTTCGGGCCTTTCTCCCAGCGCGCGCGCAAATTGCGCCATGGATTTCACTGCGTTGAACCACAGCGCGTTGATCTCGACAGGCTTGCCGATGCGCGGCGTGATCACGCGATCGCCGACTTTCGCGTCCATCCAAGTCAATTGCACGCCCGCTGCGCCCGCGTAAAGCAAGCCATCAGCCGGATCGACATGAATGTTGTAGCGCGTTCCATGAACGTGCGCGTCCACGATTCCCGCAAGCACGGGAAAAAGTTTGCGCAGCAGATCAGTGTCGTTCGTCGCGTTGAAATATTCGCGCAATGCCTGGAAATACCAGAGCGTCGCATCGGCGGTGTTGTATTTCGGCGGCTCGCCTGACGTTGGAAAATTATTGGGCAGCATGCCTTCGCTAACATAACGCGCGAACGTGCCAAGAATATTGGCCGCGATCGCGGGACGACCGGTCGCAAGGCAAAGTCCCGGCAGTGAAATCATGGCGTCACGGCCCCAGTCGCCGAACCACGGGTAGCCCGCAATGATCGTCTGCGCATGGGGCGCGCCACCGAGCGGACGCGCCACGACAAATTGATCCGCTGCAGAAACGAGTTGCCGAATCTCCGCGGGGGCGGAGTCCGCAGCGCCTGCATTTGCCCCGTAAAACTGTTGCAGCAATGAATCTGTTGTCTTCTGGCGCGCAGCGTAAGCTGCTTCCCCATTTATGGATGACGAGGCATCCGTGCTCGCCACAATCGTGAACGATTCTCCCGTAGCCATCGTTGCCGTGAACTCGCCGGCAAGAAAATGATCCGTGCGGTCGCGAAGGCCGCGCGCCCGTTCGGCTGCAAGATCGTAATTGCGATACCACTCACTGGCAGGCCGGACATCGCCCGCGTCGCTTCGAATGAAGAACGGTATCGCTCCTTGGAAAGCTGTGACACGCAATCCGTGTTCGATTGGGGCAATGTCCATCGTCGAATCCCCAGCGGTTGTCGTGCAGTGTTCCGCGCTGTAGTCCACGATCGCTTTGACGGACAGCGTCAACGGGCCGTTTGCTCGCAGGAGCCGGTAAAGAACATACGTGGCGTTTGCACCTGTCTGCATGAAGACTCTCTTTTCCAGCAGAGCGTCGGCCAAAGCAAATGTCCAGACGGGCGTCGCGCCTTCGAGGCGGAATCGCTCGATGTTTTTGTAACCTTCCGGGGACGTGCTCCCGCCAACCCAGCGATTTGTAGCCAGGTCAAATTTTTCGCCGGCATACGCCGCCGTTTCGTCCAACTTCGCAAGCAGGAGCGTGCGTCCAAGCGGGGTTTTCAGCGCGGCCATCAGGAGTCCGTGGTAGCAGCGCGTCTGCATTCCCGCAATCGTGCCAAACGCGTACCCGCCGATTCCATTGGTTACAAGCCACTCGCGCGATTCCGCCGCTTCCAGGTCGCCGCAAATCTCCCGGCCAAAATCGACGACGGCCGGAATCGCGGGTGCGGAACTGTTGCGCAGGCTGGTCACGCGGAAATCATGGAACGTTCGGGCCGTTTGGGCCAGCAAAAAAATATTCTTGGTTGGTTGGAGATTGGAACTTCAGCCCCGACGCAATGCTCACTCCATTCAGGGGCTTTCATCCCCCAAGCTCGGGTCAATTTGCAAATCGGAATAGTGCTTGGACCTGGATGCGCTTAGCTCACGGAGTGAACTGCAAGACCGGCAAGAAATTTGCGCAACGAATTAAAATCGATCGGCTTCGTGATGTGCGCGTCGCAACCGGCATCCAGTGAACTCTTCCGGTCCTTGGGAGATGCGCTGCCCGTCACTCCTGCGATCGGCAGATGAGCGAGGTGCCTTTGCTTGCGCGCCCAATGGACCAGCGTGAGGCCATTTTTCCGTCCCAAATGGATATCCAGGAGGACGGCATCGGGAATGGGTTCCGCCGCGATGCGCACAAAAGCCGCTTCGAGCGTTTCCGCAACGAAGGCCTCGTGACCTTCGGATTCAAGCCAATGCTTGAGCAGTTCGCGGTACATCGGATCGTCTTCCACCACAAGAATCCGGAGCTTCATTCCATTTCCTCGATCCGGCGAAAAGACGCACGAGTCGTTGGACAGATCAAGCAACCGCACACAGGATCAGCACAAGCATCGTCAAGAAACCGTCACACCTTGAATCAAATTTTAGAACCTGGCACTTCGAGGTGCCAAAAAGGGTCAGTCTTTTTGCTGCCTTGCCAGCACTACTTGGGAGATGGACGCGTCGCAGGAATCGAAACTTCACTGTTGCCGTCCGATTCCAGCTTGGTGGCCCAGTGTGACAAGTGATTGAGCGAAACTTCATCCGTACGGTCCAGCTGAAGCGGCGTCATCGAGATCGCGCCGTCAAAAATCGCCGCATAGTCGCTGTGTGGGTCGAGCCCCTCAATATGCTCCTGCTCGAGCAACCAGTAAAAGCTGCGCCCGCGCGGGTCGGTGCCTTCCTGCAAAATATTGCGTGTGACTTTCTTGGACTGGCGCGTGAACCGAACGCTGCCATTCCACACCAGGGGCACGTTCACGTTCAGCAAAACGCCTTGCGGCATGCCATCTGCCAAAACCAGTTGCGCCAGTTCGCGCGCGAATTTCGCGGCATGCTCAAACCGGAATGCCCTGCCTTTGTGCGCCAGCGAGACGGCGATTGCAGGGATGTGATTGATCGCGCCTTCCATTGCCGCGCCCACCGTCCCCGAATAAAACACGTTTTCGCCCAGGTTGCCACCGCGATTCACTCCCGAAATCACCAGGTCGGGCCGGTTGGGCAACAATTTATTCAGGGCAAGGATCACGGAATCCGCCGGCGTGCCTTCGACGGCCCATTCCCGCTCCGCCACCTGCTCCCAGAAGATCGGTTGCCGCAGCGTCAGCGATTGCGCGGCGGCGCTGCGCTCATGGCTCGGCGCCACGACGCTGATCGTGCCCAGTCCTTGCACCTCATGGACCAGCGCACGCAAGCCCTCCGCCTGGATCCCGTCGTCGTTGGTAATCAGAATGTGCGCCATGTCGACTATTGGATGGGGACGCTTGCTTCATGCGAACCCGGAATTAATATAAGAAACTGCTCCTCGGAAATTCCAGAACTGGCCGGTCACGCAGGGCCGTCTTGCAGATTTCAAGCGAGGTCAGAACCACCCAACTCGAATACTGTAGCAGTAATAGCATGAGTCCAACAAGGCGCCAGGAAATCGGGTTTCCTAAAGTGCAAAGCGGGTGGGAATCGTGGACAAAAACTGGAAAATCAGAGGTAAAAAATGGTCGGGACGACTGGATTTGAACCAGCGACCTCACGCACCCCAAGCGTGCGCGCTACCAGGCTGCGCTACGTCCCGACTGTCCTCCCAGCCTATCACTCGGATTCAAGGGCCGTCAACAATGAGCGGAGCGAGTCGCGAAGGTCGAGGAGCGTTTTGCGATCGAGCACCGGGCCGGGCTGTGACAAGTGATGCGCCGAGGCTTGCTGAGAATGTAACCCGGCGCGGCCTTCAGCTCTTTCGGCATGGCCATTCGAGCCTTCGCTCGATCCGCCATTTGAAGCATTTGCTCCTTCGCCTTGATCCCGCAAGTGGCGGCGCGCCCCGGCGATGGTGAAGCCTTCGTCATAGAGCAGGCGCTTGATGACAAATACCGTGTCGATGTCTTCGCGGCGATACAGGCGATGGCCCTTGGGACTCTTCACCGGCTGGAGCATCGGGAATTCCGTTTCCCAATAGCGCAGCACGAAAGGTTTGGTGGCGGTAAGGCGGCTGACTTCGCCGATGCGGAACAGGTCCTTCTCCGGGGGGGCCGATTCGGAATGTCCGTTGGCGTCCATGGAACCCAATCCTATTCCAATTCTGTCGCGTGTCAACGGTCTTGGTAGAACAGGCTTCAGCCTGTCTGCTTTTGACTTTTGTGGCGCGACCGCGGAATTCGAAAGAAAACAGGTTGAAGCCCGACCGGCTCACTTCACTCCCGGTTTTTCGATTGCCTTGGGGCGCGGGAACGCTCGCGGTCGCGCTTTTCCTTGAGGCGCTGGAGGAAGCGGATGGGCGCGCCGAGGAAATCGAAACTCTTGCGCAGCTGATTTTCCAGAAAACGCTCGTAGCTGAAATGCAGTCGCTTGGATTGATTGGTGAACAGGATGAACGTCGGCGGCGATGCGGCGGCCTGCGTGACGTAGTAGATTTTCACGCGGCGCGCGGCGGGCGAAGTGCCGCGGTCAAGATCGACTCCATCGAGCCAGCGGTTTAGCTCTCCGGTGGAGATGCGGCGGCGGCGCGCTTCAGCGACGCGATCAATCAGGTCGAATAATTTTTCAGTGCGCTCGCCGGTCTGGGCCGAAACGAAAATGATCGGCGCGTAGTCCAGAAATTTGAAGCGCGTACGCACAATGGCTTCGTAATCCTCGATCAACTGCTGCGGATTCACTCTTCCCGTGACGGCTTTTTTGCGCACCACCGAAGTGTGCTTGCGAGTACGGGCTTCGACAACGTGCGGTTTTGTTTCCTGCGCCTTGAATTCGCGCGCCGCCTTTTCCGCGGCGGCTTCGAGCGCGAGGTCCCACTTGTTCATCACGATGATGACCGAGCGGCCCGATTCCTCCGCGTAGCCGGCAATGTTCGCGTCGGCCGCCGTCACGCCGAGGCTGGCGTCCACGATCAGCAACGCCACATCGGCCTGCTCCAGGTGCCGCCGCGCCATGATCACGCTCAATTTTTCCGCGACGAGTTTCGTTTTCCCTTTGCGGCGAATCCCGGCCGTATCCACGAAGCGGTACGTGCGCCCGCCTCGTTCGACGATGGTGTCCACCGCGTCCACCGTCGTTCCCGGAATGTCGGAAACGATCGAACGCTCCGCTCCCGCCAGTCGATTGAGCATTGTCGATTTCCCGACGTTCGGACGCCCGATGATCGCCACGTTGATTTGGCCGGAATCTTCGCTGATTTTTTCCGCGGCCTCTTGAGCAGGTGGCGCCGATTCGAGGTGCTTCGTGATGGCTTCCATCAATTCATCGACGCCGTAGCCATGTTCGGCGGAGACGGGAAACACATCGTTCGAAAGCTCGTAAAACGGAGCGGCGAGCGATTCCTGCATCTGCGTGTCCACTTTGTTCGCGACGATCGCCAGAGGCTTCCCTGTGCGCCTCAGCAGGCCCGCCAACTCGGAATCGAGCGGCGTCAGTCCCGCGCGCGCATCCACGACGAGAAGGAGCTGTGACGCGCCTTCAATGGCCACTTTCGCCTGGCGCAGAATCTCGCGCGGGATAGCGGCCTTGTCGTCCGGCACAATCCCGCCCGTATCGACGATTTCGAACGCGCGGTCCTGCCAGGTCGCCGTGCCGTAAATGCGGTCGCGCGTGATGCCCGGCTCGTCGGTAACAATCGAGCGCCGCGTGCCCGTCAGGCGATTGAAAATTGTGGATTTGCCGACATTGGGCCGGCCGATGATCACTACCGATGGAAGTTTTTCAGTCATTTTCAGTCATTGATTCTGTCAACAGGAGACACAACGAACCCGGGATGGGAGGCTCGGAAGCATCCAGTCTATCCTACCGGGAGCGGAAACAGAAGCTACATGCCGATTTGAGCGCTCTAATCGAGTGTTGTTGAGGCGATCCAACTTCAACGGGGCGGGACGTTCAATGCCCGATAGCGCCTTGACCCGCTTCCCGCTTGCGAAGTCACAGGTTCGCCGATCTCGAAAATTGAGAATCAGAAAGAGTTAAGCTGTTGTTATGAGTTACGTCAAGCATAACGAATAGCCCTAAGGCAGATTCGCCGCCTTCCTCGCCTCGCCGGTCAGCTGAAGTATGTGCATTCCCGTGTTGGCGCGATCGACGATATAGATGTAGCCGCGCTCGTCTACTTCCACGTTGTTGGTCTGGATCGCGATCTTGCACTTCTCACTCGCGCCCGTGCCCACGCAGCGCTTGTCCGTCTTGTCCGTGATAGCGGGAATGAAGTATCCGATTTCCTTCGGCATGTGGGGATTCCGCACGTCCACCGCACGCACGCCGGCATTGAAGTAGGCGATGAAAATTACGCGCTTGTAGAACACCGGCGCCATGCTTTCGTTCGATGAGTGGCTGCCGAAGCGGCCGCCGCGGCCGCAGAAATTGCCGCCGGGCTCGGGAACATAAAATGTGGACACGCCGAACATTTTCTTTTCGTTCGTGATGTCGAACATGTGCACCATCTGCTGCGGCGCCTGGCACTCGTTGTCGAGCGCCTCGCCGACAACGACCAGAAAATCGCGCTTGCTCTGATTGCCGTTGTGCGCAAAGTCCGGCAGGTCCATCCCGAGCAACGGGAATGTGGTGTGCGCGCCGACGTCAGCCGGCAAATCGAATCGCGCGATCATTGGAGATTCCAGATTCGCGGCGGTTGGCTCCTTCGGGCCGTGGATCAGCTTGTCGCGATCGACAATTTCGATCACGCCGCTTCGAGTGGTCCCGTAGGCGACATAGATGCGGTTCCCCTTCGGCCCGGTGGAAATCGCTCCGTGCATGTCCGCCACGGCAGGGCCTTTGGCGCCGGGTTCCTGTCCGGGCAAGCCGAAATTGCGGATAAAAACCGGCTCGGAGGGATCGCTTAAGTCATACACCTGTCCCATGCGCCGGTTCCGCCAGCCGGGAGCGCCGGAAACCAGGTAGGCAATGCCGGAGTCGCACTCCCACCAGCTTTTATGCGTGTCGATCAGGCCGCTGACGACCGTCGAAACCTTGACTGGCTTTGACGGATCGGTGACATCCCAGACTTCGTGAGCCGAGGTGCCGTTGGCGCGGAGCAAATACACTTTGCTTTTATTGGCGCGCGGCAGGTCGCTGCCGTCGCACTCGCGCGTCATCTGTGCGCCGCCGGCCTCGCCGACGCCTTCGCCGCCGGGTATGTGCGAAAGATATATCGGCTGCGCCGGGTCCGTAACGTCCAGAATCGATGTGCCGTTGGGCTCCATCTTCCCCGTCAACGGATTCATCGCCGAGCCACCGTGGTGGCCGATGTAGGCGATCCAGCGGTTGCCCTGCTTGTGGATTGTCGGCTGGTACGCGCTGCGACCCTGCAAGTCGCTGTAGCCGACCAGTTCCATGTTTTTGCTTTCCGGCTGTTTTTGAGCGATCGCGGGAGCGGCGGGAATTCCGGCGAATAGAAATCCTGTTGCAAGCAGGATGGTCAAGCCCAGGCGTTTGCGTTCTCGACCCAACATGTGCCCTCCTGATTTTGAATCTTCGGCGTGCCGTGGACGCACCCGCGCGAACAACGATGCACACAGGATTGAGTTTTTCGTGCCTGAATAATCCCTGTTGTCGTTCCGCCCGCCCCAAATGGCAATGCTGGCCTGAGAGTGTACCGTACTCCCTGCCACCGGCAACTTCTAGTTTGAAGCGGTTCTCGCAGGCCAGGCTTGCGCAGGCCAGAAGAGACCGGCGGCGAGGATGACGATTTCCCGATCGTCCGCAACGAAAACGGTAGAGGCCGGAACTCGTGCGTTCCGGCCTCTCTATTTTTTCAGGAGTCGATTGGAGGCCTTCTCGATCAGTGCAACACGACTTTCGTCGCGATCAACGTTCGCTGGCCGCTCACATTAAACAGCGGGCCACGCACGGAGAGCGGTTCACCGGTGAATATCGAATTGAAAATTGCGGCGTTCCCGTTCAACGAAAATATCGTGGGCGAAGAGGTTTGCACCTGGATCTGGGTCACGCCATGGCCGGAAAAAATGGACGGCGGGTTATACAGAAAAATATTCGGCGAACCGACCGACTGTTCGGTGGCCGAGAGGCGGGACGACCGCAGGCGCACACGGTCGGCCTTCACCAGGCTCGCCGAGGAGGCGCCGTTTCGCCGGATGGAAACCTGCTGCCCCACGGTCAGGTCCGACGGCATGGCAAATAAAAATCCCGCGGTGCTGACCGGAGCGTTATCCGCGTGAGCGAAATCGATATCGAATGGCGTTTGCGGCGCAACCGAATACTGCACTGTTGTCGTGTCGCCGATATTCAATCCCGAGCCTGTCGCCGAAATCGCCAGTGTCACGATGTTGAATTGCTGCAAGCCCACATTCGTGCTGGTAATCATGCCCTCGATTTCCGCATCGCTGTTGTCGGCATCCTCAAATAAGATGTTCCGGGCCGCGAGCGATCCATCCGGCTGAATGCCGATATCCACGCTAAGAATCTGATTGGCCTGGAGGCAGGAAAAACCGGGCGTCGCGCAGGCGCTCGAAGGAAATTGAAAAAAGGTCGTCGTATTGACAACCTTCAACGGGAACGACCCCGTTACATTCTGCAACGTAAACGTATTGCTTGAGGCGCTGATTGAGCCGGCTTGACCGACCACATCCTCGGCGCCCACCAGCGGCGCTCCAGTACCCGCTGGAGTGAACGGCGAAACCGTCGTCCCCGCTTTGAAATCCGCGGCCAACGCGGAGGAAAGCAGATTTTCCAGATTGACGTCGATCAAAAGTCCGGCCGTGCTGTTGGCAGCGATCGCGAACGAAGTCAACGGAACGGTGGTCGACAAATTCGCAATGGCCGTAGGTGGAACCATGCAAATCGAGCCGACCGCGCAGGACGCGAGGGCGCTGCCGGTGTCATTTTCAATTGTCAGCATTGGATTGGCGAATGTGAGCGTCACGCTGGTATAAGTTCCCGCGGGAATATTGGCATCGGTGGCCAGGTAGGCGATGTCCGTCTGCAGGCGCGTCAGTTCAATCGTTGTGGACCCGGAAAATATCGACACATTCCCTGGATTCAGGGTCGCGCCCGTTAGTATGACCTCTGTGGAAAGAATGCTCACATTTGACGGAGGCAGATCGGTGATGGCCAGAACCACCGACGAGTTCCCGGAGTTTTGCGTCTGCGAACCGATCAGCGTGCCGCTGCGGCAGCCCGCCATGGCGGTGCAAAAGATCAGGATCGTCAAGATGGGTCGAAATCGAAACATGTTCTCCCGGCAATCATTGCGTGAAGCCGCCCCATAACCGCCCCCGCTGCTTCGAGGAGGCGTGCTTTCGTCCTGAATTAAACCTAGCACACGGGTGCAATTCGATCGGAAGAATGAAAGCGGAGCGTGAACAAAGAGTCCCTGTCCTGGGGGCCAGTCTGCGTTGGGGCGCGGTTGGTGAATCGTGGGTAGGAGGGAGTAGCTGGTGGGGTGCGGGTTTTCGTAAATTCAACCTCAGTGGAAAAGCTAGGCGACACCCAGGCTGCGCCCAATCTCAGCGATGATTTCGCAGGCGCGCTCCAGGTCCGCGCGCTTGTGCGTCGCGGTGACCATGGCACGCAGCCGCGCCTTCCCTTCGGGCACAGTGGGAAAACCGACGGCCGGAGCGTAAATACCCGCTTCGAACAAACGGCGCGAGAACTCGAACGCTTTCGCCGCTTCCCCAACGTGAATCGGAGTGATGGGTGTTTCCGACCCGCCTGTCGAAAATCCCAGCTTTTTCAGCCGCCGCTGGAAAAAATTCGTATTCGACCAGAGTTTCTCGATCAATTTCCCGCCTTCCGGAGAACCCAGCAGCGTGAACGCCGCCTGGCAGGTGGCGACTACCGAGGGCGGATGACCCGTCGAAAACAGAAACGGCCGCGCGCGGTGATAGAGAAAATCGATCAATTCACGCGACCCGCAAACGTAGCCGCCCATCGCGCCGATGGCTTTGCTGAGCGTGCCCACCTGGATGTGCACACGGCCGTGGCATCCCGCGTGATCGACCGTGCCGCGCCCGTTGCGGCCGAGAACGCCGGAAGCGTGCGCGTCATCCACCATCATGATGCAATTGTATTTCTCCGCGAGGCCGCACAAATCGGAGAGCGGCGCGATGTCGCCATCCATCGAAAATACGCCGTCGGTGATCAGCAGTTTGTGGCCCGGCCAGTTCTCCGTCTCCTTGCAGAGGCGTTCACAGTCGGCCACGTCCTTGTGCTTAAAAACTTTTATTGTCGCTCTCGACAGGCGGCAACCGTCGATGATGGAAGCGTGATTGAGTTCATCGGAAAGAATAAGATCGTCTTTTCCGAGAATCGCCGCGACGGTTCCGGCATTCGCCGTGAAGCCGGATTGAAATACGACGCACGCTTCCGAGCCTTTGAATTTCGCGATCTGCTCTTCGAGCGCCATGTGCAAATCCATCGTGCCCGCGATCGTGCGCACCGCTCCCGCGCCCACGCCGTGCGTGCGGATGGCTTCGATGGCGGCGCGGCGAAGCGCCTTGTTCGTGGTCAGGCCGAGATAATTGTTGGAGCTGAGATTGATGACATCTTTGCCGTCGAAATGGGCGATGGATTTTTGTTCGCCGTCGAGAACGCGCAGGCGGAAATGCAGTCCCCTGGACTCCATGTCCGCGATCTGATCGTGCAAGTAGGAAAGTGGATTGGGATTCATGGCCGCCTTCGTGGCGCGGGCGTCTTGCTTGCATCGATGCAAGAGGGGCCCGCGGGCTTTTTGTTGCAATGAGACCGTCAAAACCGCCGGCGGGACGTTGGCGCTACCTATCTATTCCTACTGCACGCGCTCAAACGGATAGCCCGCAGACTCAAGAGCGGCGGCGAGATCCGCGACATGCTCCGGCCCGCGCGTTTCCATGGTGATGTCGATGACTGTATCACCCAGCACGACGCCGTAGTACGCGCGGTCGTAATTTGTCTCCACGATATTCGCCTTCTGCTCGGCGATGACGGCTGCGAGACGCTGCAGCGCGCCCGGATGATCGGGCAGATGAATGCGCAGGCGCACCAGGCGGCCGTCCTTCACAAGGCCTCGCTCGATAATCAGCGAAAGCAGCGACACATCGATGTTCCCCGCGCTGACCAATACCCCCAATTTCTTCCCCCGATTCGGAGTTTTTTTGTTCAGAACAGCGGCAGTCGCGGCGGCGCCTGCGCCCTCTGCCAGCATTTTTTCTTTTTCGAGCAACTGGAGAATCGCGCTGGCGATTTCTTCCTCATCGACGGTCACGATTTCATCCACGTATTTTTGCACCAATGGAAATGTGTTCGTTCCGGCGCAGCGGACGGCGATGCCGTCGGCGATCGTTTTATTCGCGGGCAGTGTCACAAGTTTGTGTTCTTCGAGCGCTGCTTTCATCGAAGCGATCTTCGACGACTGCACGCCGATAATTTGGATTTGGGAATTGGTTTCCTTCACCGCGCAGGCCACGCCCGCGATCAATCCGCCGCCGCCCACCGGAATGATGAGCGCGTCAAGATCGCTGTGCTGCTCGATCATTTCCAAGCCCAGCGTTCCCTGCCCGGCGATCACCGCTTCATCGTCGAACGGATGAATGAACGTCAAGCCATCCGCCTTGCAGCGGCGCTGCGCTTCCTCGCATGCCTCGTCGTAATTCGCTCCGAAGAGAATCACTTCGGCGCCGTAGCCGCGCGTCGCCGAAACTTTTACCAGCGGCGTTGTCAGCGGCATGCAGATCTGCGCCTTGATGCCGCGCTTGGTCGCGTGATACGCCACTGCCTGCGCGTGATTCCCCGCCGACGCCGCGATCACACCGCGCCGCCGCTCCTCTTCCGACAGCAGCAGAATTTTGTTCAGCGCGCCGCGCTCTTTGAACGCACCGGTCATCTGCAGGTTTTCGAGCTTCAGGAAAATCGAGCTGCCCGTCTGCCGCGAGAATTTCTCGGAGTGGACGAAGGGCGTAACCACAATCGAGCCACGAATGCGTTCCGCCGCATCCTTGATCGAGCGCAGCGTCACCATCGGAATCGTCCCGGATACATCCGTCGCATGTTTCACACAACTCCCCTGTCGCCCTCTGCCCTGAATACGAAGTCCTATAGCATTACACAAGCGGCGCTTTGTGGCCAACTGGTCTGTCCATAAGTGGCACAAGCTTCAGCCTGTGCCACTAAAGCCTCCCGCCAATCCGAATCGATATCTCCTTATTATCTCCCTCGACAAGTTCCATTGAGTTGGACCGAGTGGCCGGTTAGGTTTGCATAATACGTTTAGATCAAGAGACGACGAATGTCGGACAAACGCATACCAGGAAGCCTGTTTTTCGCCATTCTTGCGGCGGCACTCGTGCAAGGTCTCCGCGACTTTCCGCGATTGCCTGAACGCATGGCTTCGCATTTCGCCGCCTCCGGCATGCCGAATGGCTGGATGGACAAGCGGCAATTTTTCTTGCTGTACGCCGTTGTGATTTTAGCCGCTTTTTTCGTCGAGTTCCGGTTGGCTCGCAGCGTTGCAGGAAATTCCGGCAGCAAACTCAACCTGCCCAACAAGGACTATTGGCTTGCACCGGAGCGCCGCGCCGGAACGTTTGCTTATATTGAACAATTTTTCGCCTGGTTCGGCTGCGCCCTCCTGCTGCTGGTGGTATTTGCGATGGGGCTGGCCATGCGTGCGAATTTCAGCGACCCGGTCCAGTTGCCAACCGTGCCCATCGTGTCCGCCATCGCTGCTTTTATTCTGTTCAATATTGCCGGGGTGATTGCGATGCACCGGCGGTTTTCAACGATTCGATAAACATGGAGTTTGCTTAACCGGCGGGAAATCCATAATGGAGTTCCGAAACGAGTTCCGCGCGTGTTGCGTCCAAACAGTATCTAGGCGAAACCTGCATTTTATTTTATGGATTTGTGACTCATAATGACGTTCCTAAGGTTAATTCTCGTGACGGAGAATCGAAAAGGAGGCCGCATGCGGCCACAGATCAAGTTCCTGGCGCTGGCAGTCTTATTTGGCCTCGGCAGCTCTATTTCATACGGAGCTACAGTTTCGGGAACGGTGAAAAGTCCCGACGGCGCTCCGTTTCAGGGCGCGTTCGTTCAAGCGCAGAATACCCAGACCAAAATGACGTTTATGGCGCTGTCCGACAGCCAGGGGAAATTCACGGTGGAGAACGTTCCGGCAGGAACGTATACATTAACAACCAAAACCACCGGGTATCGCACAGCTCCCGTGCCGGGCGTGACCCTCACCGCCGATCAGGCCGCCTCTCATGATTTTGCGCTGGTCAAGGCGCCGGTGCGCTGGAACGAAATCTCGATTCAGCAGGCCATGCAGTTGTGGCCCGCTTCGCCGGCAAGAGACAAACTCTATGGGAACTGCTTCACGTGCCACGGATTTCAGACCCGCATGGCTTCCGTGCGTCGCGATGAAGACGGCTGGAAAGACCGCGTCGCGTTCATGCGTGACGCGATGAAATTCGGCCTCGATGGCCGCGTCAGCGATCAGGAAGCCAGTGAAATTGCGAGTTACCTCAACAGCCTGTTCGGACAGGATTCGGTGCTCCCGAAGTCTCCCGAAGACGACCCGAGATATAAGGCAACCCTGCGGCCCTTTAGCGCGGACGCGATGAACATCGAATACGTGGAGTACGACATGCCCGGCCCGAGCCGGATGCCGTTCAGCGCCGCTCCCGACAAAGACGGCAATTTGTGGATTCCAAATTTCGGCGTCGCCAATAAAATCACCCGGCTCGATCCCCACACCGGCGCCATGCAGGACTTCCCAGTTCCCAATATCGGTACGGCCGCTGTCCACTCGGCCGTGCCCTGGAACGACGGCACCGTTTGGCTGACCGAACAGGGCGCCAACAAAGTTGGAAAGTGGGACCCCGCAACGCAAAAGATTACGGAGTATGAGGACTCCTATCTCGCCGGCAAACTCAGCTATCCAGCGGGGTCAAAACACACTGTAAGATTCGATCCGAATGGAAACGCGTGGTCCTCGGGAAATCCGCTGACCCGCCTCGATAAAGAAACGGGAAGATTTACGCGATTCGAGGATGTTGCGGGCGCCTACGACGTGAAGGAAGACAACAACGGCAATATCTGGTTCACAAAAACGAGCACTGGTCAGATCGGCATGGTCGACTGGAAAACATTGAAGGTTTCGATCTACACACCACCAACGCCGAAAGCGTTTCCCCGGCGGATTGACATCGATTCCACCGGAATCGTGTGGTTCGCGGAATATGACGCCGGAAAAATGGGCCGGTTCGATCCCAAGACCTCCACGTTTAAGGAGTATGTTTTGCCCGGTCCGATGCCCACGCCGTATGGCCTTGGGATTGATGCCGACGGTTACATCTGGTACGCCTCCTATGAAATGGATGTACTCGGCCGCTTCGATCCAAAAACCGGAAAGACAACCGAATATCCTTTCCCGCATTCGGAAAATACGATTCGCGAATTCTTCCGCGCGGCCGATGGAAAAATGTGGTACGGCTCGCCTTCCAACAACAAAGTCGGCTATCTGTATCTGAAGACCAGCGCGCAACAGGCGAGCAAATAAAATTCCGACAGCAGGCGGAAACCAGAAAATAGCCGCGCATAGCGGGCGATTTTCTGGTTTCCTAATTTGAGTCCGATCCTGTAGCCTCACTGCCCGGGAGACAAACGCGTGAGCTTTGGCCGGCGCCTGCGGGAAATTCGCGACGGGTTTGAGCCCGCTTTCTGGGTCGCGAATATCAGCGAAATTTTCGAACGCCTTGCCTACTACGGCGCGTTTTCTTCGCTCGCCAACTTTCTTCACGAATCGCTGAGCATTCCAACCGAGCAAACCGGCTCGCTGACGGGGCTGTTCGGAGGGATGGTGTGGTTCCTGGCGATTCTGGGCGGGGCCGTGGCGGACCGTCTTGGATTCCGGCGGGCGCTGTCTGTCGCGTATTTAATTCTAGCCTGCGCCTATTTCCTGCTCGGATCTCTCGGAGCGGCATGGATGGGTCCGGTCCGTGCAAGTGTTCCGTTGCTGGGTCTTGTTGCCTTCGTCCTGGTGCTGCCGGCGCTGGGGATTGCGATGGTGAAGCCAGCCGTGGTGGGAACCACGGCGCGCGCATCGAAGGAAACTGTGCGCTCGATCGGCTATTCGATCTACTACACGATGGTGAATATCGGCGGCGCGGCGGGACCTTACATCGCTTCGTGGGCGCACCAGCGCCTCGGAGTTGAAAATGTTTTCCGCATTTCCGCGTCGAGTGTGTTGCTGATGTTTTTCTTCGTGCAGATTTTTTTCAAGGAGCCCCGGCGCGACCCTCTTCCATCCAACGACGCGCCAACCGCGACGGTCGCCGAAACGGCGCGAAATCTATTCACCGTGTTAACAAACGTGCGCTTCCTGCTTTTTCTGCTGATTTTTTCGGGCTATTGGGTCGTCTTCTGGCAGCAATATATCGTGCTGCCGATTTATATTCACGCGTACATCGATCCGCGCGCGGACGTCGAGCTGATCCTGATCACCGATGCCGCCACGGTAATTTGCCTGCAATTTGTCGTCACCTACCTGACACGAACCATTCCCGCCTTCCGCGCCATCGCCATCGGCACGCTGATTTCCGCCCTCGGCTGGCTGATTGTCGCCTGGCATCCAGCCGTGTGGGCGGTGGTGCTTTCCATCTTCATTGTCGCGCTCGGTGAAATCGTCATCTCGCCGCGCTATTACGAATATATTTCGCGCCTCGCTCCTTCCGGACAGCAAGGAACCTACATGGGCTTCGCGTTTCTCCCGATCGGAATCGGATCGCTCGTCGGAGGATGGCTGGGCGGGCGACTCATGCATCACTACGGCGAGGTCGCTCATCGTCCCGCGCGCGTCTGGTGGGCCGTCACAGCCATCGGCATCGGCGTCACGCTGCTGATGTGGCTCTACCACTTTTTTGTGAAGACGGAATTGACGGACCACGCGTAGCACGGCCGCTCCCGGCTGTGCGGTTTTTGCAATGGATCGATATGTGAAACCCACACAGTCAGGAGTGGCTGTGCTACTTTCAAGTCGCCTTCTTATACGCGCTCAAAATGTCCGGCAGCGAAATCACGCCCTCCAGTTTTCGCGAACCCGCACGGCTGACAACGGGTAAGAGCGGGTGGCCCTGGATGTGACGCAAGACGTCGTCCAGTCTTTGGTCCGGATGCAAAATGGGAATTCTCGCGGTGGAAAGCAATTCGCGCAGCTGCGTTTCTTTCGAGCGGTTCGACGCCTGGGCATTCAATTCCTTCTTCGTCACACTGGCCCAGCGCCCGGTCGGAAAACGAACGAGCACAATCTCTTCCGGCGAAGTCTCGGCAAGCTCGAGAGCGCGAGCGAGTGTGTCGCCGGCCTGCAGCGATACCGATTCCGGTTTTCGCATGGCGTCTTCCACACGCAGCACCGCCTGCTCCCGCTGCTCCTCCATCGAGGGCAATTCCAGATCGTCCTGCTTGGCAAGCAAATCGAAAAGCGCCACATCCTGGTATTTTCGGGAGATCAAGTAGGCGATTGTATTGGAAATCATGACGGGAAGGACGATTGAATAATTGCCCGTCGTTTCCACCACCATGAAAACCGATGTGATCGGAACGCGAAGAAATCCGGCAAAGAATGTTCCCATGCCCACCAGCGCAAACGGCCCCACCGACGCGCTGATCTGAGGGAAAAAATGATGCTCCAACCCGCCAATCGCGCCGCCGATCATCGCGCCGATAAACAGGGTGGGCGCAAACATTCCTCCCGGTGTCCCGCTGACAAACGACAGGCTGGTCGTAAGAATTTTCGCGAATCCGAGGACCGCGAGAATTTCCCACGTGTACTGGTTATGAAGAGCCTGATCGATGTACGGATATCCCGCGCCCATCGCCTGCGGAATTCGCAACCCGACGATACCGATCAGCAGGCCAGCGGCGGCCGGCTGCACATATTGAGTCCATGGAGGCAAGTCGCGGAGCCTCGGTCGCAGGTACGCAATGATTCTCATCATCGCGATGGAAAGCACCCCGCCAACGACTCCCAGCACTGCATATGCCAGCAATTCCGCGGGATGCGCAAGGGTGTAGGGCGGAACCCGGAACATCGGCTCGCCGCCCAGAAACGACCGCATCACCACGGCGCTGGAAACCGCCGCTAGAACAATGGCCCCCAGAGCACCCGCGCTCCACGTCCCGATCACTTCTTCAATCACAAACAGCACGGCGGAAATCGGCGCGTTGAACGCCGCCGCCAACCCCGCCGCCGCTCCCACCGGAGCCAGCAACCGCAATTTATCTCTGGAAAGTTTCAAGCGTCTGCCGAGAGCGGAGGCAATTCCAGCGCCCATTTGCAGGGAAGGATCTTCGGGACCCAGCGATTGTCCGCTGCCGATCGCGAGCGAGCAGGTAATAAATTTTCCAATGACGGTTCGAAACGGCACGTAACCATCGAACACGTAAACAGCCGCCTTGGTCTGGTTCACACCGCTGCCGCGGGCGGCAAGAAAAAATTTCTGGATCAGAAACGCAACCACCAGCCCGGTTGTCGCGGGCACGAGCAGAACACGGAGTGGACTCGGAGCAAGCGCCGATCCCAGCAATCCCAAACGCACCCATTCGATGGTAATGCGGAAACAAACAACGGCCATTCCGGAAAACAATCCGATAATGACGGCGAGCACAAGGAACAGATTGCCTTCAGAGAGCGTAAAAGAACGCTGTCTCCCTCCCAACCACCGGCTGCCGGGACTTTTTAATTCTACGGGGGTGGATTCGGTGGTTGAGATGGATGTTTTCATTTCTTCGATCGGATCGCTCCGCTCCGTCATTGATCGTTCCCCGCATGGCGCTGTTGAATCAGAATCAAGGCCTGGTCGATACTGGTGGCCTCGCCGCAATAATGCGATGTGGTGTTCTCGATTTGATAAATAAGCTTCATGGCGCTGATTCTCAGTTCCGGATTGGTGCGCAACGCCCGGAGTTGAATTTGCTTTTTCGCGCTCTGCGCATCCCGGTTGAGGTCTTGTACCGCCGCCGTTTGATCGGCGGATAAAAGTGACGCGCTGGATTGGCTACATTTCTGTAGCCGATCGAGTCCCGCTTGAAAGTCGTGCCATGTGCGCTGCGCCCGCTCATCTTCATTCAGGCCCTGCCGAAACGGATCGTCACTCAACACTTCGCGAACCCGATCCAGTAGCTCGCTGTCCGGACCGGACAAATTCTCGGGGCTCACTTTTGCCAGGTAGGCTTCCGCCTTGAGGTAGGAGCCGGAGTCGAATGCCGCTTTGCCCGCTTCTTCGAACCACTGGTTTTGACGGGGATTGGCCTGCAGCGCGACTTCAAATTCCTCGAGCGCTTTGCCCGGCTGGGCGTCCTTCAGGAAGAGTTGCCCGGCTTGCTCGTGCTGGATTGCTTCTCCGGGAGAAAGCTCGGCGGACAATGCTGCGATCTCGACTCCCGCATCGCTAAGAAGGTTTCTGGATAGCAGAAATTCGCACAGCTCAAACCGTACTTTTCTTCTTTGTCCGACGGCGTCTCCAGCCCAACTCCCATAAATCGCAGCCCTATAATAAGGAATCGCCTGTTCCGGATCTCCCATCCGTGAAGAAATGTGCGCGAGATCGAGGTTCACTTCGCCCGAACCAGGGCTGCGATCCCACAGGTTCACCAGGTAGGCCCTAGATTCGGAAAGCCGGCCATCCGCGAGCAGGGCCTCCGCCAGCCGAAGCTGAACCAGATCGTTATTCGGTTCATAGGAGAGCGAGTTTCGAAAGTCTTCAAATGCCCGGCCGGGCTGTCCCGTCGCCAAATCCTCGTTGCCCTTCTGAAACCATTCCTGGACCAACCCTTCCTCGCGCGCATGGTAGGTTCGCGCGAGCGTTACGGTCAAAGCAAACAGCAGCCCCAGAGGGATCAGGCTGAGCAGCAACGCTCGCCGCTGTAAATATCGTAATGCGATACTTGTCCCCGCACCGGTCACACCTTAAAGATAACCCGGCCAGGGGGATCTCCGAAGAATTTTATGAATTCTAAGTTACCGAGGGGCCAAGGGCGCCCCTTGAAATAAAAATCGCCCCGAGGGCGGGGAGCCCGGGGCGAAAGGATCGGACGAAAACCTTCATTGTACGGTTAACGCGCTGGCGGGTGAATCGCATCTGCTTCCATCGGATCCGAATGCCGCCTTTGCGGCTATCGAATCGCGGCGAGACACCCAGCCCGCACGTCGTTTCCAGGAATCTGATTTGGGAAGCGCGTCTTATCCGAGAACCGAATCCTTCAGCGCTTTTGCCGCGCGGAGACGCACAACCGTCTTCGCCTTGATCTTGATCGCTTCTCCGGTCTGCGGATTGCGGCCCATGCGCGCCTTGCGGTGCGCCTTCACCACGCGTCCGATGTTCGGAATCACGAACTTCCCCGCTCCGCCCTTGGCTTCCTTCACCGCCAGCTTGAACAGCTCTTCAAAAAACTGCGCCGCCACTTTTTTCGTGACACCGGTTTTGTCGGCCATGTGCGAGACGATCTTGGACTTGCTCAATGGTTTTGCCATCTAGTTTCGTTCTCCTCCTCAGAATTAAATGCTTCAGGCGCGGCGGCCGGGCTCAACACGCCCGGGCCACGCACGGCGAGCACTATACGGGCTGAATCCGCCCAACGCAAGAAAAAACAAATAAAAAGCCCGATTAAAAGCGGCTTCCCGTGATGCACCGTCGTGGAACATGATTGTGCTATTCTTACAGTTCAATTTTTACGAGGAGCGTTCATGGCAAATTGGAAGGAACTGGAAAAGCAATTCACCGCGCGTCTTTCGCTGGGCAAGCGTCCCGTGGCCGTCACATTTCTCGATGCACCGCCCGCTGGAGTTTCCAAATTTTCCGGCACGGAGCCGGCCGGATGCAGCTATTGGCGGCTCGCGGCGAGCGGACAAACGTTCTACACCGTGCCCTCCGATCACTTCAATTGCGCGGTCGGCGCCTACACGCACAATATTCAGCTTCCGCCCGAACGGATCCACGAAACCGAAGCCACTCTCGGCTTCATGTTCAGCCTCGGCTATGTTCGTCCGGAAGAAATTCCCGGCATTCCAAAACTTGCGAAGGAACCCGCGGCGGTTGTGTTCGCTCCGCTCGGCGACACACCTGTCATGCCAAGTGTCGTTCTGTTTGCATGCAAAATGTCTCCGGCCATGTTGCTGAACGAAGCCTCAACGCGCGCGGGCGCTAGCAGCTCGCTGCCGCTCCTCGGACGTCCGTCTTGCATGGCGCTGCCCGCGGCCCTGGCGCAGGGAACCGTCTCCAGCCTGGGCTGCATCGGCAACCGCGTGTACGCCAGCCTCGGCGGCGATGAGATGTACGTCGTCGTCCCTGCCGGGAAACTCGAAGCGGTTTCCGATGCGCTCGGCGTGATCGCATCGGCCAATAACGCGCTGCAGGAATACGCGCGTGTACGACAGGCGGAACTTTCGACGGTTTAGGTTTAAATTCGGGCAGGCTTTTTACTCCGGCGAAGGAAGGGCAGCCTTTCCGATTTTGAGATTTGTGGACATTTCACGGAATTCAAAATCAGGCAGGCCGCCCTTCCTGCGTCAGGACAAAATAAGCCGGCCCTGATGAATTCTACAGATTCCCCAGCCCTGTATAAAACTGCGCGATCGCCTTGATCCCGCCAAAATAATTTTCCAGCGAGATATGCTCGTCCGGCGCGTGCGCGTTTTCATCGGGCAATCCGAAACCCAGCAGAATGCATGGCACCTGAAACGTGTCGTGCATCTGCGTAACAAACGGAATCGATCCGCCCTCGCGGATAAACACGGCGCGCTTGCCGAACCCCTTCTCCAGCGCATCGTGCGCGACCTCAAAAAAAGGATGCGTGTACGGGGCGACCCACGGCTTGCCCTGGCTGTGCAAATCGAGCTTGAATTTCACCGTCTTCGGCAGCAATTTGGCGATGTGCTTCCGCAGCAGCTTCGTGATCCGGTCCGGATTCTGATGGGGCACCAGGCGTGTGGAAAATTTCGCGTAGGCCTTCGATGGAATCACTGTCTTCGACCCTTCGCCCGTGTACCCGCCCCAGATGCCGTTCAATTCCAGCGTCGGCCGCGTCCAGAGCTGTTCGACCATCGAGTAGCCTTTTTCGCCGCTGAGCCCGGGCGCACCCACGGTCTTGCGAAATTCGCTCGCCTTCCACGGCAGCGAATTGAGCGCCTTCCGCTCCGCCTTGGAAAGTTTCGCGACGTCGTCGTAAAATCCGGGTACGGCCACGCGCAAGTTCTTGTCGTGCAATTTCGCAAACAGCTCGCACAAAATCGTGATCGGATTCGGCACGGCCCCGCCAAAAATTCCCGAGTGTAAATCCTGCGCCGGCCCGGTCAATTCAATTTGGTAGTAATTCAGGCCGCGCAACCCGTACGTGATCGACGGCACGCCGGCCGCCAGCATTCCCGTGTCGGAAACCACCAGCGCATCGGCCTTGAGACGCGCCATGTTCGCGCTTACAAAATCCCAAAGGCTTACGCTGCCGACTTCCTCTTCCCCCTCGATCATCACTTTCAAATTGATCGGCAACTTCCCCGCCGTTTTCATGATCGCGTCGAGCGCTCGAATGTGAATATGGACCTGCCCCTTGTCGTCGGCCGTTCCGCGTCCATACAAATTTCCGCCGCGAATCGTCGGCTCAAACGCCGGTGAAGTCCACAAGTCCAGAGGCTCGGCCGGCTGAACATCGTAGTGTCCGTAAAACAAAATCGTCGGCTTCCCCGGCGCTTTCAGCGATTCGCCGTAAACGAGCGGATGCATCTTCGTCGGAATGATTTCCACATTGTCGAGCCCCGCGCCGCGCAGCCGTTCGGCCACCCACTTCGCCGCGCGCTCGATGTCCGGCTTATGATCGGATTGCGCGCTGACGCTCGGAATTCTCAAAAATTCAAAAAGATCGTTCAGGTGCTCTTCGCGCTGGGAATCGATGTATTCCGTCAGTTTCATGCGTCGCTCCATTTCCCGGTGGCGCGGGCTTTTTACCCTAAGATAAGGAAGGGCCGCCTGCGCGCTTTGACACTCTCTCGGCTCCCAAAAAGTAAAATCCCGATCGCCGTCGGATTCCACGATGCTCACTCGGAAATTCTCAGCCCGCCTCGATGAACCAGCGATCCTGCGGAACAACCGGAATCATAACGCGTTCCTCCATGGAAGACACAAGGAAACGCACTCGCAGGGAGTGGGTTAATCAGAAATCTGTGACTTCCATGCATTCTGACCGGCGAAAGAGAATTGGGTGCCGCGCCCTTGCGGGTTTACAAGGCTGCGGCACCCGTCGCGACGTGTGTCAAACCCAGATGTACTCTCAATCTTACCCACCACCCACGCGGGGTGGTCGGGCGCCGTTAAACCCATGTTGCATTGCAGAAACATTCGAGCGACAGCACCGTTGACGGAGCCGCCAAACTGCCTCAGCATGGACCTATCATGCCTGAGATTGAGGTTGACAAAGTCCGACGCAGTACCCGGGTCTTCATGCGGGTGCGCGTGGTGGTTGCGGGGAAGAACGCCGATAACCGCCGCTTCCGCGAGGCTTGCGAAACGGTCGTGATCAACGCCCACGGCGGCTTGATGTATCTGAACCAGCCGCTCAATATGGGCTCCATGCTCGTCCTCACCAATCCATTTACGCAGGAAGAACAGGAAAGCCGCGTCGTATTTCTCGGCGACGCCACCGATAAAGGCCAACGCGTGGGGGTCGAATTTCTTACTCCGGCGCCGCATTTCTGGGGAGTCGATTTCGTTCCCGCCGATTGGCCCGCTCCGCCCGCAGCCGTCCGCCCGAGTTAGTATTTCACGGGAGATTTATCGAATTTTTCGCGAATTCCGGAAACGATTTAATCCGAGATGAACGGCAACAAATATTCCTGCAATCGTCCGCTTTCAGCTATCGGCAAGCCAACAATTTGAATCCCCATCTGATTGTCTTCCCCAATGCGCGTGACCGCGCCTTTTCCGACAACGGGGTCCGTTCCTGGAACAAGGTAAAAGCTGACTTCAACCTTGGAGCCCAGATCGAGGACTCTTGCGGCTCTGACCAGTGTCCCGTTCAAACTGAGGTTAATGGTTTCTCCTTCCACCGTTTTCCCGTCGGATAGAATTTGCACCCGGACGCGGACAGTAACCCGCCGGAAC
>Ga0265316_10001554_pt1 | contig 24608 bp, 20 predicted proteins | sample 4522metaG_FD_202092 | JGI IMG/M metagenome (GOLD analysis project Ga0265316, IMG submission 202092) | Rhizosphere microbial communities from Carex aquatilis grown in University of Washington, Seatle, WA, United States - 4-5-22 metaG | ecosystem: Host-associated > Plants > Roots > Rhizosphere >... | reverse complement strand
CGCGGGCAATGGACTGAGTCAATCAAAGCTCGGTCTGTCTGGCGTCGAACCGCTCGGCGCGCTGGATCTGAAAGCCGTCTTCAAGCTCGAGACGGGCTTTCAGCCGACCACTGGCAGATTGACCGACGGACCCAAATCCTTGATCGACAACAATGGCCGGGCCAATGCCGACAAGGTCACGGCCGGAGATTCCGCCCGAGCCGGTCAGCCATTTCAAGGCGCGGCTTTCGCAGGTGTGTCTTCGTCCATGCTCGGGACGTTGACGTTCGGGCGACAAAATTCGTTGATGGCCGACGATCTTATGAAATACGATCCGCAGTTGCAGTCCCAGGCCTTCTCGCCCATCGGCTATTCGGGAGCAGCGGCCGGCTTGGGAGATACGGAAGACAAGACTCTCGACGATTCGGTGAAGTACACCGGGGCCTATGGCCCTGTGCACGTGGCAGCGCACTACCAATTCGGCAGTCGCGGCTTCGTACCGGAACGCGCCGAGTCGCTGGACATCGGTCTGGATTACGCAGGGTTGTCTGTCGATCTTCTGTGGGGACGCGTACACGACGCCATTTCGGCCGCATCGCTGACGGCCGCGCAGAACACCGCCGCACCGGGCACCCTGGCGGCAACGGCGTCTGACAACACCGCTTACGCAATCCTGGCCCGCTATGCGATCCGGTCCGTCAAGATTTACGCCGGCTACGAGCACATGACGTTCGCCAATCCCAAGGATCCTCTACCGAACGGCACGGTCACCATTGGTGGATACGTGCTCAGCACCATCAACAACACGGCCTTTACCGTCCACAAAGTGTTGCAATACGCTTGGATTGGAGCTCGTTATTCCATAACCCCATCTCTCGACGTGAGCGGCGCTTACTATCAATTTCGCCAGAACAGCTATAATGCCAACGGTTGCTCCGACACCAGCGCTGGTTCGTGCTCGGGACGCTACCACGACGCCTCACTGGTAGCGGACTACAAGCTTTCGCTGCGATTCGATGTCTACGGGGGTGTCAATTACTCGCGCGCCGTGGATGGAATGGCTTCGGGATTCCTCAACGATCGCAACTGGACCTCGATGCTCGGCATACGGTTTGTGTTCTAGCCCTGCCGTGGCGTGATCAGCCGCGCTGGCGACGGGCAGCCCGCGACCATCGGACTTGTCGGTCCAGTCAGTCTCGCCAGGACGAAGACGAACGCTTGGGGGTAGACTGCGACCGGATCACCTGGCCCAGGCGCTCGCGGTACTTCTGCAGACGCTCGACGTACTCGCGGGTGCTCTTGGGCATGGGCACGCGCGCACGGGTCATGTGAATGATCAGATCCTTACCCGCGACGATCAAGTCGACGCCCTGGCGGACCTTGAGCTGATGTTCGAGTGACGACGTCTTGGACGTGCTTACCTCAAAGGCGCACAGCTTCTCCGCGGCGACCACCAGGGTCGCCCAAACTTCGAAGATCTCGGAGTCGGTGTGGAGGGTTTCGCACTTCACCTTGGCCGCCGCCACGCACTCGCGGATGAGCGGCTCGATACCTGCAAAGGCGTCCATGTCGCCGAAAGTGACAATCAGCTCGTCTTGAATAGTGTCGATGGTGCGCATGGTCTGCGCGATCTTCATGTAACGACTCTTGTAGAATTCCTCGATGGGGAACGCGAACGCCTTGAACGGCTCGCCCCAAAGCTCGTCGATGCCTTCTTCGCCGCTGCGATGCAGAACCATCCGGCCGAGTTCGAGGGCCTCTTGCAAATGGTGGCCACACTCGCGCATGAGGGCGTTGTCGGGACGGATCTCGATACCGAGCGACTGGATCTCCACCACCTTGGTGAACACATCGGCGGCGCGATTGAACAGCGCGCCCGCGAGCATCGCGCCCTTGACGCGTTTTCGCCGGGGCTCGGACTCGGCGTCGAAGGCGTTGCGGGCTTCTTCGAGTCGCGAGCCTGGAATGTTCACACCGTGCTCGACGTGGTTGAACAACCTGCGCGTGAGCGCTTCGATAAGTCGTTTCTTTGCGGTGAGCGTGTCGGCGGGAACGTCGTAGGCCTTGACCCAGTAGCCGTCGCAAAACACCCGGCGCTGGCCATCAATGATGCGCTCGCTTTCGAGGGGAATGGGCAAATCGGTGTGCGTGATCGAGGGACCCATCGCGAGTAATTTAGCGCCGATCGCTACGCGCGCCGCTGGCGTCAAGGGACTGTGCGAAATGTTTACGTGGATGAAATGCCGCGGAAGCAATGGCGTGTATCAGGGCGGCATTAGGTAAGGATGCATCACCTGGGCATGTCGGCGAGGCCGCCAGCGTTGATAACGTTGGCGTAGCCCGCCTGCTTCATCGCCCGAGCGGCCGAGGAGCTGCGCGCGCCCGAGGCACAGTAGAGAACCACGGGTTTGTCCTTTGGGATCTCCGCCATGCGACGGCCGAGGTCGGATAGTGGAATGTTCTTTGCCTTTGGATACGCGCCGTCGCGAAATTCGTCGGGCGTGCGGACATCGATGATGATGGCCCCGGATTCAAGCTTCTGCTTCACGATGTTTGATGCCACTTTTCCACCTCCAAGAAGTCGTTTGAGGACGATGACTGCGATGATCCCGATTGCGATATAGATCAGTGTTTGCGTGTTCATGTGTCTTTCCAGTTGAAGCCGCCCTCGGCGACCATGCTCATGTGTCCACCGGTCACGTTAGCAACGTCGGCGAAGCCATGCTGCTTGAGAATGCGAACGGCCAGATGGGCGCGGAAGCCCGCGTGGCAGTGCACGACGATGCGCCGGTCTTGGGGCAGGCGATCGAGATCGAAGCGCAGGTCGTCCACCGGAAGGTGCACGGCTCCGGCAAGATGAGACGCCTCGTACTCGCCGAGGGTGCGGACGTCGAGGACGAGAGGCGGCTTGGGCGTGGCAAGCTCGACCTTGAGCTCGGCCGCCGATACGAGCGGGCTGAATCCCGAAAGGTCGTTCTGTCCGATGAACGCCGCCAGGTTGATCGGGTCGTTGGCTGTCGAATACGGTGGCGCGTACGCAAGATCGAGTTCGGCCAAGTCGTGCAGTGTGAGCTTGCCGGCTAGCGCGGTCGCGAGCACGTCGATGCGCTTGTCGACGCCGGCCGGGCCGAATGCCTGGGCGCCCAGCAGGCGCGCCGTCTTCCTGTCGTAGATGAGTTTGAGCGACAGCTCTTCGGCGCCTGGGTAGTAGCCGGCGTGGTGGCCCTTGTAGATCACCGCGACGCCGACGGCGAATCCGGCTTCGCGCGCCGCCCGTTCGGACAAGCCCGTTGATGCGGCCGTGGCCTCGAAGATCTTGACCGCGCTGGTGCCGAGCGCACCTCGGTAGACCACGTCCAAGCCGAGCGCGTTCGAAGCAGCGATGCGGCCCTGGCGATTCGCTGGCCCCGCGAGCGGTACGCGCACGCGCCGGCCCGAGACCTTGTGCTGGATCTCCAGCATGTCCCCTGCCCCATAGATGTCCGGGTCGGTTGTTCGCAGGTGGTCGTCGACCAGGAGTCCACCGGTCGGTCCAATTTCAAGCCCCGCCTTGCGCGCCAGGGTGAGCTCGGGTCGAACGCCGACCGAGAACAGCACCAGATCCGCGGGCAATCGGCGCCCGTCACCCAGCACGACGGTGCTGTCCGCAACCGATTCGACCTTCACGCCGGTCAGCACCTTCACGCCGTTGGCTTCGAGCACAGAGGCAACCTGGTGGCCGAACTCAGGATCCATGGTGGCCATCACGCTCGGCAAGAGTTCAACCACCGTAGTCGCGAGCCCACGTTTCTTCAGCGCCTCGGCCATCTCGAGACCGATGAAACCACCTCCGACTACCACGGCAGAGCGAGGTTTTTCGCTTTCGATGTAAGCGTGCATGCGATCCATGTCCGGGATCGTCCACAACTTGAAGATATACGGGGCGTCAGCCCCTGGCATGGATGGCGTGATCGGATTGCCCCCTTGGGCGAGGATGAGCTTGTCGTAGGCCAGCCACGACTCGCCGTCCTTGCTGCGCACGAAGACCCGTTTGCCGGGCCGATCGATCTCAATCGCTTCGGTTTCGAGCAAGACGCGCACGCCGTAGCGAGCATCGAAACCCTCGGGTGTTTGCAACAGCAGCTCGGAGCGCTTGACGATGTCGCGCGAGATGAAGTACGGCAGCCCACAGTTCGCATACGAGACGTAGGGCCCGCGCTCGACCACGGTAATCTCTGCCTCTTCGCTGATTCGGCGGGCACGTGCCGCGGCGGTCGCGCCGCCCGCAACACCTCCGACGATGACAATCTTGGTCTTCATAATTGCACGTTGAGCTTTCGGAACCTTGTTTCCATGGCCAACGTCCTTTCGCTCCATTGGAGCCAGCGGCGGTCCAAAGGGTTCGCGAAGGACTTCGGCAGGAATTCCAGGGCGCACGGCAATCGGCTGAACATGCGCTAGGATTGGCGCATGAACGGACAAGAAACGGCCCGCGATGCCGACGAGCAGCAGTTGCTGCAGGCCGCGCGAGGCGGTGACCGAGAAGCCCTGGCCACGCTCCTTGGGAAGCATCAACAGCGCGTGTTCGGCTTCGGCTTGAAGATGTGTGGCGATCCCGAAGACGCCAAGGACGTCGCCCAGGAGACCTTTCTGGCCGCGGTCCGCACCTTGGGCGACTTTCGCGGCGAGGCCTCGATCACGACTTGGCTCTACACGGTGGCGCGCAGCTTCTGCATCAAGAAGCGCCGCCGCACCAAGGGTGCTCCCGCTCGGCATGAGCCGCTGAGCAAAGTTACGACGGAGGCGGCGTCTGAGCCCGAGCCAAGTCCAGAGCAGATGCTGCTCGGGCGTGAGGCAAGGGAAATCGTGGCCGCCGCCCTGGATGACATGGAACCCGAAGCGCGAGAGGTCGTGCTTCTGCGCGACATTGAGGGTCTGTCGGCCTCCGAGGTGGCGCAGGTAACGGGCACGAGCGTGTCCGCGGTCAAGAGCCGCCTGCACCGCGCGCGGCGGTCACTGCGTGAACGCCTGTTGGCCGTGGTCGGTGAGCCGAGCGAGGCCGCAACGCCGGCATGTCCCGATGTGCTGACTCTCCTTTCCCAAAAGTTGGAAGAGGAGGTCAGTCCCGAGCTGTGCGCCGAGATGGAGCGCCACGTGGATGGTTGTCCTCATTGCAGGGGACTTTGTGATTCGCTCAAACGGACCTTGGAGGTGTGCAGTTCCTTGCCCACGCCCGAGGTGCCCCCACATGTACAAGAATCCCTGCGCCGGGCCGTGCGCGAGGCGATACAAGAAGGTGCTACCGCTCGCACGTGACGGTCCTTGGACTGCCACATACGAACACCCCCCCCTCCGCCGCCGACCATTATTGCACCGCCTGGGTTGCTGCCGAGGATTCGCTGTTCGCCAGAATGCGGGCCAATTCGGCGAGATCGAGAGCGGTCGGCACCGCAGCCTCTCGCCAGTGCGAACAGCCGGAAGATTCGAGCAGCACACACTGGGCGGGCAGGCCCTGCGCGCGTGCGCGCCAGCCGGCGCCGACCAAACCGGGCACGCAGGCCACACCGACGATTGCGACGTTGCCGCCGGTCAGCGCAGGCGAACGCAGGAAGCGGCCAAAATCCGAACCGTGGAGAACGGCCAAGGCTTCGGCACCAGCGCGAGCAGCAACCTCGGTCGCAGCCGAGACGGCGCAGCCCTCGGTACAGCCGGTGCAGCGCAATTCGGTGTCGGATCGACGAGCGGCGCACTCGGTGTCTGTCCGGCGACGGGCGCAGCCCGGCAGCACGACCACGTGGTGGTCGCAGGCGAGGAAGTCCGCGCGCCAAACGCGATTGAGGATCTCGGTGCCCACCATATTGAAGTGGTATTCCACCCGCCGGCGCGAGCACTGAACCGTGTCTTCACGCCGGCCACGCAGGGGCAACGTGTGGCGAAGTGGGCGTGATCCGATTTGGTGGACAGGTTGTTTACGCTGCCGCCGACCATCGACGAACAGACATCTCATACTCCATCGGACTCGTGTAGCCCAGCACCGAGTGGCTTCGCTTCGAATTGTAGAAGCAAGCGATGTACTCGATGATCGCAGCCCTGGCCCGCGCCTTGGTTGGCCAACACTCACGTTCGATCAACTCGCCCTTCAGAGTCGCGAAGAAGCTTTCAGCTACGGCGTTGTCCCAGCAATCACCCTTGCGGCTCATGCTGCAGACGATGCCGTGGCGATCAAGCTCGGCACGGTAGTCGAGGCTGGCGTATTGGCTGCCGCGGTCTGAGTGATGGATCAGGCCGGGCCCTGGGTTTCGCAGGTCGATCGCCATCTTCAAGGCGTCGAGTGCCAGCTCCGTGCGCATGTGGTCGGCGACGGCCCATCCGACGACTCGGCGGGAGTACAGGTCCAACACCACCGCTACGTACAGCCAGCCTTCCCAGGTGCGCACGTAGGTGATGTCTCCCACCCAGGCCTCGTTGGGCCTATCGACCGTGAAGTTCCTGGCCAGGATGTTCTCGGCAACGGGCAAGCCGTGCGAAGAGTCGGTCGTGCGACGGAAGCGTCGAGGCGCCTTGCCGGTCAGCCCCTTCTCGCGCATGAGTCGCGCCACGCGTTTCTTGCTGACCTTCTCTCCATCTGCCCGCAACTCGTCGCAGATGCGCGGGCTGCCGTACACGCCGCGATTCTCGCTATGCACGGCCGCTATGCGCGCGCCGAGCACCCGGTCCCGTCGCGCGTGTTCGCTTTCGGGACGCGCCCGCCATGCGTAGAAACCGCTGCACGAAACTTCCAGACGTTTGCACATCCATCGAACTGGAAAGGCCTTCTCCCCGAGCATGAAGACGAACTTCATTTCTTTTGGCTCGCGAAGAAGGCCGCTGCTTTTTTTAGGAACTCACGCTCCATCCGTAGCTCGCGGTTCTCCCGCCGCAGCTGAGTCAGCTCCTGCTTCTCTGCCGTTGTGAGAGCCCCTGCGGGGCCCTGGCCAGCGTCGATCTCGTGTTGCTTAGCCCAGAGGTACAGGGACGACTCGGATAGTCCCAGATCCTTGGCCACTGCCGCTACGCCTTTGCCTGTGTCCTTCGCCAGCTTGACGGCCTCAGCCTTGAACTCACGGCTGAACGTCCTTCGTTTCGTTGCCGACTTGGGCTCTCGGGTGAACTTGCTTCGCTTCTTTGCCATGTGGACTCCTATGCGCATGAACGCATGTCAGGTGTCCACCAAATCGGATCAGCTCCAGGTTGCGCTGTTCGTCAGGATGAGGGTTCCTTTGGGAAGGAGCACCGACTTGCGCATGCCGGCTTCGGTGAGAAACTCGTCGGTGTCCATGAGCAACCCATCCCGTCCGTGCTTGCGGATGTCCGAAATCTTCACCCAATGGTAACGGGTGCGAGAATCCGAGAAGTAGAGCGGATCTCCTTTGGGGCGCGGTGATGCACCTCAAATCACCCAGAGGACCTCGCCGACAGTTGTCTTCGCCCAGTTTTCAGGAACGTCGCCTTCCCGATCATGCGAATCGGCAACGGGATCCTTGCTCCGACCACTACGACCTTCCAGCGGATTCGCGGACTTGAATTCTATCAATTGCCTTCTCAAGGATTCGCCAGATCCATCCCCGAGCTTCTGTTCGACAAGTCGTCCATCAACTGCAAGACGGAGCACCAACTCCCGCAGTTTGGAAATTGCGGCATGGGCGTCAGCGAGCTGCTCGAACTTGGCCAGAAAGGTCGAAAGTGTCTGAGCGCGGGTCTCTGACTTCGGACTTCCTTCAGCCTTCACCCCTACGCCCTCGCCCCGAGCGCCTGCGCCAGTTCCTTCTTCAGCTCCGCCTTCGTCTTCGCCACTTGCGCCAGCAGCTTCTCGTACTCCGGCAGCAGGTGGTCCACGTCCCCTGGCCCGTCGTCGGTCTGGTGCGGGTTCTTCAGGTCCAGGTTGTAGCCACCGGCTTTGATCTGCTCGATGGGCACGCGCCAGGCGCGGTCGGTTTCCTTGCGGGCGGCGAAGCCGTCGGATGGGTTGCCCCACCATTTGCGCTCGACCTCGAATTCCTCGATGCGGATGGGCTTGCCTTTGTTGTAGCTCTTGGCGCCGTCGGGATAGGGGTGCTCGTAGTACCAGACGGCTGTTGTGGGCGCGCCGCTGGTGAAGAACAACAGATTGGTGCGGATGCCGGTGTAGGGGTTGAAGACGCCATTGGGCAGGCGGACGATAGTGTGCAGGTTGCACTCGGAGAGCAGCTTCTCTTTGATGCGGGTCTTGACGCCTTCGCCGAACAGGGTGCCGTCGGGAAGGACCAGGCCGGCGCGGCCGCCGGGCTTGAGGATCTTCATCAGCAGCACGAGAAACAGGTCGGCGGTCTCGCGGGTGCGGAACTCGGCGGGGAAGTTGGATTCGATGCCGTCTTCTTCCATGCCGCCGAAGGGCGGGTTGGTGACGATGACGTCCACGCGCTCTTTGGGGCCCCAGTCGCGTAGGGGGCGGGCCAGGGTGTTGTCGTGGCGCACGTTGGATGGCACCTCGATGCCGTGCAGAAGCAGGTTGGTCATGCACAGCACGTGGGGCAGGTGTTTTTTCTCGATGCCGGAAAAGCAGTCTTGGATGTGGCGCTCGTCGGCGGGGGTCTTGGCTTGCTTGCGCAGGTGATCGATGGCGCAGGTCAGAAAGCCGCCGGTGCCGCAGGCGGGATCTAGGATGGTCTCGCGCTTCTTGAGGCTGGGGTTGACTTGCTCGACGATGAACTGGGTCACGGCGCGCGGGGTGTAGAACTCGCCAGCGTTGCCGGCGGATTGCAGGTCTTTGAGGATCTTCTCGTAGATGTCGCCGAACATGTGGCGGTCATCGGTGGCGTTGAAGTCGATGCCGTTGATCTTGTTGATCACCTGGCGCATCAGGGTGCCGTTCTTCATGTAGTTGTTGGCATCCTCGAAGGTCATGCGCACCAGGCCCGCGATCTTGTCGGCCCCGCCGGAAAGCGCCTTCAGCTTGGGCAGCAGGGTGTTGTTGACGAAGTCGAGCAAAGCATCGCCGGTGATGCCTTCTTCGTCGGTGGCCCAGGCGGACCAGCGCAGGTGCTTGGGCAGGGGCGAGCGGTAGTCGTCGCGAAGTGCAGCCAGCTCTTTCTCGTGGTCGTCGAAGATCTTCAGGAAGAACATCCAGCCGAGCTGCTCCAGGCGCTGGGCGTCGCCGTAGGTGCCGGCGTCCTTGCGCATGATGTCCTGGATGGATTTGACGAGGTTGGAAACGGACATGGTCTACGCGGCTTTCTGATAGAGGGCGGTTTCAATGTCGTGGATGGCGGCAAGATAGCCGGACTTGCCGCCGAACAAGCCCAGGATTTCCATGGGCGTGCCGAACTTGGTCAGCGGATCGACCTTGAGGATCTCGATGGACTCCACGCTGCGCAGACCGGCGTCGGCGTACTTGTCCAGCAAGGCGTCGATGATCGAGCGTGCCTTGTCGCCGTACTTGCCGAAGAGGTTGCGCTTCCTGACGTTGTTGGCGCGCTCGCGCCGGGTCAGCGGCGGCTGGTCGAAGGCCACGTGGCAGACCAGATCGAAGGGATCCAGCTCGACGCCGATCTGCTCGGCCAGCTCGTCCAGGAAGATGCCCTTGGTGGCCAGCTCGTCCACCAGGGCTTGCTTGCGGTCGGCCGCTGTCCACTCGGTCAGGAAGGCGTCGAGCGACGCGTAGGCTTTGCGCACGGCCTTGCGGGTGAAGTCCTTGAGCGATTCGGTGATCAGTTTGCCGTCGGCATCCAGGTACTGGACGCGCTCGGTGGCGATGCGGACTTCCACGTCGTCGACGTAGTACTTGGTGGGCTGGCTGGCCCCAGTGCCGTCGTTCCCATCGCTGCCATCGTCCCCATCGGGCCATCCGGCGTCGGATCCGCTGCCTGGCCGGATGTCCGCCGGCTGAGGTTCGTCCATCGGCTCGTCGGGGGGCACCGGCGTGTCATATTCGCCAGGCACGTAGATTTGAACGGGCTCGCCATCGAAGTCCGGATCCGCGAACAGCGCCGTGGCATTCCGGAAGTCCATGATGGTGAAGTAGTATTTCTGGTAGTCCTCGTTGATGCGGGTGCCGCGGCCGATGATCTGTTTGAACTCGGTCATCGAGGCGATGCGGCGGTCGAGCACGATGAGGTGGCAGGTCTGGGCATCGACGCCTGTGCTCATCAGGCGCGAGGTGCAGGCGATGACGGGGAACGGTTCGGCCGGGTCGATGAAGTTGTCGAGCTGGGCCTTGCCCTCGTCGTTGTCGCCGGTGATGCGCATGACGTAGCGGGGATTGGCTGCCGCCAGGTCAGGGTTGCAGTTGACCAGCGCTATGCGCATGCGTTCGGCGTGGTCGACGTTCTCGCAAAACACGATGGTCTTGGCGAAGCGGTTGGTGGCGTGCAGGAACTCGGTGATTCGGACGGCCACGCAGCGGGTCCGGCGGTCCAGGATCAAGGTCTTGTCGTAGTCGCTCTGGTTGTACTCGCGGTCGGCGATCTCGTTCCCATAGCGGTCGGTCTGGCCCTTCTCGGGCCGCCAGCCGTCGAGATCCTTGTCGAGGCCGATGCGCACGACCTTATACGGGGCAAGGAAGCCGTCGGAAATGCCTTGCTTGAGCGAGTAGGTGTAGATGGGCTGGCCGAAGTAGTCGATGTTGGAAACGTCCTTGGTTTCCTTGGGCGTGGCGGTCATGCCTATCTGGGTGGCGGACGAGAAGTATTCCAGGATCTTGCGCCAGGCCGCATCGTCCGCGGCACTACCCCGGTGGCACTCGTCGATGAAGACCAGGTCGAAGAAGTCGGGCGAGAACTGCTTGTAGATGTTCTGCTCTTCCTCGGTGCCGCTGACCGCCTGGTAGAGCGACAGGTAGATTTCGTAGGCCTTGTCGGCGGTGCGGTTGGTGACCTTGGTCATCGCCTTGCCGAAGGGCTTGAAGTCGTTGGTCTTGGTCTGATCGGCCAGGATGTTGCGGTCGACCAGGAACAGGATCCGCTTCTTGCTACCGGATTTCCACAGGCGCCAGATGATTTGAAAGGCGGTGTAGGTCTTGCCGGTGCCGGTGGCCATGACCAGCAACACGCGCTTTTCGCCGCGGGCGACGGCCTCCACGGTTCGGTTGATGGCGATGGTCTGGTAGTAGCGGGGCGTCTTGCCCGAGCCGTAATCGTAGTAGTCCTGGGTGGCAACTGCTTCCTGCCTGGGCGTCAGCCCCTTGGCGGCGCAATAGCGGGCCCACAACTCGGCGGGCGACGGGAAGCGGTCCATGGGCAGCTCGCGCTCGACCGTGCCGCTGGTCTTGGTGCGGTCGTGTTCCAGGAAACCGTCACCGTTCGAGCTGAAGGCGAAGGGGACGTCCAGGATCTCGGCGTATTCCAGGGTTTGGGCCATGCCCGAGGCCACGGTGTGGTTGTTGTCCTTGGCCTCGATGACCGCGATGGGCAGGTTAGGTTTGTAGAAGAGCAGGTAGTCGGCCTTGTTGGCCTCGCCGCGTGCCACGGTCTTGCCGCGAACGATGACCCGGCCCTTGGTGAAGTAGGCCTCCTCGCGAAGCTGGGTCATGAGATCCCATCCGCTAGCGACGATCGCTGGGGTGATGAACTTGGTGCGGATGTCCGCTTCGGTGAGGTCTTTCTTGTTCACAGATCACCAAGAGCCCATGTCCGGTGGAGACAGCACGGATTGTCGACCAGTTACGCCTGGAACGCAAACTGTGCCTCCGACGATAATGATCCCGCGCATGACGTGCGCGCCGCCGCCATCCGCGGCCTCGGCACCACATGGGCCCGGCAGCGCAAAGCCGCCGAGGTGGCCGAAATCCTCGAAACCTGTGAGACCGACAGTGCCCGCCGACTGGTAGCAGTGGAAGCCCTCGTCATCCAAGCCTCGCGCGCCGACGGGGGCGAGGACGCCAAGCAAGCCCGGACTCTGCTCGAACGCCTGGTCCCATCAGGACCGCCGCTGGCCCGCCTGGCCGCCCAAGTGGGCCGCGCCTTCATCGGCGCCAAACTCGAAGACATGCACGCCTTCTTCGACCGACTGTACGGCGGCTAGGCTGCCGACAGAGGCCTCCAACCTCCTTCCCGCACGACCGCCTCCCTCGGAACCGGGGGATAGCGGGGAGTGGCAGCGAATACTCCCCTTGCCTCTCCGATTGTAGTGAGTACAATCGGATGCGCGTGGCACAGACTCCGTATTTCAACTTGACAGAGGTGAAGCACGTTGCGGCGTCTCCGGATGCAATTCTGCTCTCGAAGACACGGGCCCGTGTCTTCTTCGCCACGCCACGTCTGGCCGCCGAGGCGGCCCCCCGTGCTGAGAGAGTTGACCGAAAGTGCGTTTGTTGAAACCAAGTTCCAGAACCCGGACATCTGCGACGTGTACGCATACCAGGCAACTCCACCCATCACGGCGATTGTCGACAGCGCTGAAGTGGCCTGCCGGGCTTGGTACGTCAAGTTCACACTGCTGCCTGAGCACGTCCTGCTGGTTTCGTTCCACCCATTGGAACAGCCCATCCGTACCGCCCGAGGAAAGAAGGTGACGCCATGAAGAAGCTTCGCTGCGCCCAGTGTGGCAAGGGAACGATCCGTCCTGTGGCGAGCCCGGGCAGGCGCGAATGGTACAAGACAATGGAGGTCGATGTCCCTGCCGACTTCGCGATCCCCACATGTGATCGCTGCGGCGAGGAGTGGCTGAGCGTGCGCCAGAGCCAGGCTCTCGACGGCGTGCTGGAGACAGCCTACACGGCCAAGCTTGTCCGGCTTGCCTCCCAACAACTCGCCAAGCTGGCCGGAGCTTCCGTGGAACAGAAGCGCGTTGAGCATCTCCTTGGTCTTTCGCAGGGCTATCTTTCGCACATCAAAGCCGGCCGCCATGCGCCCAGCCCAATGCTGGTGGCCGAACTGGTGCTTCTTGCGAAGGATCCCGAGCGGCGCCTCAAAGAGCTGGAAACCTTCTGGAAGCGCCGCGCAGCGTGAGCCTTCGAGTGTCTCTATGACGAGACGGATCGGAATGCCGCCGATCAGACCGCCCAGGTGAACCGAGACCAAGTTCTACCAGAATTCGGAGCGTTGACTGGCAGCTGCGTCGCGACGAGCGCGATCACCGGCCTACACGACGGTGCGCGCGGCCGATCTCGCCCGCGATGAGAAACACCAGGCCGCCGCCGACAATCGCAAAGGCCATGTGCCAGGGATGGCTGGCTTCCTCGTAGCCGCGAATCGCCAGGATCGCCCGCTCCGCAGGGTGTGCCATCCCTATGGCGTTGTCGACGCGACGATGGGCTGCGCCCGTGCTGGACAGGCCAATGCCGAACGCGGCGGCGATGAGCAAGGCCAGCAGGCAGAGGCTGACCCGACGGCGCAGCACCACGTGAAGCAAGCCGGCGCCCACGACAGCGGGCGCAACAAAGAGAAGTATGTAGGTTGTCGCGCCTCCAGCTTCCAGCCAGCGTGCCCACTCGACCATCATGGTTGCCCATCCGGTGGGGGAGAAAAGCTGAAAGGCATTTCCACCTCGACGACGGCTCTTTCTGGGTTGGGAAAGCTCAAAGCGCGCAGGCGAGCGAGAAGGCATTGGCGCACGCCCTTGTTCGCGACTTCATCGTACGAAATCTCGGCGTCGCGAACTCGGCCGGCAGAGGTGATCTTCCAGCGGACCCCGATGCGCCCCTGCAGGCCAGGCTTGTGCCTTCGAGCGACGGCGTAGCACTCCTGCAGATCGCCGAGCGATCCGCGCATGGTCCGCGCGATGATGCTTGGATCGATCTCGCCATCGACCGCCGGCGCGGCGAAGTGCACGGTCGACCAGCGAGGCCGGGAGGCAGCGGCAAGATCAGAAGCTTCACGTGCGCTCTGCGCGGTCTCGTCCGCCTGTTCGAGTTGAGTCGCGGCTTCGCAGGGCCCCGCCCAGCCGTGGTCGCGAGCAAAGGCCGCAAGCAACCGCACGCGGCCGAGCGCCGTCGGTTCAGCCATGACCGCTGCCAGACAATCTTTCGCCGCCTGGCTGCGCAGACAAGCGCGCGCGCAGGTCTGCGGGCGGTTTTGCTCTGTGCACCCGGCCAGCCATTGGGGATTGCACAACGTGGCCACATCGGCGCCAGTGTCCATGGCGTCGGCCAGCGGGCACAGCGCCCGGCCTTGCTCGGCGGCCCACTGTCGCAACAGGGATCCATCGAAGCCACAGTCCGTTCGGCTGGCGGACAGCTCCGCCAGAAGGCCAAAGCGAAGGAGCGTGCGATCAAGCCAGCGAATCTGGCAGAGATCGCGCCCGTCCGGTCCGCAGCCCGACAGGGTACCAACCTCGCAGATCTTCGCGATATCACCTATCCACGGACGTTTGAGCCAGGCCGTCCAGGCCGTCGCCACCAGAACCCCGAACAGGGTGATGCGCACCGAAATTGGAAGCAACGGGCGTCGAGGGGACGAATCCATGCTGTGGGATGTGTGGTTCGTGACCCCCGCCTCATTCGAACAGGCGACCTACGGTTCAGGAAACGGCCGCTCTATCCACCTGAGACACGGGGCCATGTGCCAAGGCAACTGCCAAGCGAATGTATGCCGAATGTATGCTGCGTGGCTTGATACCAAGTCAAGGGCATCTACGGGCTGACGACAACCACCCGGCTTCTACCGACGCCAACCTTTTCCACGCACACCTGGGCGTCGAAGCGTTCCTGAACCTCAGGCACGTGCGAGATGATCCGCATGGCTTTGGATACTTGCGCCGCGAGGCCTCGCGCGCCGACGGGGGCGAGGACGCCAAGCAAGCCCGGACCCTGCTCGAACGCCTGGTCCCATCAGGACCGCCGCTGGCCCGATTGGCCGCCCAAGTGGGCCGCGCCTTCCTCGGCGCCACTCGAAGACATGCACGCCTTCTTCGACAGGCTGTACGGCGGCTAGCTTCTTGTCCGAACTCTGGCGGACGACGCATGAGCGAGGGCGCGCTCAACCTGATGAACCACGGCTCAAAAACCCCGTTCGCTTCGGCTATGCGCCAAAGAGTCGCTTGAACCAATCGACGAAATCGAGCGCTTCGGGCGAATCGTGACCAAGGATGCGCGCGTTCAGGGCCGTGCCGAATGGCCGGCCCGGAGGATCTTGCCACGCAAGCCAGGCGTGCATGGCCCCCTTGGCGTGATCGCTTGGCTTAAGCGGCGCGCCGAGGGTGCGGGCCTGCTTGGTCGATCCATCGGCGTGTTGCCAGCAGGGGTCGCCCGCCGGAACAAGTCTCGCCAGAAAATCCTCCAAGACGCCCGCGGCCTTGTTGTCGGGCATGATCCAGATGCCAAACCGTTCGAGCCTGGTAGGGCCAGCAAGCGATAGGACCAACCCGTGTTGGTCAGGCCCTGGCGGCAGCGCGAACCCACTTGCCTTGAGGATTGCCTCCATCCGAGCCCACCGGTTGCTCGCGCTCAAGTCAGCATCGATGACCACGCCCAAACGAACGTATGTCTTCAGCGCCGTCGGCAAAACCGCGAATAGCGGGTCAATTCCGCGCGAGTCATGCACGTACGGCGCGGAGGGGCTGTTCCAATCGTAGCGATGGCGCTGGAGGAGTTCGGTGATCGCATGCAGGTCGTCTGTGCCTTCCACCAACAGGCGAAAGGGACTCGTCTGGGCTGGCGGCATCTATCGGATCTCCATCTCGTGCCGCACGGCAAGCGCAAGTTCGTCGGCCCCATAGCGCGTGGCCGTTTCTTGGTCTTTCTCAAGGCGATGAACCGCGACCTCTCCTGCGAGATCTGGCTTCTTTTCGCACACGCCGGCGAGCGCCTGCAGACAGTCTAGGCTATGCGTCGACGCGCAGACCTGCACGTCAAGGCGCCGCGCGGTTTCGATAAGAAGCTGCCACATCTTCGCGATGACGGAGTAGTGCAAACCGCTATCTATCTCGTCGACGAAGAGGCAGCCGCCAGCCGAGGTCACGAGATTCACCGACAAGACCAAAAGCCGTTTGAGGCCATCGCCCATGCTGCCTATGGGCACGCGGGCTTCGGAGCCACGCAAGCGAACCACGATAGGACTGGGTGTCCCCCGTCCCGAGGGGCGAGACAAGGAGGCCACGCGTTCGATGGAAGGCTCTATGATTTGCAACGCCTGGGTCACTCTATCCTCGTTGGGCGTCAGCACGATCTTGTCCCAGAGGGGCGCCAGCCGGTACTCGGGATCCACCGTCCCGACAAAATTGAACGGGCTTTCTTCACCCTCCTCGCGTGCGGTGGGGCGCGACGCGAGTGAGATGGATAGGCCCCCTCCCTCGGCGAGTCCCAGTACTCGGTTTGCGCCGGTCTGGTCACCAGAAACTGTGATGGCAAGAGATTCCTCTGGCCCAAACGCGCCTGGTCCGCTTGGCCCGCCTGGTCCGAGCGGTCCGATTGGATCAGACACGAGACCCAGCAACTCAGGTTGCGCGGGGCGCTCGTCCCCTGACGAGGCTTGGACCACCTCGCAACTCACGCGGCGCTGACGCGTGCCTCCTCCCTCAATTGTGAACGACGCACCGATCTTCAGCTCATGACCGTGAAAGAGATGCCGGATGTCCACGGTTTGCGGCGCAAATCGGCCTTCGGGCAGAAACCCGTCGCCCCGACGAGTGGGGCTTCTCAGCAAGATCCATGGTCGCCCTCCGGCCAGCAGAATTTCGCCTGCTTCCAAAACGGAGGTCTTGCCGCAATTGTTCGCACCAACGAAAAGGTTGACCCTCGCCAGGCCATCAATCCGAAGGTGGGCAAACGTCCGGAAGCCGTGAATTTCCAGATTGGACAGCATAGGACCCAAAGGATCGCTTGCCTTCGGCCCAAGAGCAAGTGCGACCACCGCCCGACCAGGGATCCTGGAAAGGCAGGAATGCAACCGCCGGCACTGGAGATCCTGCAGGCAGGAGCCGAAGACCGACAGGGCCTGGTGCGCGCCGAGGCTGTGCGCGCCCTGGCTGCCGCCTCGGGCAGCGGCCCCGACCGCGTGTTGCCCGTGTTCGAGGCCATGTTGCGCGCCAGCGATCCGGCCACCCGGCGCATGGGCGCCCTGGCCCTCGGCGATGTCACCGGAGCGCCCGATGCCACCGCCGCCTTGCTGGCCGGGGTTCTGCATCAGCGGGGCGAATCGGTTCGCGCGGCCGCCGCCGAGGCCCTGGCCCGCATCGCCCAGCGCGATCCCAAAGCGGCGGGACCCTTGCTTGAACAGGCCATCGGTGATCCGGCGCATGACGTGCGCGCCACCGCCATCCGCGGCCTCGGCACCACTTGGGCCCGTCAGCGCAAGCCCGCCGAGGTGGCCGAGATCCTCGAAACCTGCGAGACCGACAGCGCGCGCCGGCTGGTAGCCGTGGAAGCGCTGGTCATCTCATTGCGCGGTTGGCGGCCCTGGTGCCACTTCCTCGCCGCCACGTCACACGGTATTCGGGGGTCCTCTCATCGCACAGCAGCCTCCGCAGCCAGATCGTCCCCGTCCCCGTCGTGGCCACGCCCGAGGAAAGGGACAAACTTTCGCGGCCTCTTTCCCACTACATCTCCTGGAGCATCGCTCCGTCGCTAGGCTTCGTCGCCACCGTAGACAAGAATCGACTCGGCCGAAGCGCCGCGCCCGCGTTGAGTTGTCGATTCGGCCAGGCGGCGCAGACCAGAAAAGAAGTCGTCGTTGATGGTCTGCCCTGACTTGCTCTCGATCAAGTGAATCTTGCTGGCGCCATCGAGCACCAGATCTACTTCCAAACCCTTCGCATCCCGGAAATGATGAAGACGCGGTTCCTCCCCCGCGGTTCACGTGCGTCTTCACCACTTCAGCTGCCACCCAGCTCTCGAAGATCGCCCCGCGCGCCGGGTGGTGAAGTAGTTCACTGGGTTCGCGAATGCCAAGCAGGTGACAGATATGCTCCAAAGAGTCGCTTGAACCAATCGGCTGCCCGACGGGTCAACTAACCTCAGAAAGAGGTCCTTAACCTCCAGACCGAGCACTGCGCTCTGGGGCGCCACGCTGGCGAGCACCGACGCCGGCAGTCGGTAATTGAAAGACCACACCTTCGTCGGGTCTCTTTTCGTCATGGTCCTGGGATCGGGTCAGCGCCCGCTGTGCCACCGATGGGCAGCAGGATTTTGAAGGTCGTTCCTTGGCCGACCTCGCTGTCGTAGCTGAGCAAGCCGCCGTGTTTGTCCACGACGATCGATCGAGCAATGGCGAGCCCCTGACCACTGCCTCGCCCGACCTCCTTGGTCGTAAAGAAGGGGTCGTAGATACGCTCTCCGAGTGCTTCCGGAATTCCACATCCCGTGTCGGAGATCTCGATGCACACGCGGTTGTCGTCCCGCCGGGTACGCACGCGGATCTTTCCTTTGGCGCCGCTCCCCTTGACCACGTCGGAGATCGCATGGGCCGCGTTTACGAGCAAGTTCAAGAACACCTGGTTCATGTCACCCACGTGGCAGAGCACGGCTGGAATGTCGCCCAGGTCGGTTTCAACATCGGCGACGTATTTGTACTCGTTGCGTGCGATGACGAGCGTTGTTCCGAGGGCGCGGTTGAGATCCGCAGGCGTCTTTTCGCGCTGGTCAGGGTGTGCGAATTCCTTCATGGCGCCTACGATGGCAGCGATGCGCGCGATGCCCTCGTGAGCCCGGTCGCAAGCGGCGGGAGCATTCTGCCCGATATACGCGAGATCGGCGCCTTCCTCGGCCGTCTGCACCTCCTGTGCGAGGTGGGCGTAAACCGGGTCGGCCGCAACCTTGGCTATCGCCTCCCGGTAGGTTGTCGTCAGCGCGAGCATGTCGGCGAAAGCGGTGGCTAGGAATTGAACGTTGTCGCCGACGAACTGGGCGGGTGTGTTGATCTCGTGGGCAATCCCGGCGGCCAGCTGCCCAACCGCTTCCAGCTTGCGTGCGCGGTTGAGATCGGCTTCCAGCGCTCTTCGGCGCGTAATATCGAAGAAGATGCAGAGCGAGTGCTCAACGCCTCCGACCTCGATTGGGTGACCCGAATGCAGCACGGAGAGGTTCTTCCCGTCCTTGCGGACAATCTTCTGTTCGCGTTCGGCCTGGGTGCCTCGAATGCAGTCTGATCCGGGGTCACAGATAGTGTCGGCGCACTTGCAGGAGATGACTTCCTCCTTGCTTGCCACGCCGATCATCGTTCTGAGCGCTTCGTTCAGCTCGAGAATGCGGCCCTTTGGGTCGAGGATGGCTACACCCACTGGCAGCTTTTCGAGAACGGTCGTCAGCCGACTTTCGCTGTCACGTAACTGGACAACCGCCTGCCCGAGCTGCTGGTTGTGCGCACGAAGCTCGGCGTGGAGAAGGCCATTCTCGATGCTCAGCGCGACTTTGGACATGATGACAGAAAGAAAGACCAACGACGCCGACGAGGCATTGAAGTCCGGGTGCGCGAAGGCGGCCAGCATGCCGATCGTGGAACGTGGGGTGGTCAGCGGATGCAGCACGAATTGTCGCGAGTCCTCAGCCATCTGGATCAATGCTTGATTGCGCTTGAGAGCCCAGCCGAAGATGCCAGTCTCAATGGCGTGGTCAGTCTCCCGTGACAAGGCCGCTTTCTCTTCGGGAGGATCGGTGAAGGCGAGCTCATGGGTGAAGCTATTGGGATTGACCAGGAAGAATGCAATGGCCTGGAAGTTCAACGCCTGCTTGAGGTGGAGGTTAACCGTCTTGAGGATCGCTTCAGTCGGAGCATTCTGCGGTATGGTCGCAAGTGCGCGGTCGAGTGAGAGAATGGCCTCCAGGGATTGAAGGTGCCTTGTCTCGAGCAGCCCGACATCGTCGAGGTCCTTGACGTCGCCCATTCTTGGATCATTCCTCGGTGAACAGGCTCAACGTTTTCTCAAGGAGGCTGAGCACATCCTCGGCCACACGACCCAGGTCTGACGGCGGCAGGGCGACCAAGTCCCAGGCCTCAGCGCAAAAGCGCGGCAAGCCGGTCTCTCCGTTACCGCCCAATGCCAGCGCCATGACGAGAAGGTCTGCGATGTGAACGACCGCGGTGCCCACGGATGGAGATCTTGAGCTCGCCGGATGGTGGTGCTTGGCCGCCACCTCGCGATAGGACTCCGGCAGCTTCCACAACGTCATGAGGGCTGCGCCAACCTGTCCGTGGTCGCAGCCGATGACGGAGCGCTCGACTTCGTCGAGAGCCGCTTTGTCGCGTCGGTGCATTTCCAGAGCGACCGCTGCGCGCTGTGGAAATTCTTGGTAGAGGACGAGACTTCCGATGTCGTGAAGCAACCCTGCGACAAAGAAGTGCTCGACGTTGCTTTCGCGGCGAAGCGTGGCCAACGCTCGGGCCGCGATGCCACACGCGAAGCTGTGTTGCCAGAACGACTTCATTGTGACCAAGTTGACGTCCACACCGCGGAATTGAGTGAGCACGACGGTTGCCAACACCAGATCGTGCAACTGGCGCGTGCCGATGATGCGAATGGCGTGATCGACGCTCTCCACCCGTTGCGGGAAACCATAGAAGGCGCTGTTGGCAATGCGCAGAAGTCGCGCGCTTAGGCCCTGGTCGGTAGACAATGCCTTCGCAATGTCGGTGCTGGAGCTGCTTGGGTGATTGATGGCTCGTTCGACTTGGAAAAAGATCGTGGGAAGCGAGGCCAGGGTCTTGGCGTGGCCGGCGACAGTCTCTGCACTGACGGGGGACCAAGGGGGGCGATAGCTCTTGCGTTCTGATGTGGTGGCTGTCGAAGGCAGTGGCTTGGGTTCGTCTGCAGACGCGCTCTTCCGTCCCAGACGATCCGCGATGGCCGCGAGCTCGACCAGGGCGGGATGGAGGCTTTCCTTGGTCGCGAGGGGGAGGGGCGCGGCGTCTGCCTGCGGGGTGCTGGAAGGTCCTGCGGTCAGTGGGATTGCGGCATCATCGGCGACGGAAATTTCCACAATGCCCCATGCTTTGAGCAGAGTGCGGTGACGAGGTTCCATGACAGTCCAGGCCGGAAGGATGACCTGTCCGTGGATGTTGGCGACGTCGGTGGCCACGGTTTGCCCCGGGACGATTTCTTGTACTTTGACCAGGTGCATGACTCATCCGTTTCGAGGTATTCCTTCGTCAGAAATCGACTTTTCCTTACCCTGAACGATGCCGGATTTGGCTGGCGCTCGTGCGTTGCCGATCGGCAGCCGGATGGTGAACGTGGTCCCCTTGCCCACCTCACTCTCGAAGGTCAGTGAGCCGTGATGCTTGGTCACGACGATGGAGCGGGCTATGGCCAGGCCCTGGCCCGTGCCCTTGCCCACCTCCTTGGTGGTGAAGAAGGGATCGAAGATGCGCGGGCGGATCGCTTCTGGAATTCCTGACCCTGTGTCGGCTACATCGATACGCGCCGAGTCGCCTTCTTGGCAAGTCGTGATTCGGATGGTGCCCTTGCTTCCTCCCTTGCCCACCACGTCGCCGACGGCGTGGGCCGCGTTGACAATGAGGTTCAAGAAGACCTGGTTCAGATCGCCGACATGGCACAGCACGGGCGGCAGGCAGCCAAAGTCGGTCGTGACCTCGGCCACGTACTTGTACTCGTTCTTGGCAACGGCCAGTGTGGTCTGTAGAGCCCGGTTCAGATCCGCGCAGGCCATCTCGCTTTGGTCAGGGTGTGCGAACTCCTTCATGGCCCGCACGATGGTCGAAATACGCGAGACGCCATCCTGGCAGCTTTCGAAGCTGCCGGGCACATTCGCCTCGAGGTAAGCGAGGTCGATCTCTTCCTCAATCTCCCGAATCTCGCTGACCAGCGCCTGCTGTCCGCCAGCCGTTTCAAGAACGTCCACGGCCCGCCGGTAATGACCCACGAGACACTGGTAGCCTGCAAAGGCCTCCTTCAAGAAGTGTACTCCGTCACCCACGTACTGGGCCGGTGTGTTGATCTCATGAGCAATGCCGGCGGCGAGCTGGCCGACCGCCTCGAGCTTGCGCGCGTGTCCCTCCTGCCGGGATAGGTCGCGTTCCACGATGTACCTGCGCAGGGCATCGCGCATCTCACCGAGCGCGACGGACAGAAGATCGAGTTCGCCGAGATGGGAACGCACCGGCGCGGTTTCGCTAAGGTCGAGTGAGGCGATGCGACGGCTTTGCGCGGCCAGCTCGGCCAGGGGCTTCGAGAACCAACGCGCGAGGCTCAGCGCCAGCCCAGCGGACAAGAGCAAGGTCATAAATCCGACCCCGACTATGAACCACCGATTCTCGCTGGCCGCTGGAATGAGATCGGATTCGGGCAACAGCACCCCGATCCAGAAGCGGTGGCCGGAACCGATTTCGAACGGCGTGAATCCCGCCCACCAAGTTTCTCCGTCAAGCGCGAGGCGAAAGCGATCGGGCTGGCCTCCGTGGTCGGCCTGCCAAGTCGCCACCGCGTCCGCGACGTGGGGAGAGCCGCTTTGAGCGACCAATTGCAGCGCGGGCACGTCGGCGTCCGGCTGGTTGTCGGTCAGGGTCTCTCGCGGCGGACCGAGCAATCTTCCGTCGTCGGTCAACACAAACATCATCCCGCGCGGCGAGGGTCGCACCGACCTCGTGAACTGCGCGATCTCATCCAGGGGCAAGTCGTAGCTGACGATCAGAATTTTGCCCGACGGGTCGCGCGCGGCGACGGCCGCCGAGATGCTGGGGGCCTTTGTCGTGAAAAGCGAGTAAACCCCTGTCCAGGCTATCAGGCTCGATGCGGCGGCCTGCGCCTCGGGCAGGGTTTGATCCCGAAACGCAGCCATGGCTGCCTTGTACCAGGGGCGCTGGCGAGCGTCGTAGCCGGACAAGGAGAGATTCCATTTCTGCAGGATCTGGCCTCCAGCCTCCTCCCACAGTACCCAGTGACTGGTCTCACCCCATTCGGCGGGCCGGAAATCCCGCATAACGAATTGCAAACGGAGGGGATCGGACACCGGCAAACGCTCCGCCACAGTCGAAAGCAGCGCGGAGCGGCGGACGAGTTCACTGTAGCGTTGGACGAGAAAATGCCCACCGTCGAGATCGGCCAGCACCATGGAATCGACTTTGGGCAGGGCAAACAGACCCGGGATCAGCAAGCCCCGGCGCACCTCCGCGTCCCTCACCGAGTACCGACCCTGCCGAATAGCCGCATAGTCTTCAAGCATCTTTTGCCGGGGTGGCTCGAACAGATCGTGCAGTCGAAACTCCGTATCTCGCCCCAACGCGAACATAAGGGAGCCGGCCACGTCGCGAGCCATACGCTTTGTGCCGAGGAGCGACGCCGTCAACAAGCTGCCCACGACCAACAACACCACAAGCGCGAAGGCAAAGAGCAGCCCTCCACGAATGCTGACCACCCGGCGAGGCGGACTTGGCTCAGCTGGATTGTTCGCCATTGCCGTGGTCACGCCCCACCGAATCGGAGTCCTCTTCGATGGGCAGCCGGATGGTGAACGTAGTTCCCTTGGCGACCTCGCTCTCGAAGGTCAGTGAGCCGCGATGCTTGGTCACGACGATGGAGCGGGCAATGGACAAGCCCTGGCCCGTGCCCTTGCCCACCCCTTTGGTGGTGAAGAAGGGGTCGAAAATGCGATGGCGGATTGCTTCTGGAATTCCCGACCCCGTGTCGGCAATATCGATGCGGGCCAGGTCGCCTTCTTGCAAGGTCGTGATTCGGATGGCGCCCCTGGTTCCACTCTGGCCCACCACATCGCCGATGGCGTGGGCCGCGTTGACGATGAGGTTGAGGAAGACCTGGTTCAAGTCGCCCACATGGCAGAGCACGGGCGGCAGATCGCCGAGCTGGGTCACCACGTCGGCCACATATTTGTATTCGCTTTTGGCGACAGCGAGCGTGGTCAGCAGGGCCTGGTTCAAGTCGGCGGAGGCCTTTTCCCCTTGGTCAGGATGTGCGAACTCCTTCATGGCCCGCACGATGGTCGTAATGCGGGAGATGCCGTCCTGGCAGCTCTCGAAACTGCCAGGCACGTTCTCGTCGAGGTAGGAAATGTCGATCTCCGCCTCTATCGCCCGGATCTCGCTGAGCAGCGCCTCTTGCCCGCCGCCTGTCGCAAGAACGTCCACCGCGCGCTGGTACGGGCGGACCAGCCGCTGGTAGCCTTCAAATGCCTCCTTGAGGAAATGCACGCCGTCGCCCACGAACTGGGCCGGCGTGTTGATCTCGTGGGCAATGCCCGCGGCGAGCTGGCCGACTGCTTCGAGCTTGTGCGCGTGTCCCAGTTCAAGCTCCAGCTGTTTCTGCTTGGAAATGTCTCTGATCGTCGCCTGGAGAAACGGTTGCCCGGCCCGTTCCATGCGGGTCAGCAGCACAGTGACAGGAAACTCCTGGCCGTCGATCCGCTTGTGCGTCCACTCAAAGTAGGCGGAGCCTTCGCGCAGGGCCGCGCCAATCAGCGCGTGGGCCACGTCGACGGACGCGCGCCCATCCGCCTGTCTCTCGGGCGACAGGTCGCAAGGCCCGTAGGCCGTGATCTCCGCAACGCTCTTCGCGTTGAACATGGCCAGGGTGGCCGGATTGGCGTCGGTAAAGCGCCAGGTGGGCGGCTCCAGCGTCATGATGGCGTCATGAGCACAATCGAAGAGACGGCGAAACTTCTCCTCGCTTTCTTGCAAGGCCAGCTCGGCCCGTTTGGCCTGGGTGATGTCCTCGTAGGCCGCCACAAGGTAGTCGAGCGGGCCGGCCTCATCGCGGACCGTGGCCACGGCAAGCTTGATCCAGACGATCTCCCC
>Ga0265316_10001553_pt1 | contig 24611 bp, 24 predicted proteins | sample 4522metaG_FD_202092 | JGI IMG/M metagenome (GOLD analysis project Ga0265316, IMG submission 202092) | Rhizosphere microbial communities from Carex aquatilis grown in University of Washington, Seatle, WA, United States - 4-5-22 metaG | ecosystem: Host-associated > Plants > Roots > Rhizosphere >... | reverse complement strand
AGCGCCCCCGCAGCACCCGGTTTCGCAGGATTCGCCACGCGCGACCTTGCCATAATGACCACGCACTTCCGCATGCACATCCTTGGTCGTTCTGTCTTCCATCTTGGCCTCCTGACCTAAAGACGGAGCACTTGGAAAAGGACGCAGCAAATCGTACGCGGTGACCTCCTCGAGGATCACATTTCGGAGCCAAGCGCGCGGAGCACGAACACGAAGCAAGCCCCCTTTCCGAGGCTAGCCTTTCGCCCAACCCTGCTCGCGCAGGAGTTCGGCCACTCGTCCGCGCACCTCGTCGCGGATCTCTCGCACGCGCTCGATCGGCTTGCCCTTGGGATCTTCGAGGGGCCAGTCGAGTCGCCGCAGGCCCGGAACGACGGGGCAAGCCTCACCGCACCCCATGGTGATAAGAATCGCCGCCTTCTGCGCGAGCGTGTCGGTGAGCTTCTGCGGCGCGATGCCCTCAAGGTCGACCCCGACCTCGCGCATCGCGCCGAGGACCTCCGGGTGGACCCGCGTCCCCGGCTCGGTCCCAGCGGAGATCGCTCGCGCTTTGTCGTGGTCGGCCAGCGCGTTGAACCACGCCGCAGCCATTTGCGAACGCCCAGCGTTGTGGATGCAGGCAAAGAGAACCGTCTTCATGCGTTTTCCCTCTCGTCGGCTGCGGGCGCGGCGAGCGCCCATTCCATGCACGCCGTTTGAACGGGATCCCAGGGACTCCCGAGCGGCGGCGTGTAACTGAGATCCAAGTGGGCGACGTCATCCGCGGTCATCGCGTGAAAGAGCGCGGTCGCGAACACGTCGAGGCGCTTGGAGACCTCTGCCCCGTAATGGCCGAGGAGCTGCGCCCCAAGAAGACGCCGGGACCGGCGATCACCCGTCACCCGGATTCGCAGCTGGGACGCGCCGGGATAGTAGGCCTTGTGGTCCCACGTCACGGTCTCGTGAGTCCAAGGTGAGAAGCCGCCGCGCTTCGCCTCGTCGTCCCGCAAGCCGGTCCTGCCAGCGACAACCTCGAAAATCTTGACGACCTGGGTGCCGAGGATGCCGCGAAACTCGGCGTCGCCGCCGACGGCGTTCTCACCCGCGATCCGGCCCTGCTTGTGCGCCGTCGTTCCCAGTGGGATGTACGTCGGCTCGTCGAGGAGCCGGTGGTAGGTCTCCACGCAATCGCCTGCCGCGAACACGTCCGCGACGTTGGTCTCCATGCGTCGGCTCACCCGCAGCGCCCCGCGAGCTCCGAGGCTGACACCGCAAGCCCGCCCCAGCTCCGTCTGCGGGCGGACACCCGTGACGACCAGGACGAAATCGGCTTCCACGCGCTGCTCGTGTGTCCCGCGAACGATCACGCTCGAGGGGGCGCGCTCGATCGACTCGACGACCGACGACGTGCGGACGTCGACGTCGTGGCGCTGGAGTTCGCCTTGCACGAGCCGCCCGAGCTCGGCGTCGACCGTTTGAAGCACCGTCGGCGTCGCCTCGAAGACCGTGACGGAGAGACCGCGGACGCGGAGTGCGTCGGCCATCTCGAGGCCGATGTATCCGCCGCCGATGATGACCGCTGACTTCGGGCTCCGAGCCGTCAGGTGGTTATGAACGGCGAAGCTCTCCGCCATCGTGTGCAGGAGGTATACGCCCGCGGTGTCGAGGCCGCGGATCGGGGGCGCCATGGGGACCGCGCCGGTGCCGATGACCAAGCGATCGTAAGGCAGCGTACGTTCGGCCCCATTCGTCAGCCGAACGAGAAGCTTATGCTCCGATGCGTCGACGCGCTCGGCGACCGTGTCGAGCAAGAGCTCGATGCCGCGGCTCTCGATCTCGGTGCGTGTGCGGTGAGCCAGGCTCTCCCACCGCGGCGTCTCGCCGCTCAGAAAGAACGGGAGCCCGCAAATGCTGTAGTTGGGAAACGAGTCGGCGACGACGAGGGTGACGTGCCAGCTCGGGTCGACCTCGCGTGCGCGCAGCGCAGCGCTGATCCCGGCGTCGCTGCCGCCGATGACGAGCAACCGCGTCACGTGAGCTCCTCGCCTGGCTCGACGTCGGACTCGCGACCGATCACGCGCTTAGCGACCCGGGGTAGGGTCGGAACGAGCCACCGAAAGAGCGCCGTGGAGGCGGCCGCCCCGAAGAGCTGCGCCACGATGAAGCCCGGCGCGTCGACGGGTCGAATCCCGGCGAATGTATCGCTGGCCGCCCGCGCGAGCGTGACCGCAGGGTTGGCGAACGACGTCGACGATGTAAACCAGTAGGCTGCGGTGATGTAGGCGCCGACGGCAAAGGGCACCGCGTCGGGCCGACGCCGAACGACGCCCCAGATCACGGCGAGCAAGCCGAACGTCGCGACGAACTCGCTCACCAGCTGTGCAAGCCCCGACCGCTCGTGCTGCGATGCAAAGAAGAGGGCGGGCTCTTTGAACATGACATGCGCGATGGCCACGCCCGCGAACGCCCCCGTCAACTGCGCGATGAGATAGACGGGCACATCCCGCCACGGCAGGCCGCCCTGGCTCGCGTCGGCCAACGTCACGGCAGGGTTGAAATGCGCGCCGCTCACCGGGCCGAACGTCAGGATGAAGGCCACGAGGCCCGCTCCGGTCGCGATCGTGTTGGCAAGCAGGGCGACGGCGACGTTTCCGCCCGCCAATCGCTCGCCCATGATCCCCGATCCGACGACCGTCGCGAGCAGTAGCGCGGTTCCGACGAACTCGGAAGCGGCGCGCCGGCCCAGTGAAGGCGGGCTCATGGCGATATCTTCAGAACGGGTTCGGGTCGCGCCGGCGCGTCGTGTGGCTGGCGCTCGCTTACATTCGGTAGCCACGGCAGGATCACCGAGCGCTCCGCCAGCCCCATGACCTCCCGAACGTAGCGTCCTTCGAGCGCCTGCCGGTGTCGAAGCAGCGGATCGGTGATGAGGAGCGGCGTGAGGCTCTGATTGATCACCCACGCGAACGGACGAATGCCGGCCCGCGCGAGGTCGTTCTGAAGGGCGGCAGCCTCATGGACCGGGGTCGCCTCGGCCAGGGTGACGACCAGAATCCGCGTGAAGTTGGGGTCGCGCAAACGGGGAAGGAGCTGGAGTACCTCTTCGGGTGCGCGGCCTGCGGTGCGCAGAACCTCGCGGTGGTACGCCTCGGCCGCATCGAGAAGCAACAGCGTGTGTCCCGTAGGCGCCGTGTCGACCACGACTACGCTGGACGACGCCTCGCCGACGACGCGCGCGAAGGCGCGAAACACTGCGACTTCCTCTGTGCAGGGCGAGCGGAGATCTTCCTCGAGCAGCGCGCGCCCCGCGTCATCGAGTGCCGCGCCCGCGGTTCGCAGCGCTTCGGCGACGTACGCCTTCGTCTCGGCGGCGGGGTCGATCCGCGACACGCGAAGGTTTGGCAGCCTTCGGTTCGCGACGACGACCCCGGCGGGGTCGGTCGTTGTCAGGTGCACGGAAAGCCCGCGCGCGGCGAGCGCCGTGGCCACTGCGACGGCAACCGTTGTCTTGCCAACCCCGCCCTTGCCCATGGTCATAATGAGCCCGCGCCCACCATCTCCCAGATCGCCGAACAGCGTCTCGAAGGCGGGCACATTCTGAGGCGCGCGGTCTGCGGCCGCGGGTTGCCTCGGGAGTCGTTCGTCGTCGAGAAGCGTGCTCAGCGCATCGATTCCGATCAGCGCGTACGGCATCAGAGGAAGCTCGGTCCGAGGCAGGGAGGCAAGCTCGGGAGGCATGTCCGAAAGGGCGGCGCGGGCACGCGCGCAGAGGGCTTGCGCGACCGGATCATCCGGAGCGCTCGCCCCAAAGACTCCGTTCAGGACGAGCTCGTACCGACGGATTCCAATGCCCCGAAGCTCGCGGACTGTGCGCGCCGCCTCCGCGATCGCAGACCGCTCGGGGCGGCTGACCAGAACGAGCACCGTGCGATCGGCGTCAGAGAGTGCCTTGCGGGTCGCGTCGTAGAGCGCTTGCTGCGCTTTGAGTCCCGCGAGGGGCCCCAGACAAGAGCCGCCGGCGCTGCCTGCGAGGAAGTCCCCCCACGCCGCCGGCAGCTCCAGGAGCCGGAGCGTGTGCCCAGTCGGCGCCGTATCGAAGACGATGTGCTCGAAGGGGCCTGTCGTGGCCGCGTCACCGAGCAGCTTTGAGAACTCATCGAACGCGGCGATTTCGACGGTGCACGCACCCGAGAGCTGTTCCTCGATGCTGCGCACGGTCGCGTCGGGCAAGACGCCGCGGTACGGCCCCACCAGCCGCTCACGGTACGCGTGCGCGGCAGCCCGCGGGTCGATGTTCAGCGCGAAAAGACGCTTGGTACCGGCGATCGGCATGGGCGTGTCGCAAAGTGGCGTGGCCAGCACCTCATCGAGATTCGAAGCCGGATCCGTGCTCACGAGCAGGACGCGGCGACCGCGCGCCGCGAGGGCCAGCGCGGTAGCGCAGGCGACGGATGTCTTTCCGACCCCGCCCTTGCCGGTGAAAAAGAGGTGTCTCGGAGCGTGGTCGACGAGGCTCACGGGACCTTCAGCAGCAGCTCGAGCCGCTCTTGGTGGTCTTGGTGCTTGGACCGCAGCAGCCGGCGCCGTTCCCCGACACCTCGAGCTTGCGCACGACCACTCCCGACAGTGCTGCGAGCGTCTCGCGCGACGGGTAGGACCCCTCGACCGCGATTCGATCGTCGATGACGACCAGCGGAAGGCAACCGTTACCGCGCGCCGACAGAGCATCCTTCACGACGGCAGCCGACGCGAAGGCTCCAGGCTCTTGCGACAGGTTGTATCGCTCGACCTTCACGCCTTGCTTCTTCAGCCAATCGAGATCAACCGAAAATCGAGCCAACTCGGGATCCACGGCCGGCCCGCAGACACCCGTGGAGCAACACATCGGAGGATCGAAAACGCGGATGACGGGCATGGGCAAGGCTCCTTTTCGTGGCGGATGACGTAGGTCGATCGAGTGGGACCGGTCAGCAGCACTTGACCTTCCCGCGCTTGCAACAGTCTTCCCAGACGTAGTCGGTGAGGGCCCGGAGGGCTGGAAGCTCGGGCGCGTAGTAGTGGTACGTGCCCTCCGAGCGGCTCTTCAGAAGGCCCGCTTCCACCAGGCGCTTGAGATGGTGGCTCAAGGTCGAAGCAGGCATGTCGACGTGAGTCTGAATGTCACCCGCGGCCGTCCCCTCCGCGCCGCCCTGTACGACGAAGCGAAGGATTTGCAGGCGAACAGGATGACCGAGGGCGGAAAGCTGCTCGGCGTGACGTTCGAGCTTCGAAGGCACGATAAGCTTCTAACAAATTCGAACCACTGTGCAAGTAGATTCTTCGAACGGAATCGAATAAGCATCTCGCGGGCCGCGCATGTCGTTCGCGAATAAAGATCTTCCGGTGCCACGCCGAGCGTGGGTCGCGTTGCGAAGCCGCTGCGCGACCCATGCCAGTGACGGCATTCGCGTCGTCCCGGAACCCTGGGTAGCGATCCGCAGAAGCCGCGCAAACGAGCGCGTGAATTTCAGGGACGACGGCGCCGCCGCAGGCGCAGCCGACGGGGTCGTCACCTTTACGACCTGATCCCGGAACTGGCGGAAGGTGAACCGACGGCTAGGATTAGGCCCGGATTGCCCCTTAAATTCAGCGCACGGGTGGCGAAACTGGCAGACGCAGCGGATTTAGGTTCCGCCGCCGCAAGGCGTAAGGGTTCAACTCCCTTCCCGTGCACTTCTCGATAGTTGCCGCAATCGGCGGAACTGGTTTGGGCTCCGTTTTCGAATTTGCTGCCGCGAGTGCTGCCGCGAGCGTGGCAGCAACCTCCGGGATGGCCGCGGCCACCTCGATCGGCGCCTCGCCGAGCTCGCGCCACCGGCGCACATCGCGCTCGTAGGTCCGCAGCATCCCAAGGGATGTGTGCCCGGTGCGGTCCGTGATCCAGAGCGCGTCCTTGCCCGCGTACATGGCGGCCGTCACGAAGAACGCCCGCATGTCGTGGGCCCGGAGGCGGAGCTTGTTCTCCTTCTTCTGAAAGAGCCGCGCGCGATCGATGCCAACGGCTTCGCAGTGGCTCCGGTAGAGGGAGGCAAGCTTCTCCCAGGCCGGATCAGGAATCGCGGCGAACACTCGCCCCACGTCGGGCTTGCCCAGCGTCTCGTGCCATACGACGAGGGCCCGGTGCACGCCAGGGTCGAGGACCCACGAGCGCGGCCGATCGGTCTTGTTCTCATCGAGGGAAACGAGCCCCTTCTTCAGGTCGAGTTCAGGCCACTCGAGCGCTCTCGCTTCGCCCTTGCGCATCCCCTCGCGGTGGAAGAACGCGTAGAGGAACCGCAAAGCGAGGGGAACGACCGTCTCGCTCGCGCCGTTGCGGCCGGCCAGAAGCTTGGCCTCCTCGCTTGGGAGCAGCGACTCTTTGCCAACGCTTTCGGCCTTGGGCGCTTTCGGAAGCCACCCCCGGGGGAGCGGGTTGCTCGCGAGTGCCCCGGTGAAGACCGCCAGGTTCAGGACGCGGTTGATGAGCTGCGCGACGTGACGCCGTGTGGCCCGCCTGAGGGTCGCCGGGAGCTGCGTCATGACATGATCCGCGTGCTCCCGCGTGAACGTCGTGAGCGGTGCATCCTCGACCCGGGGATAGACGTGCTTTTCCAAGCGTTCGACGTCGTCGGCGACCGATGCCTTGACCGGGACGTGGTCGGGATAGACGCGCGCAAGCTCGCCGCTCGTCCAGCGCTCCGCGAACGTGCGGAACGTGACGGTCACGCCCCCGGTCGACTTCTCGACTCTGCCGGCGCGGTACTCGCCGTCGTTCTTCACGAGGCTGTCGACACGCGCGGTGATCTTCGCGAGGGTCGCCTCGTTCGCCTTCGCGCCCGCCTTCACAACTTTCGGCACAAGGTCGGCCAGTCCCGCGCGATGCAGCCGATTCACCCAGGACTGCACGAGCTTGCCACGAGCATCCGCCTCGGCGAGAGATGTAGCCCACGGCGCGCGCACGGCGAGGCGCTTGCGGGGTCCGACCGTGACGCGGATGAAGAATCGATCGCGAAGCTGCGTGGCTCCTCCGATGGGATCGCGGCCGGCCGGTACGTGTACGATGTCATTCGCTGCGGCACTGTCGAGCATGGAGGGAGCCCCGCTTGGATCCATAGCGCTTGCCAGACGCCACGCGAGGGCAAACGCGCAGGCCATGGCGGTGTCGACGCTTCGCGCTTCGGGTTCCGCGATGCTGCCGCGTTCGACGTGCGGGCACCGCCGCCCCAGAGCCGAATTGGCGATCGGGCGGCGGATCCGAGTTCCGTTTCCGTGGCAGCATCTCCTGTCCTGGCCAAGAAGGCGAGAAGGCGAGAACCTCATGGCATTTCGAGTGCGGTCGGCGCTCGCGACGTCCTGCTCGCTCGGGCCTCGGGAGCCTTATTTTAGCCTGGCATGGCCCGAGGGGCCCCGCGCATCCGGATGCCCTGATAGGCCCTGTCAAGTTGCAAGGGGATCGTTGAACAGCCGCGCGTCCGATGCGGGCAAGGAGGGCGTGCGCTGCATGGGAACGCGGCGTCGCGAGCAGTCACGTTCCGTTCCTATCGCGGACCCGTGCGCCAGGCCCGCTCGAGTGCCGCCAGGTCATCCCCTCGAAGGGATCGCAGGAACCCTCCGCCGCCCTTCTCGTAGAAACCGAGCGCCCGGGAGGCCAAGTCGACGATTATCATGTCATAAGATGCGACAAGCATTTGCCACATCGCTTCGTGACGGATGACGAACGCCTTGCTGCGCGTGACGAGCTCCAGCTCCGCCTGGACGCTCATCAGGTGGCCCAGTCGTTCTCCGAAGGACCATAGCTCGCGTGTGCGCTCGCTCAGCGAGGTCTCGGTCCCGGAGGTGAAGCGACTGGTCATCGGCTAGGGCTCAAACGAGCTCGCGGAGCTTCGCGACCGATCGCACGAGGCCGAGACCCCGGAGCGTGTCGAGCAGCTCGCCCGGGGTACGGGGCGGGTTCTTGAGCGCCTCGGCCTGGTCGCTCACCACCTTGGCGATGGCGGCGGGCGCCAAATCGATCGTGTCGAGGACGAAGTCGTCGGGGTGCTTCGCCTCGATGTCGTAGGGAACGAGCTTCTCGTCCGGGAAGTCGGCCAGGTTGAACGTGACGATCGCCTGCGCGCCGACTCGGATCGCCGCCGCAAGGACGTGTCGGTCGTCGCGGTCGGGGAGGCTGAGGCCCTCGACGAGGGTTTCGAAGCCGGTCACGAGGCAGTCTGGCACGGCTTGCTTCATCAGCTCGCGCGTCCGCTCGAGAGCCGCGGGCTTCAGGTCAGGACGCTGCTCGAGGATGCTGTGGAAGCACTCGTCGAGGATGGCGTCGGTCCAGCGAGCCCGGACGATCCCGGTCTTCGCAATCCGTACGAGCAGGTCCCTCAGGGGTGCGGGGTAGAGGACACACGCGTCGTACAGCACGATGAAGGCCATCGTCCCCCCCTCGAATCAGTATCCAAGGCCATGCTTCTCCGCCTCCTCGGTCAGCTCATCGAGGATCGATTTGCGATGCGCGTCGTCCTTCTCCTTGTAGGCCATGAGATCGGCCGCGAGGATGCGACGGTGGGTCCCCACCATCCGGAACGGGATCTGCTTGGAGTCGAGCAAGCTCACGAGGTGCGGACGCGAGACATTCAGCAGGTCGGCGGCTTCCTGGGTCGTCAGCTCCGCGTGGACCGGGACGATCGTCACGGCGTTGCCGTTGGCCATCTGCCCGAGCACCTCAAGGAAGAGATCGAACGCCTCTCGCGGCACGGTCACCGACACGGCGCGTCCCTCGCCATCGGGACGGACCTGCACGGTACGTGAAGCCGTCTTCTTCCGAGGTAGGGTCTCGAGCGCGCGCAGCGCGGCCTTCGCCTCCTCGGAAGCCTTTGGCGAGGGCAGTCTCACAGGGGCGGCTTGCATGGGAAAAGGCTAGCTTACATACGAAACAAGTGCAACAACCGAAACAACCGAAAGAGGGCAGGGGCACTGGATGACTTTTGCCGCACCGGTCGGGCTAGACAAGGACGACGTCGCGCGGGGCTTCGCGGTTCTTGGTTCGTCTGACGCCGGGGACTCAAAGAGGGGAGCGGTAGCGACGGCTCGCGCGTGACGAGCACGCCTTCACGGCCTCGCACAGCCAATCTGGCTCCCGCGAGTACTGTCACAAGCGGCAAGCAACCTCGGGGATGGCCTGCGCCACGTCGACGGGGGCCTCGCCGAGCTCGCGCCACCGGCGCACGTCGCGCTCGTAGGTCCGCAGCATCCCAAGGGACGTGTGCCCCGTCCGGTCCGTGATCCAGAGCGCGTCCTTGCCCGCGTACATGGCGGCCGTCACGAAGAACGCCCGCATGTCGTGGGCCCGGAGGCGGAGCTTGTTCTCCTTCTTCTGAAAGAGCCGCGCGCGGGCGATGCCCACGGCTTCGCAGTGGCCGCGGTAGAGGGCAGCGAGCTTCTCCCATGAAGGGTCGGGGATCGAGGCGAACACGCGCTCCGCGTTCGGCTTGCCGAGGGTGTCGTGCCAGACGACGAGGGCCCGGAGGACGCCCGGGTCGAGGACCCACGACCGCGGTCGATCGGTCTTGTTCTCGTCGAGCGACACCAGCCCCTTCTTCAGGTCGAGCTCGGGCCACTCGAGTGCTCTCGCTTCGCCCTTGCGCATCCCCTCGCGGTGAAAGAACGCGTAGAGGACGCGACAGGCGAGCGGAACGACGGTATCGCCGGCTGCGCTGCGGCCGGCGAGCAAGATCGCCTCCTCGCTTGGGAGCAGCGACTCTTTGCCGACGCTTTCGGGCTTCGGCGCCTTCGGAAGCCATCCCCGAGGGAGTGGGTTGCTCGCGATGGCCCCCGTGAAGACCGCGAGGTTCAGGACGCGGTTGATGAGCTGTGCGACCTGACGCCGTGTGCCACGCCGGAGCGTGACCGGGAGCTGCGTCATGACGTGGTCGGCGTGCTCCCGCGTGAACGCCGCGAGCGGCACGTCTTGGACCCGGGGATAGATGTGCTTCTCTAAGCGTTCGATGTCGTCGGCGACCGACGCTTTGACCGGCACATGGTCGGGGTAGGCGCGCGTAAGGTCGCCGCTCGTCCAGCGCTCCGCGAACGCCCGGAACGTACCCGGCTCGCCCTTCTGCGTCGGCTTCTCGACTTTGCGAACGCTGTACGCGCCGTCCTTGCTCACGAGGCTTTCGACACGAGCGGCGATCATCGCGAGCGTCGCGTCGTTCGCCTTCGCGCCCGCCTCGACAAACTTCGGCGCGAGGCTTGCCAGGCCCGCGTGACGCAGACGATTCACCCAATTCTGCACAACCTTGGCGCGAGCTTCCGCCTCGGCCAGCGACGTGGCCCAGCCCGCACGCTCAGCGATCCGCTTTCGCGGCCCGCTCGTGACACGAATGAAGAACTGGTCGCGCAGCTGCGTCGCCCCTCCGACGGGGTCGCGGCTGCCGCGCGCGGGCTCAAGATCGCTCGCTGCAGGACTGCAGAGCAAGGAAGAACCCCGGCGCCTGCGGCTCGTCGGACGAGAGGGAGTGGCGGTCGGAGTTGCAGCCGCGGTCGCTCCTGTCGGCGTTTCCGCGGGCTCAGCGGAAGCCGCGAATTCGCAGCCGCATTGCCCATCCGGCTGCGGAATTAAGATCCGTTCTCGCTGCAGCATCACTTCGACCTTCTGACGGCGCGAATACCAAGGGCGGCGTCGAGGGCGCTCTCCTCGCTGCTTGTGGCCGGCGCCGGGAGGGCGGTGAGCCGCTGGCGGCGCACCGGGGTAGCCCACGCGTCCGCCGTCGCGAGCAGCAACTTCCCTCGCGTCCAGACCCCTGGGATGCCAGCGCTTCTGGCAGCCCGATGCCAGCGCTTGTAGGCGTCTGGACTCTTGGCGTCGAGAGGCAGGTGACTGGAGCGCTGGTCGTAAACCGTCGCTGCCGTACGGTCGGCTGCGCAGAATGCCATCAGGGTGACAAAGGCGTCGAAGGCATCCTCCGCCGTAGGCCCACGCCCGATGACGTTCGCCTGCAGTTGTCTCGCGCGGCTCATTGGCTGCCTCCAGGATTTGCCTTCATGGCGACGTTGCACGCGGCGTTGCCGCGCCGAGCGAACGGCGCAAACAAGGACGACCGGCACGCACAACATGCGGTTGCAGAGGGTCTCGACCGAGACGGCACTATCGGGGGCATCGTCAGCGGATCGCACATCGGAGAAAGCGCACCGGTGTCGCCGACGCGCCTACGGACGACCTCTTTGCCGACCCCCTCCACCCAGACGACGCCGTCGGCGAGGAAGATCACTTCGCCGACGCGCGGGTCGTCGCGCAAATCAGTGAGCGGACCGAGCGCGCTCGCGCGCCTCGCTCGACTCGCGGACATCTCGGACTTCGGTTGCGACGGCACCTCCGTTCATCGAACGGTCCATCCGAAGTGCTTCGCAAAATCGACATCCGGCATCGCGATCGCGTGAGAGAACCCTCCGGAGATCCGCGAATACTTGAGGAGAGAGCGCCCGTTTGGGGCCGATGAGGGTTCGAGCTCGGACGCGGAAGGCTCGCGGCAGCCGCCGCAAAACGCAAACACGGTCGCCGAAATTGGGGGCCGTCGCCCCTGGACTGCGCCTCGGCGCGAGAAGCGTGGTTGTTGCCTGGTTTCGTTCGTCGAGAGGTTTTTGAGACGACCCCGGGGGCCATGGCCGCACGGAATAAACGGGATTTCGCCGGGTTGGCCTGACCGGAAGGAACCCCGCCCTAGAATCGACGGGACCGTTCGTTTTTAACGCAACAACTCGCCCTCGCCGTCCGAGGGGGATTCGTGAGGGATGAGGACCCCGTCCGGCTGCGCCTGCGGCGCCGCCTTCGTCCCCGCGATTCACACGCTCGTTTGCGCGACTTCCCGAGTTCTTGCCGAAGCTTCCGAGTAGGTCGCCCGGGTCCCAGCGCGCCATCGAGCGAGGACAGATTCGTTTGCGCGCTCGATGAACGGCAGCACGATCTGTCGCCTTCTCCTGCGGCAGCCGCAGCATGTGCCCGAGCTGCACGCGCAGGCACATGGCGAACACCGCTGCGTTCCTGGTCGATCGCGTCGTCCCGGACGTCCCGGTGAGGCAGTACGTGCTGACGCTGCCCTACGAGCTTCGCAAGCTGGTCCGAATGAGAGTTGGGCAGGAAGCGAAGCCGAAGCTCCTCGCGCCGGTGCCTTCGACGGGTCATGGTCCTCTTCGCAGGAGCACACCCAATGAAGGTCCAGACAGACGTAGGCTGCACGGAGCGGCACTCGTACGAGACGCGTGGGATCCTGCTAGACCGCGCGGAGATAGCGAGCATGGTGGGGCAGAGCTACTGGGAACAGCGTACGTTCCAGGTCTTCGACACCTCCGTTGAGGGCCATCTGCTTGACCAGGGCGAGGAGCGCGATGCCGTTCTGTCCGTGCTCTGGGGGCTCGGTGCAGCGGCGTACGAAACGGACTCTCGCGTGCTGGTGGTTCCCATCGCGGCGCGCCCCGAGGCCGGGTCGGCGCTTATGGTTCGCTTCGCCTTCGATCCCCCGGCCTCCCCGGGCGATCGCCGGCGGTTGCAGATCGAGCGCGTGGCTGCGGGCGCGGCGAGCACACCGCTGGCGGTACCCGCGGCCCCCGCGGACTACGCGCCAAGTAGGCCGGGAATGACGTTTCGTGGATTTCCGCCCGGTCAAGGACTGGACTCGGCGGACGCCTACTTCGTCGCGTACCCCGACGAGCACCGTGCCCTCTTTCGATGGCTGGAGACCGCGGCGCCGAAATCGTTCGACCAGGTCGTGACCACCCGGACGCCCGGAGAGCTTGGCGACGTCTTGCATCGGTCCGTGTTCCACGTTGCAGGGACGCGCGGCGGAGTGGGCCTCGAAGACCTCCACATCGATCTCGTCAGCCAAGGAGCAATCGAGCCGCTCCAGTCGGCGCCGGCCGAGTACCGCCGCTGCGACCTCGGAGACCTGGAGCTCGAGCGCTTGCAGGCCCGCTCGCCGGCCGCCGATCGTCTGGGGCCTGTCACGCTGTCACCACGCATTTCTGCGGTCGAGCGCCTCTCTGTGAAGGAGGCGATCCGCCAGTACTTCGGGGCGGGCGCCCGCGACACCGAGGTCCACGCGCTTGTGCCGGTCGGCTCCCGCGAGACAGCGATGTACGTAGTCTCGTTTGGCGCCAATAACGCTGTCATGGTGACTCGGGTCGGCGAAGCGGGCACGGGCGAGGGCCAGATCGACACCCGGCGCGTCGACGTCCGCCGCGTTCACGGTTTTCCGGGATCGACGGCGGCCCCGGCCGCGCTTTGGACGTGGTGGAAGCGCCGCTACCCTGGGGCCGCGGGGCTGCTCCATGAACCGGCCGTCGGGCTCACGGCGGCCGGCTTGATTGGCGCGATGAACCGAGAGGTCTTCGCCGGTAGCGCCGATCGCAGGTGGTTCATTCGAAACTATGGTGTCGAAGTGCTCGATGCCGCGGCGACGGCCTCTCGACTCGAGAGCACCCACGGCGTTCCGCGGGACCTCACCGGCGACACATGCGACCTGGACGCCAGAGATCTCTGCGTCCTCGAGCTCTCGCTGGAAACGCTGTCAGACCCCGAGGTAGCGCAGCTACGCGGCGTCATGGTTGGCCGCAAGAAGTCGAGCCTGCGCCGGGACGCGCAGAGCTACCAGACCGGAGACGCCGCGCTCCTCGGCACCACGTTGACGGAGTGGACTGGCGCGGACCGCCAGACGACGGTGCTCTACTTCCAGTCCCTCTACGCGAACGACACCTCTTTGTTTCGAGGCGACGCCGCGGCCAACGCGCTACCCGACGCGGTCATGAGCGTCTTGCACGAGCTCGGGCACGCAATCGGAGATGGCGAGGGAGGCGTCCGCGCGGCCTTCGATGCGTGGGTTCTTGACCACCCGCAAGCACCCCCCACGTGGTACGCCGCGAGCGCCCCCGGGACGGAGCTCTTCCCCGAGGCCTTCGCGCTCTACCACACCGAGCGCCACTTCCTCTGCCGCAACTATCCCCTGCTCGACGCCTGGCTCGACCGCGTGGCCAAGACGGGGCCGGCAGGCTCAACAGCCTGATTCACCCTTCGAGCCGCCACAAGCGGCTCGCACTTTCCGGATGGGAACTAAATTAAGTCAGCCCGTCAGTGAGCACACTGATCGCTGGATCCGCCGGTCGCGTCGTCCTCGTCGGAACGCGCGGCGATTAGACACTCCGTGGTGAGCATCAGGCCCGACGCTCGCCGCGTTCTGGGAGCGCCACGCGAACGACCTTCACGGGATCGATGACCGCCATCGAGAAAAGATGCCCGTACGTATCGGTCGCCGCGTTGTAGCCGAGTCGTCCTTGCCTTCTCTGACCTTGCCCACGATCACGGCGCCTTCGAGGCCTGCGTTCCTAATGATCTGACGCATCGGTTCCTCGATCGCGCGGCGGACGATTTGCACGCCCGCTTGCAGCTCGTCAGCGAATCTCACTGGTCGTGCCCGTTCCGAGCGCGAATCAGTGCCACGCCACCGCCCGCGACGACGCCCTCGAGGACGGCCGCGCGTGTTGCGTGCATTGCGTCCTCCACGCGCGCCTTCCTTTCGTTCATCTCCGTCTCGGTTGGCGCGCCGACCTTTGCGATGGCGGTGCCGCCCGTGAGCTTCGCGAGACGCGCCTGGAGCTTCTCCTTGTCGTAGTCACTGGTGAAATTCTGGATCTTCGCGCGAAGCTCCTCCACCCGCGTCTTGATCGTCTCCTTCGCCCCTCGCCCGTCGACGATCGTTGTCGTGTCCTTGTCGATGGTGACCCGCCTCGCATGACCCAAGTCGGCGCGGCTGACGTCCCGGTCGTCTTGCACAGCCAGGGTGCCGGACCCGACGACACTTCGGGGTCCTTGTCGGTCTGGGTGACACCCTGTCCTCGCGGGAGCGCGCGTTCGGCGCCCTCCGAGTCCTCGACGACACGGTGCTCGAAGCCCGCGCGCAGGCGGCCTTCGGAGCCCACGACGGCTTCGAGCTCCTCGTTTACGTGTTCGCGGGGTCGAGGACGACCGGGGACCACCGACCGACCTTGGGCGCGACGGCGCCGCGTGCGCGTGGCTTGGTCGCGGGGTCCGCTACGACGTTCGCAATCGGTCCACGAGCGTTCCGGTACGGTTCGTCGTAGCCGCCTTTTTGCGCAAAGTGCGAATCCTCGTTCGCATATCGCCGCTTCGGTGGCCGATAAAAGCGCCAGGGCTCACTTGGTTCGGTAGCGACGACCGGGACGACGAGCGCGAAGGTGCAATCCCCCTGGACGCCTGCGCGCGCGTCGGGATCGCCAGGCTAGAACCGGGGGACGCGCACGTATTCCCCCAGGGCGACGAACCGTGGTGTGGTTGCGATCGTCGAAGACGGATACATCGAGTTCGGCCGTGGCTTCTTGGATGAGGGCGGCGACGCCAGAGCGAGGCTCGAATCGCCGGTACGGATGCAAGGCGTCAAGCCGTCCCGCGTGATCGTGCTCGACGTGCCCATGGGGTTTGCGCAGCGGCTCGACTAACTGCGGGATCTGCGCACGGGCGCTCAGCGGGTGGCTCAGATCGTGCTCGGCCCTAGCCGTCCCCACGAACGGAGGCGACGATGACCCAAGTTCAGAAGACTCACGAAACGCACAAGAGCAAGAGCAACGACTCGCTTGATCGAGTTCGTGCGGCCGCCCAAGAGCTGCACGGTGCGATCACGGATGCCACTGCAAAGCGTGGTGAGGCGATGAAGCAGGACCTGCAGTCCCTCCTGCCGAAAGCCAAGGCCCTCACGGCTTCACTCAAGGAGTCCCTTGGCGTGCAGAGTGACGGGATCAAGAAGCATCTTGCGGAGGCCGTCCTGCACGTCGAGGCCCTGCAGAAGCACGTTGGGGAAAGCCTAAAGACGACCGGCCATGCGGTCGAGGGCTCGGTTCGGCAAGCCGTTGTTGAGGCACGCGCTGCCGTCCAGAAAGTCAGCGAAGCTCTCGCTGCAAAGCGGACGGCTGAATCCATGCACGCACACTCGTAAGGAGAGATCCAATGCGCAATTACATAGCCGTCGTATTCAACGAAAAATCGAAAGCTTACGAAGGCCTCCGCGGTTTGTGGTCGCTCGATCGTGCCGAAGAAATCACGGTACACGGAACGGCCGTCGTTCACCGTGATGCATTTGGTCAATTCCAGGTCGACACCAAGGAGACGTATCCTGCCTTGGCCACGGCCGTTGGAGTTGGCGTGGGGGCCCTGCTGGGTCTCTTTGCCGGCCCCGTCGGTATCGCGGTCGGCGTTGCCGCAGGAGCAGGGGTCGGCGCCGCGGCAGGCGCCGTCGTGGGCGGGGTCGTGGACCTGGCGCGCGCAGACACGCGCAGCAACGCCTTCGCCGACACGGCCTTCGTTCTTGAGAATGGTCAATCCGCAGTCATCGCGGACGTGACCGAAGACTGGGTGTCTCCGGTCGACAGGCGAATGCGGGAGCTGGGAGGAACCGTCCATCGGCGCGCCAAGAGCGACGTGCGCGATGACAACCCCTGGTTCTATGACAGTTACTTCTACCCCTACGAGTATGTTCCCTCGGAGGTGTCGCTGTACTGGTAGACGGGCTGCCGGATCATTGAGGTTGTGCAGGGTGGCCGCGCTGTGACCTCTCACAAGAGGAGGACTTGCGTCGCGGCCGACCGGCCATGCCCTCGACGAAGAGCTCTCGGTTCGCTTCGGAGATGCTCTCGTGCTCAACCGCGTTTCGTTCATCCTCGCACGGAGCTCGTCGCTCGCGGGCATCGGTGCGAACGGGGCTGGCAAGACCGTCTCAGCCACCGGACGTGGTCCGCGTAACCGAGTCCGTCGGCTTTCCCACGGTTCTCCTGCAGAAGCCGATTGGAGCGCGTCTCCGCTACCTCGGGGTGCTTCTCATCGGCTCGCTCGCGATCATCCCCGCGGCCGCTGCCAAGCGGCTAGCCCTAAGCCCTGAACGGCATGCTCGCCATCGCGGTGACCATCTCGGTGTTCTCGACCGTCGCCGGCACGTTTCTCGTGAGCCTCTTGTCGCGGCGGACCGCGTGAAGAGGAGCTCTCGCCTGGAGCGGCAAGGCTGTCTGCATCGAGCGATTCACCGGCGCCGACGCCACTCCACCCAGTCGTAGGCGCCCATCCCGACCAGCATTGCCATCACAAAGGCGACGACTGGCGTCGCCCCCGTCGCGACCGACACGACGGCGGGGCCCGGGCAGAAGCCTCCAAGACCCCAGCCGACGCCGAAGATGGCCGCGCCGCCGACGAGGGATGCGTCGATCGCCGTCTTCGTGGGCAGCGAGAACGACGGCGCGAGCAGCGGCGCTCGCTGGTGGAGCGCCATCCTGAAGAAGACGAAGTTCACAAGAACACCGCTCCCCATCACGAGCGCAAGGCTCGGGTCCCACTCCCCCGTGAAGTCGAGGAAGGCCAGCACCTTTGAAGGGTGCGTCATTCCCGAGACACCGAGGCCCACAGCGAAGAGCACGCCGCACGCGTAGGCGACCGCCAGAGGCTTCACAACGGCCTTCGCCCGAGATGGAGCACGTGCCGCACGATGAAGACCGTGAGCGCGCCCGTCGCCAGGAACACCAACGTGGCGACAATCGACCGCGGCGAGAGACGCGCAAGCCCGCAGAGGCCGTGACCGCTCGTGCACCCGTTGCCGAGGCGAGTGCCGAAACCGACGAGCGCCCCGGCGACAACGGCGACCGGCACCGTCTGCTCCGCCGCGAAGGCCAGCGCCGCTCGATCGAGCACGAGGATGACGAGCCCGCCGGTGAGAAGCCCAGAGAGAAAGACGAGTCGCCAGGAGCGGTTGGTCCCGGTTGTCACGGGGATCTCGCCGATGATTCCGCTGATGCCGAGGATGCGGCCGTCGGCGACAAAGAGAATGGAGGACGCGGCGCCCATGAGCAGACCGCCGAGCGTCGCTGTGAGGGGCGTAAATCCGCTCATGATGCGGGCGTCCCGAGGGAGCCGGGCTGGACCTCGAGGTGACGTCGTCCGTGCTTGCAGGTCCTGGCCATGGCGAGTGCTCCTTAGTACAGGTCCCCGTAAATAAGTGCCCATCCGCTGGCGATCCATCCCCGGCGGCTTCGTTGCTCGTCGGTTACATAGGTTCGCTATGCGCCCTCCTCGCGCCTTGCCGGCGGGGCGCCTCACCACCGGCTGGACACTCATTTGCGGGGCCCTGTACTTAGCCACTCCTGGAAGCATTCCTGGCCCAGCAATTCTTAAGCCGTCCTCAAAAGCGGAGTTACGGCGGCCCACGCTCGGGCCCTCGATTCTGCGCGACGAGCCAGGGTAAACATGCGGGCACGCACCGTGCTGACTCGAGGACGTCTGCTCGGGCCATCACAAATGTCGACTCCTGTTGCGGCCAGTCCGCCGCTCACCCTCGCGCCTCAGCGCGACACGCCGAGCGTCGCCAGCCCGACCGATCCCCATCGCGCCTCGAAGCGAGTCGGGCACGCCGTCGCCCTGGTCGTGGCGCTTGGCCTGGTCGGTGCCGGCGTCGTGTCAGGCGTCTGGTTCTTTCGCCGGCCCCCGCAGCTGGCCGTTGTCGCCGCCCGGACGGAGGACGTGTCGCGGATGCTCGCCGTCACCGGAAGAGTCGAGGCCGGGCGCACTGTGCTGGTCAGTCCGCAGGTCGCCGGGCGCATCACCGAGATTGTCCGCCACGAGGGCGATCGTGTGCAAAAGGACGAAGTCTTGGCCCGCCTCGCGGACGTCTCCGCCCGCTCGGACGTGACCGAGCAGCAAGCGGAGCTGTCCTCAAAAGCCGGCGACCTGGCGCAGGCCCAGCGGGATCTTGCCCGCACATCCTCTCTCGTCGGGAGTGGTTCCGTCTCGCCTGCGGAGCTCGAGGCCGCCCGTCTCGTGGTCTCCCGCGCGACGCAGGAGGTCAGCCGACTGCAGGCCATCCTGCGCGAAGGGCGCTCGCAGCTCGTCTTGCTCGCCCCCTTTGACGGAACCCTCGTGCGTCGCGAGGGAGAGCTCGGGCAAGTGGTGGGCCCGGATACCGCGGTCTTCGAGCTCGCCACCGTGCTTTCATCCCGCGTCACCGCGGAGGTGGACGAGCGCTATGTCCGCGCTCTGCGCCCGGGCATGCGCGCGGAGATCCTCCCCGCAGGCACCCTCGACGAGCGACGCGCTGCCGCGGTGAGCTACATCGCGCAGGCCGTGGATCCGCAGACCGGCGCGGCGACGGTACGCCTTGCCTACGAGGTCGTGCCCGAGAAGGTCCTCGTTGGAATGTCGGTCGACGTGAACATCAGCGTCGAGACGATCCCGGGAGCAACGACCATCCCTCGCGAGTCCGTCGGCGGCGCCGCTGCACATCCTTTTGTCCTCGTCGTTGCTGGAGGGGTTGTCAGCCGGCGCGATGTTGACATCGACGACTGGCCCGCGCCCCTCGTCGTCGTCCGGGCCGGGCTGCGGCCCGGCGAGCTTGTGGCGGTCGACCCGAAGGGGGGCCGTCGTGGGCGTAACCGTCCGGGCCAAGGTGATGCTCGATGGGTTTTGAGCTCAAGATGGCCCTCCGCTACCTGCTTTCGTCGTGGCGACAGAGCGCTCTCCTGGTTTCCGGGGTCGCGGTCGGAGTCGTCGTCTTCACGTTTATGGCCGCGCTAATGAACGGGCTCGGTGTCCGCCTGACCGACGACATCACCGGCAATGTTGCGCACGTCACCCTCGAGCCCGAGCTGCGCGTGCCGCGCACCTTCATGGCGTCCCCCGCGGGGCGCGCTCTCTTCGCCGTCCAACCGGGACACGACGTGCGTCCGGTCATCCGCACCTACCGGAACGCTGTCGAGATCGCTGCGCGGATGCGCGGCGTGCGCGTCGCCGTACCAGAGGTGGTTGGCAACGCCACACTCTCTCGCGGCGCAAAGGAGGTGGCCGTTGCCGTCACGGGCGTGGAGCCGAGGAGCGCGGACGAGATCGCTCCGCTTGGCCGCAACATTGTTCTCGGTCGACTCGATCTTGGATCGGGGAACGTGGTCATCGGCTCCCGCCTCGCCGCAGACCTCGGCGTTGACGTTGGCGATCGGGTCATCCTGCAGGCATCGCGCAGCCGGGGGCAGGCAGGCACGCGCACGGTGGATGCGGTCGTCGTCGTGCGCGGCATCTTCACGCTGGGCGTGCTGGCTATCGACGAGCGGGTTGCTTACCTGGAGCTCGCCGCTGCGAAGCGGCTGCTCGCTCGTGTTGGGCTGTCGCACCGCGCCGCCTTCCCCGCATCGAAGCTGTCCGGTGGTCAGAAGCAGCGGGTGGCCGTCGCCCGGGCGCTCATGATGAGGCCAGAGCTCGCGGCCGGCTTCGAGCTCATGCTAGCGAACCTAAAAAAGCGGCTCTTCCGCGGCGCGCTCCTGCGACGTGGAATACGGACCGATGCGGGAAGCCGCCGAGTACTTCGCGCGCCTGGGTGGTGACAACCTGTTCGAACGATCTCGGCGCTGCGGTCTCCATCCACCGAAAGAGGGCCCGGTGCTCGTCGGGGCGGGCGATGAAGTAAGCGTCCGCCGAGTCCAGTCCCTGCACCCTGGAGTATCGGCTTTGGCCTCGTGCCCTACTCTCATTGGTGGTATGCGAACCTCTCGCTCTCGACTCCAGCGGAGCGAGATACTTCGGCCAAGTTTCGTAGGGCATGGACCGTGCACTGTCCTCGTCCCCATGAAGCGCCCGAATCCGAAGCGCAGCGGGCTCCTGGATGCTGCGGCTCGCAAGGCGATGCCGAGTGCACAGTTCGCATTTCCCTCGCAGCGAAAGGAACCGCTGGAAGACGCACCCCACGTACGTAACGCGATCGCCCGCTTCCTTCAGGTCGAGGGTGTCAGCGACGCTGAGCGCGACGAGGCCTGGCGACGTATCCGGCTCGGCGCCGCTCGGTTCGGGGTCGAGATCGGAGAGTCGGACTGGCGGATGCTGGGTGCGCGGTCGAGGTGACGACGAGCGGGTCGCCTCTGGACCATCGGATCCGCGCCCAGCGCAATGCCCATGTGTAGATCGACGCGCGAAGGCCCGATGCAGTCGTGAGTAAGCGAGGAACAAATCAGATGTCCAGAGCAGCAAGAGTGTGGTTCATCACGGGCACCTCCAAGGGGTTCGGTCACATCTGGGCGGAGGCTGCGCTGGCGCGCGGAGATAAAGTCGTCGCGACGGCGCGTAAGGTCGCGTCGCTAGATGCGTTCGTCGCGCGCTACGGGTCGAACGTGCTTGCGCTTGCGCTCGACGTAACCGACGAGGGCGGGGTCACCTCGGCTGTGAAACAAGGTCAGGCGCACTTTGGTCGCCTGGACGTGATCGTCAATAACGCTGGCTACGGCCTGTTCGGGACCATCGAAGAGGTCACTCCCGCGGAAGCGCGTGCGCAGATGGAGACCAACTTATTTGGAGCCCTCTGGGTCACGAAAGCGGTGCTCCCGATCCTCCGCGAGCAGCGGTCGGGGCACATCATCCAGGTGTCGTCGATCGCCGGGGTGGACGCATTCCCGACGCTGGGCCTCTACCACGCGTCCAAGTGGGCCCTCGAGGGTTTCAGCCAGGCCCTCGCCGCTGAAGTGAAGGAGTTCGGCATCAAGGTGACGCTCGTCGAGCCCACGGGGTACTCGACCGACTGGGGCGGCCGCTCGTCCGTCCAGGCCCCGAGGCTGGCGGTCTACGACGGAGTTCGCGCCAGGCTCGCTGAGGCGTCCCGAGCTGCCGGGCGCAATCAGGGGAATCCTCTGGCGACGGGCCCAGCGATTCTCGAAATTGTCGACGCGGTAGAACCGCCCCTGCGCGTCTTCTTCGGCGCCGGAATGCTGGCCATGATCAAAGCCGAGTATGCGAACCGTATCGCGACCTGGGAGAAGTGGAACGACCTGTCAGTCACCGCGCAAGAGTAAAGCGACGCCGATTCAGGCACCGGGCAACGGGCGTCGAAGTCTCGGGCTTTTCGACGTCGCGAGCGCGATCGACCGCGTCGCAGGTTGGTCTCGAGAGTCTTGCAGTCGATCACGACCTTGTTGTCGTGCACGGAGGCGACCGCGGTCAGCGGCGCGACAAAATCTTCCTCGCAACGAGGACCTTCTATCATCATGGCGACCGAGGGGATCGGCGCGCATCGCTCGACGAGCGTGCCCTATCGCCGCATCATAGGACCCTTGGCCACGCGCGATCGACACGGCCCCGACAAGACCGTGAGCCTGCTCCGGCTCGTGGTGTTTCGGTCGCTCCTCCTCGCGACGTTCGCCTCGAACGTCGGCGGCTGGATGGAAGACGTCGGCGAGACGTGGCTGATGACGTCGCTTCACGGGACGCCGCTGATGGTCGCCCTCGTTCAGACCTCCGCGAGCCTGCCCGTGTTTCTCTTCGCGCTGCCCGCGGGCACGCTCGCGGACATCATCGATCGACGCGGCCTGCTCTTGGTAACGCACGTATGGATGCTCCTCGTGGCGGCCTTGCTCGGGGTCCTCACGATCACGGAACACATCGGAGCGTCGGGCCTCTTGACGTGCACGTTCGCGATGGGGATCGGCTCGGCGTTGGCAGGGCCGGCGTGGCAGGCGGTCGTCGCCGATGTCGTCCCCCAAGGCGACCTGCCGCGCGCGACGACACTCGACGGCGTCGCCTTCAACGTCGGACGCGTCGCGGGCCCCGCGCTCGGCGGTCTCATCGTCGCGCGGGCGGGTCCTGGTCCAACGTTCCTGCTCAACGCACTCAGCTTCGTCTCTGTGCTTGCCGCGCTGCTTCGATGGAAGCGCCGCCACCATCCGTCGGTGCTGCCGGCGGAGCGCGTGTGGACCGGAATGCGAACCGGCCTCCGCTACGTGCGCGACGCGCCTACGTTGCGCGCGCTCCTCATCCGGACCTTCACGACGCTGTTCTTCGCCAGCGCGCTCTGGGCGCTCTTGCCCTCGTTCGTCAATCGCGCCCTGCGCAGCGGGACGCCGTCGCAATACGGCACCCTCCTCGCGGCGCTTGGCGCGGGTGCGGTCGCGAGTGCTGCGCTCGTCTCACGATGGCGCGATCGGTTCGGTTCCGACGCCGTGATCATGCCCGCCGTGCTGCTGCTCGGTGCAGCGATAGGGGGCCTCGCGCTCGCGCCGTCGCTCGCTTGGTCGGCGCTAGCGACCTTCGTCGCCGGCTCCGCCTGGCTCACCATCGTCTCGACGTCGACCGCCGCCGCGCAGAAATCTTCTGCCGAGTGGGTGAGGGCGCGCGCGCTCGCCGTGTATATCCTCGTAAGTGAGGGGGCGATGGCGGGTGGCAGCGTCCTGTGGGGCTGGCTCGCGACGCGCACCTCCGTCCGCCTCGCGATTGGAGCAGCAGGCATGGGCGTCGCGGCGAGCGTGGGCGTCGCGTTCGCCCGGCGGCTGCGCGATCTCGACCGGATCGATCGAAGCCCAACTGAGCCCTACCCGATCCCCGACGCGCCCTCAGGCACCGATCGAGACAAGACGCCCGTCGTCGTCGAGGTCGAGTACCACGTCGCCGCGGGGAACCGCGCCGCATTTCGCGAGGCCCTCGGCGCACTCGGCCGAGGTCGAAGGCGGACCGGCGCGGCGATGTGGATCATGACGGAGGACAGCCAGGATCCGTCACGTTTCGTGGAGCTGTTCTTCCTCGAGTCGTGGAACGAGCACCATCGCCAGCACGGTCGATGGACGAAGCATGATGAGAAGGTGTGGCACCAAGTACGGTCGCTGGTGATGCCGGGCACGGAGCCGAAGGTCGCGCATCTCCTCGGTCTGAGCTCGGCTACAGTGACATGATGAATCAACGCGCCTGCGAAGAGGGCCCTGACCGGCACCAAGACGTCGACGACGAAGCGAATGCCTGCCACGTTCCTCGGACAAGGCGACCCGGCGGGACGGTAGGCGGCGCGCGCGATTGAGCTGCTCTGCATGCTGGGGTGCATCCCGGGCGTTTTGAAAAAGATTGGATGCACGCCTTCTGTGGTGGCCCGTTGTAAGCGGCCCGGAAGCCGCTTTTGCGGTCACTTCTTGCGATAGTTCCGTCGGACCCGCGCGGGAGGACTGGTCGGTGGCCCCGCGCATCGACGGTCTGGCGCATCACGTCACTGCTCATGGCTGCCCTTACAGTGGCAAGTCCAAGGGGGCACTGCCTAACACGCAGGCGGCCGCCGCCGCTGACCTGATGGCCACGCTCGGCCTTGCCTCGCCAGTGACCTGAGCACGGCGCCCGAGCGCGCCACCGCCGTGCTCGCTGAGAACCCAGAGATCGCGATGGTCGGAGGTCCTACCGTCGTCAATGTCCTCACCGGTCGTCGCGGACCACGGGGATGCGGCCTTACGCTTACGCCAGGCAACATCCGGTCCGGGGTCGTCGACGAGATCGCGCACGCCTTGGGCGCGTCGCGGTTTCGCTTGACGAAGCAGTTGACGTAGTTGTCGCCATCGCCGGGCTGCCCGCTCTCGTTGTCGCAGTACCCGACGTCGCACGGGCTTGGAGCTGTCCGGGGGCGGCCCGAGCCGAAAGGCAACGGGCTGTCCCTAGCGCGGCAAGACCGTTCTTCCAGGCTTTCGCAGTTTGCGACAGTCTGCGCCTGTAGATCGCCAATGCGGTCGTCGTTCCGTCACTCCGTGGAGCTCGCTGCCGGCGTTGGCTCACCAGCGTGCCCACATCGCCCAGCACGCCCAGAAGA
>Ga0265316_10001551_pt1 | contig 24621 bp, 23 predicted proteins | sample 4522metaG_FD_202092 | JGI IMG/M metagenome (GOLD analysis project Ga0265316, IMG submission 202092) | Rhizosphere microbial communities from Carex aquatilis grown in University of Washington, Seatle, WA, United States - 4-5-22 metaG | ecosystem: Host-associated > Plants > Roots > Rhizosphere >... | reverse complement strand
CCCTCTCCGCAGCAACCGGCGCGCGGACCAGCATCCTGCCGATGCGGATTTGCCCGCTGGTGAAGCTCACGGCGGCAGGCCTGCTCATCGCAGGTACCTGGGGGTAGATGGACCACGCACTCCGCCCCTTTTCGCTTCAGCGAACGATAGGTGCGGCTCCCCAATTGCGCCGCTCAATTCGCGTCTTCGGTTCGTACGTCCAGCCGCGAGCGACACGAAGCTGCTCGAGAACGTTGGCCCCGAACAGGATCGGAGCCGCAGTCGCACCGATCCATCGTCCTATTCCTCCGCACTCGGCGTTGATCTGCCGCCGGAGTGACTTCACCTGCTGGCGAGCAGACGGTCTGTTTTCCAGCGCGAGCCTGTACTCCATCGCTCGAAGGCTCGCATCCATGATGTGTTTGTATACCAGCCTTTCCCGCTGAAATCGGCGGCTCACCCGGGGATCGGGGTGTTGCGAATATCTTCGCCAGCCGGCGAGCATGGTCTTGAATAACCGGTAGACGCTGGGGCCGTTCCTCTCGTAGTCGCGACGAAACGCCCAATCAAGCAGCCGCTTGGACTCGTCCCGTGAGATCTTGGGATGCCGGAAGTTGAACTTGAACTGTCCATGGATGTCCGCGTACGGAACCTCGGGAAGCAGGGATCCTGCTCGCAGGCTCTTCTCATAAAGAGGTGTTCCCGGCATCGGCGTGTAGAGCATGAACTGATGGAAATCCGTCTCGTGAGAGATGGCATACTCGATCTCCTCCCGCACGTTTTCGACCGCATGGTGCGGCAAGCCTATGATGGAGGATCCGATGGTTGCGATGCCGTGCTCACGAAGACACCGGACCATTTTGACCGTGTCGGCGTTCTCGAGTTTCTTGTAGTCCGATCTCGGTGATTCCAACCCGAGCCAGACCCAGGACACACCCAACTCCACCAGGGTTTCGATCGGGTATTGCGCAATGGCGTTGGCGGACGAGAAGACGTAGAGCGCCCACGACTTGTTCCGTTCGCGCATTCGAGTGAGCAACTGCATGGCCCGATCGCGATGCAACAAGAAGTTTTCGTCGAGCAAGAAGAAGGCCGATGAATGCAGTTGCGAGTCGATGTCGCAAAGGGCATCGAACAGCTCGTTGCCGTCTTTGAAGAAACTGTGGACCTTCCCCTTGCCGCCGAAAAAGGCGGATGTGCAGCAGAAATCGCAGCCCATGGGACAACCCACCGAAGGCGCGACGACTGCGGGCATCGCTGCGCGCGGGACCGGCAGAGGCAGGCCCATGAAACGAAATCCAAACGACGAGCAGACGGCAGGATGGCGAATGGGCGCTTGCGGGTCCTCGCCGAGAAAGCGTCGCATCCACTCGACCCCTTCTCCCTTCACGAAGTGATCGGCGTCGACCATGGTTTCCAGGGCAGGGATCGCCGCAACGTGGCCGCCCACGACGATGCGGGAGCGTGGCGACAGGGCGCGTACGACCTCGCACATCTTCTCTACCTTGCCGACGTTGGCCACGATGGATGAAATGCCGATGATGTCGTAGCGGTGGCTCGTGATCTCGTGTTCGAAGATCTCCAGCGTCGGAAAATCAAGCAGCGTGCAAGGCGCCGAGATATTGGCCTGGATCAGCCGGATTCCCAGCGATGGATGAAACACCCGAAGCGAGAAAGAACCCTGCTCGCGCGTGACTTGATTGTGAAAGAGTTCCATTGGGTTGATGGCACGGCTGCCGTATTCATCGTCTTGACAGTACGGGCCGAACACCGACGACAGGAGCACACGCGCGCCATTGCGCGTAGGTAGATTGAAGCGACCTTCTTGCACCGCCATTGGTCTATGATGCATAGGCAAAATGGGCCAGTCCTTTCACTTTTCTGAGGACCTCGGGTGGTGCGGACGCGCGGACCTTGGCGAGGACACGGCGAGCTTCCGCATCATCATTCGGCCTTTGGCGCGCAGGGTGCTCATCCGACTGAGCACGCCGCTGAGGAAACGCACGGTCTCCACAATGTAGGGTCCTTTGTTCAGCATCACGCATTCGGAGCGGACAGCGAAGGCAGCGTCGCAGACTTCGGCACGGGAAGGCTGACCACGCTTTGCCATGCTTTCAAGGACTTGAGTGGCCCAGATGACCGGCACGTGGGCGGCTTCGCACAGCCAGAGGATTTCCTCCTGGACTTCTGCCAGACGCTCAAACCCGACCTCCACCGCCAAGTCGCCACGTGCCACCATGATTCCAACTGGAGGATGGGCCAAGCTTGCGATGAGGATGTGGGGCAAATTCTCAAAGCCCCGTCGCGTTTCAATCTTCAGCACCGTGCCGAGTCGTTCTGCTCCCAGGTCCGCCAGAGCCTTGTGTAGATCAATGACGTCCTGAGGTCGTCGGACAAAAGAGAGGCCGACCATGTCCACGTGAGGCGCCAGGACCTTCAGATCGTGCAGGTCTTTGTCGGAAAGTGCAGGGACGTCCAAATCGGTTTCTGGCAGGTTGATGCCTTTGGCCGCACGTAGGTGTGCGCCGCGCGTCGGCGTGTGGATAATCTCCACCAGTATGCGACTGGGCTCGGCCGAGAGGATGACGCCGCCGATCTTGCCGTCGTCGAACCAGATCGGCTGACCTTGAACTGCCGCACGAAAGACGGCGTCCATGGTGCATGGAATGGAGGCGTGCTCGATCATTTCCCCGCGCTCGTTCCGCCGCGCCGGACCACCGAGGTTGCCTTCCGGAGTCAGCAAGAGCTTGTCACCTCGGCGCAGAACCAAGGGGAGAACGACCTCCGGCAGCGGCCCGACACACCCGACTCCCAGCGCCTTCTTCCCTCGATTGAGCACGCAGGCTGCCCCATCCCGTAGGTAAACGTGGCGCTGACCTTCCGCTAGCCAGGATCGTCCCCTGGGTTCTGTCAGGCGGATCTTCTGTCGGACGTCGCGGCTGTCTTGCAGGGCAAGGCTATCGCCGATCTGGGCGTCGACCAATACGCCAGCAGTGACCGGCAGGGTGGCCTGAACTCCCTCCGGCGCGCGCTCAGGTTTATCCTGGGGAGTCACCCACACGCGGGCAGGTTCGACAATTTTTCCCCAGGTATCTCGGATGGGTTTGAATTCAATCTTACGTCCCTCCGCGCGCAGTTCCCCTGTGCGCAGTTTGGGTCCGGCCAGGTCAGCGTACACCCGGCAGCTGAGCCCCGTCGTACGTTCCGCCGCTCGCAGATTGGCAATCATCGCCAGCCACGCATCCCTACCGTCATGGGCGCAGTTAATGCGCATGACATCCATACCGGCTAGCAGCAGATCTCGCAGCAGCTCTGGCTTACTAGCAGCCTCGGTGGGCATGGTCACCATGATTCGGGCCTGCCGGCCAGGTGACGTCGTGCCGAGCAGCTCTTGAGCGTTCTCGGCCAGAAGCGAAGAGCCCTCGTTGATGGTCACCGGACCGGGCGCAAATCCCGGACTGGTACGGCCAGCCAACGCGTACAAAGCTGTCAGCACAGCGTTCAGACTGCCTACGGTGTGCGCCTCCGAACGTCCCAGCCGAGAGAGCCCAAGTGATGCCAGCTGCGGTTGAAGCTCACGGATATCGACCTGTCGAAGCGCCAAGTAGTGCACCAGGTTGAGCGCGCTGACCCGTCGACCCGGATGAACCTTCGCCACTGACCCCGCCCAAGTCTCTTCCAGGGCGAAAGCGTGTTCGCGCAATTCGCTGATCGCAGCGATAAGTCGACTCGCGGTTTCTCGTGCGGTGTTGCAGCCAGTGGATTCTGAGGACATGGCGTAAAGCTCGCGGACTAAATAACTGCTCGCGCCACGCGGAAGCCCGACTTCTGGATGGCCTTAAAACGTAGGGGTTTCATTGTGTCGCCTCTTCCGTCGCGACGCGCAGAGTCGGTGGCGTGCGGTTCCAGTCCGGCCTCCACGGGGAAGTGTAGTTGAGATAGGCGGCGACTTCTTTGCACAAGGGCATCAGTTCACAAACCCGATGAGAAACGTGGTCCGGCCCTCCAAAAGCTTCGTGATTAAGAATGGATTGTCACGCCATTGTTTCAGACATTTCGCGGCAGTTGCTTCCCGGCAAAACTGTCGGAAACTCGCGCCTCGACCCATTGTCGATGCCCCTTGGTTCTGCTCTCCTGGAGTGCAAGGAGACAACGCCATGAAGTGCATAGACGCTATCATCAAGCCATCCAAGGTCGAGGAAGTGAAGGCGCGGGTTCGGCAGATCGGGGTCAAGTCCATGATACTGTCGAATGTCACGGATTGCTGTGGTACCGACAGTAGGCTACGAATCTATCGTGGTTCGTCCTTCTTCATCAACTGCGCGACCACGGTGCGAATCCAGATCACCGTCGACGAAGACTTGGTGGAGTCGGTCGTGGACGCCATCTTTGCCACAGCTTGCCCCGGGGAGACCGACAACGGCAGTATGTCCATCTACCCCGTGACTGCCGTCATTCCCATCCGGAGCGGCGAGCGTCCGTTCGTCGGACTTGGCGATCGCCCTCGCGACCATGCCAAGGTCGCCTGAGAAACTCCGGGCTTCACGGTAGCCAGCAAGAGCCAGTCGAGCGCGTGGGCGCGCAGGGGCTCGCCTACGGGGAGGCCGCGCTGACTGTGCGGACTTTTTTCCGTGCACCCCGGGCGCCGTCTTCTGCTATTATTCCGACCAAATGGTTGCTAAGAAAGACAAGAAGTCCGCACCGGACGACGGCGGGCGTCCTCGTACCACCTCAGCCCTCCGCCAGGCGCCGCTGCCCCCCGGCGACGACATTGGGGCAGCCGAGATGGGCCGCCGGGTGGCGGTGAACCTGCGCGAAAGGCGCAAGGCCCGCAACATGTCGCTCGATCAGCTCGCGGTGGCATCGGGGGTCAGCCGGGCCGCGCTGTCGCAGATCGAGACTCAGAAGAGCAACCCATCGCTGGGTGTGATGTGGAAGATCGCGGTCGGGCTGGGCATCCCGTTCTCTGAACTGTTGGGCGGCAACACCCAGAGCGCGGCGATTCTCCGTCGAGGCGAGTCTCAGGTTCTGCGATCCGCCGACGGGCGCATGGAAAGTCGGCCGCTGACTCCCGCTGGCTCGTGCCCTTGGGTCGAGGCGTATGAATTGCGTCTGGCCGCTCGCGCCAGTCACGCGGCGGATCCGCACGCTGCAGGAACGCGCGAGGTGGTCATCGCGCTCAATGGCCAGTTGCGCGTACACGTCGCTGGTGCCGTCCACGACTTGGCTGCGGGAGACTCGATCTCATTCGTGGCGGACCAGCCGCATTCCTATGAAAACCCGGGCAGCTCAGAGATCCGCTGTCACGACATCATCATCTACTCTCGCTAGCTCCTTCGGCGCCTACAGATCATAGGTGCCGAGGTATCGTTCCGCCGTGTCGGGCAGCAGCACGACAATGGTCTTGTTCGCGTATTCCGGACGCTTGAGCAGCTTGTCCACCGCGGCGACGGCGGCGCCCGAGGAGATCCCGGCGAGCAGGCCCTCCTTGACGGCCAGCGCCTTCATCCAATCCAGGGCGTCATTGTCAGAGACCGCGAGGATTTCATCGACGACCGCCCTATTGAAGGTCTCAGGCACGAATTCCGCGCCAATGCCCTGAATCAAGTGCGGACCCGCTTTTCCTCCGGACAGCACGGGTGACGCGCGTGGTTCGATGGCCACCACGCGCACGTCCGGCTTGTGTTTCTTCAGGCACTCTCCCACGCCAGAGATGGTGCCGCCGGTGCCCACGCCCGCAACGAACACATCCACTTGCCCAGCGGTGTCGCGCCAGATCTCGGGACCGGTGGTCGCCCGATGAACCGCCGGATTCGCTGGATTGTTGAACTGCATGGGCATGAACGCATCGGGCATGCTCGCCAAGATCTCGTTGGCCTTGGCCACGGCCCCGCCCATGCCCGAAACCGCTGGCGTCAGCACAACGGTTGCACCCAGGAATCCGAGCAGTTTGCGCCGTTCCTTGGACATCGATTCCGGCATCGTCAGAATCAGCTTGTACCCGCGCACCGCCGCGATCCACGCCAGGGCTATTCCCGTGTTGCCGCTGGTGGGCTCCACAATGGTCATGCCTGGCTTCAATCTCCCACTGCGTTCGGCGGCCATTACCATCGCCAGGCCCGTCCGATCTTTCACGCTGCTGGCGGGATTGAAGAACTCCAGCTTGCCCAGCACCCGAGTGGGCGAGCCCGGGAACAATCGCGCCAACCGCAGCAGCGGCGTGTCGCCGACCAGATCCGTCAGGCTCTCGGCAATGCGCATGGCCCCACTCCTTCACGCCTCGACAATCAGCGCGTGTTCCGTCACGACGCCGCTGTCGACAGAAAAGGCCTTCAAGACCGGGGCCTCCGCCGTCTGCAGGGAAAGAATCGTGTACAGCACGTCGGGTGTCAGCGCGAGACGAATATCTTCGGCCGATGGCCGCGCGGGAGAAGCCGGATGGCTGTGATGGACCGCCAGCACGCGCTGGCCCGCTGCACGCAGGCTCTTGACCACCTTGAACTGCTCGGCGGGCTCCATTAAGAAATGGTCGGCGCTGTGATCGGTGTTGGTCATCGGACAGAACACCTCGACCCGATCCCCACGTCCCCCCAGGATGCCGCACGCTTCGAGGGGGGCTTGTTTGTGGGCCTGGTGCAGTAGCTCCTGGAAAATCAAACCGGGGATCACCAGAGCGCTCATCGCGGCTTCCCTGTGATGTCGCAAACCGCGGCCGCCTCGTCGTGCAGGGTGGTGATGGTCGGATGCTCGCCGCAGACCGCGCAACGGGGATTACGTTTGACCTTCACCTTACGAAAATCCATGCGCAGGGCGTTCCACACCAACAAGGTATCGGTCAACAGGCCTTCCAAACCCAACAGAGATTTCAGCGCTTCGGTAGCCTGCAGACACCCCACCACCCCTGCGACGGCACCCAACACCCCCGCCTGTGAACAAGAGGGCACAGCCTTGGGCGGCGGGGGTTGGTTGAAGACACACCGATAACACGCGCTGGTTCCCGGTTGCACGGTCATCAGCTGGCCGTCGAAGCGCAAGATGCCGGCATGGGAAAAGGGCTTGTTTCCCAGGACACAGGCGTCGTTGATGAGAAACTTGGTAGCGAAGTTGTCAGTGCCGTCAATGACGAAGTCGTAGTCCTTGATCAGGTCCAGGATGTTGCTGGCCTCAGCCCGCAGATGGAATTCCTTCACTGTCACATCGGGATTGATGGCGCGCAATTTGTTGGCGGCAGAGGTCACCTTGTCGCGCCCGATGTCCTCAGTGTGGTGGATCACCTGACGTTGCAGGTTGCTGATGTCCACCTGATCGGCGTCCACCAGGCCCAGGGTGCCGACGCCGGCAGCGGCCAAATACAACGAAGAGGGCGCGCCCAGACCACCAGCGCCGATGATCAGCACCTTGGAGGCGAGCAGTTTCTGCTGACCATTGACCCCCACGTTTTCCAGGATGATGTGGCGGCTGTACCGCTCGATCTGGTCATCAGACAGCGTGAGTTCCACGGCCGCCTCCCATGAAATAGAGCAATTCGACGCGATCGCCTTCGTGCAACTGTGTGGTCTCGAATTCTGCCCGCTGTAGCACCGTTTCGTTCAATTCCACCGAAACCATGTCGGGCAGGCGAACCTTGCGCTCGACCAGCAGTTGACTGACGTTGATGCCGTCGGTGACCTGGACGTCAATTCCGTTCACTACCAGCTTCATGCTCACTCCTTTTGGGCGGACGCCAGCGCCTGTTGAAAATCTGCCAGGATCGAAGGAAATGGTTCCAGTCCCACCGACACGCGAACCAGATCGTCCGGAACCCCCAGCGACAGGCGATCCGTGGGTTGGTATTCGCGAAAGATGGTCGAAGCCGGGTGAATCACCAGGGTGCGCGTTTCGCCCAGATTGGCCACGCGCCGAGCGCTCTTGAGCGCGTTGATGAAAGCGAACGCCTGGGCAAGACTGCCCAGCCGCAAAGACAGGACCGCGCCAGCCCGCCCGCCAAACAGGCGCTCGACCCGTTCAAAATGGGGCGAACTCGGCAGGCCGGGGTACCTGACCTCCGCGACACGCGGGTCGTCCGCCAGCGTCTGGGCCAGCGCCAGCCCGTTCTCGCAGTGAGCCTTCATCCGCAAAGACAGAGTGTCTAGTCCCTGCAACATCAGAAAGGATGACTGCGGTGCCGGGCAGCCACCCAGGTCGCGGGCGATGACGGCGCGCAGATGGGCCAGAAACGCGTGGGGGCCGGCCCTGCGCGCCAGCACCGCCACATCCGCGAACGGACCGCGCGACCAATCGAACCGTCCCGTGTCGACCACCGCGCCCCCGATGGCGGTACCGTGGCCGTTAATGAACTTGCTGGTGGAATGGATCACCAGCGCCGCGCCATGCTCACCTGGTCTAACCAATTCTGGAGTGGTGAGCGTGCTGTCCACGATGAGGGGAATATTGCGAGCCGCCGCCAGTTGGACCAGGGCGGGCAGGTCGGGCACGTCCATGCGCGGGTTGCCGATCGTCTCGACAAACAGAGCGCGTGTCTTGGGCGTGACCGCCGCCTCCACCTCGGCCGTGTTCGCGCCATCGACGAAGACCGCGCGAATGTCTAGCCGACCGAGGACATTGCGAAGAAAGGAAACCGTGCCGCCGAAGATGCCCTTGGCAGCCAGGATTTCGTCCCCGGGCCGGAGCAGTCCCAGGGTCGTGGCCGCGATCGCCGCCATGCCGCTTGACGTGGCCAGCGCCCCCACCCCCTTCTCCGCCGCAGTCAGGCGCCGTTCCAGCGCCAAGGTGGTTGGATTGGAAAGGCGTGTGTAGACATGCCCCGGGGCGCGCCCCGCAAACACATCGGCCATCTCCTCGGCGCTGGCATAGCCAAAGGCCGCGGTTTGAAAGATCGGTGCCTCGATCTCCCCCAAAGCCTCAGCAGAACTCACGGACGCACCCCTGAACTGCGCGCCTCCTTCACCCAAGCGTCTCCGGGTAGGTCATGACCAAATACATGAGAGCGTCGCATTCGCCGCGATTATGATAGGAGTGCGCCACATCGGCGACAAAAAGCATCGCGTCGCCCTGGTTGAGTTCATGCGCCGCGGTTCCCACCGTGATGGTGACGGCTCCCGAGTTCACCACAATGTTTTCGGCTGTTCCTGGGGGATGGGGTTCCGCTTCCTCCAGACCGTGGGGCTTGAGGCGCAGCTCGTAGAACTCAACCCGGCGGGGCTTATCAAACGGAAACAGCGCCCGCGAAATGAACGATCCATCGCGGCTGGTCAGCCGCTTGGCAGCGGACTCCCGCAGCAGTAACGGCCCCGCCTCCGGTGTCAGGCTGACCAGCGCAGAAAAGGTCACACCCAAGGCCCGCGCGATCTTCCACAAGACATTGATGGTGGGAGCGCTGTGTCCCAGTTCCACCTGGGAAAGCATGGCCCGGCTGACACCCGATTGATGAGCCAATCTTTCCAGTGAAAGCCCGCGACGGGTACGGAGGCGCCGCAGGTTGGCCCCCACCGCGGGCAGGAAGGACTCGTCATCGCCTGCCGCACGCTTGCTCGGGGTTGGCGCCGGAACCAGGACCGGCGACTTGCGTGCGAGCGAGTCAACCATTTGTCGACTGGCCATCATCAGGAGGGACTCGGTCGGTTGCTTGCGACGATTGCGGTGTTTCCTATCCTAGACACAGGCACCATTCCCGAAACTAGCCGTGCACTAGTTCCAGACCGGCGCGGGTCCAGTTCGAGATCCCCCCGTCCAAGCTGTAGACCTTGCCCAAGCCCAGACGATCAGCGAGTTTCGCGGCAGTCAGACTGCGCAGCCCCTGACCGCAGACAAAGATGATGTTCGAGCGGGGCAGCGTCTTTGCCGGATCAGCGCGCAGGTCATCCAGGGGAACCGGCCGCGCGCCAGGAATATGGCCATCCGACCATTCCTGGGTGTCGCGAATGTCCACCACGTCAACCTCGCCGCCGGCCAGCAAGGCATTCATCTCTTGCGGAGTTAGTGTCTGGACCATGCGTCTAGGATAGGAGACACATATCCCGCGCGCAAGATCATTTTTGGCAGACGCGGCGCCCGCGTCCCGCACGGTGTCAGCCGTGCGCGCTCAGTCGCTTCAGGGCGGCCACCAAGGTGTCGATGTCCTCACAAACGTTGTAGGGCGCCAGCGAGGCGCGCACCGTGGCCTCAAGGCCAAATCGACGCAAGATGGGCTGGGCACAGTGATGCCCCGACCGCACTGCGATCCCTTCGCGATCGAGGGCAGATCCCAGCTCCTCGGTCTTGTGTCCGGCCAGCACGAAGGAAATCACCCCTGCCTTGCAGGGCGAGGTCCCGATTATGGTCAGGCCGGGAACCTTGCACAGCTCGGCAGTCGCGTAGTTCAGCAGCTCGTGCTCATAGGCCGCCGCCCGCTCGTGGCCCAGGTTGTCCAGCCAATCGAGCGCGGCACCCAGCCCGACCGCGTCTGCGATGTTTCCGGTCCCTGCCTCGAACCGTGCAGGCGCCGGATGGTACGTGGTCCGTTCGAAGGTCACGTCTTTGATCATGTTGCCGCCGCCCTGCCACGGCGGCATGGAGTTCAACACCTCGGGCTTGCCGTACAACGCACCGATGCCGGTCGGCGCGTAGATCTTGTGCCCGGAAAACACATAGAAATCGCTGTCGAGCGCCCGGACATTCACCGGAAAATGGGCCACGGCCTGCGCGCCGTCGACCAGCGTGCACGCCCCCACGGCGTGCGCCATGGCCACCATCTGCTGCGCGGGAGTGATGGTGCCGAGGGCATTCGATACGTGGGTCAAGGCCACCATCTTGGTGCGCGGGCAAAGCAGCTTGCCGTACGCCTCAAGGATCACCTCGCCCCGATCGTTGACCGGCGCGATCAACAACCGCGCGCCGGTCTTGGCGCAAAGCTGCTGCCAGGGCACGATGTTGGCGTGATGTTCGAGATGGGTGATGACGATCTCGTCGCCAGCAGACACGAATTGTCCACCCCAGGCTTGCGCTACCAGATTGATAGCCTCGGTGGCCCCGCGCACGAACACGATGTCTTGTGCGCTGGACGCGCCCAGAAAGCGGGCCACGGTCGCGCGCGCCTTCTCATAGGCATCGGTTGCACGCGCTGCCAGGGTATGCGCCGCCCGGTGAATGTTGGAATTCTCGTGGGCGTAGAAATACGACAGCCGATCGATGACAGTCTGCGGTTTCTGGGTGGTCGCGGCGTTGTCCAGCCAGACCAGCCGCCGGCCATGAACCCGTTCATTCAAGATCGGGAATTCCCGGCGAACCGCGTAGGGGTCAAACCCCGCCTGCCGCAACGGCTTGTTCACAGCCGGAGACACGGGCGTGACCTCCTTGGTCTCCACCAGCGAGATGTCGGACGGGGCGTCGGGATTGGGTGCGCCGGTCTGGACCAGGAAATAGGACGTCGCCACCGGAACCGATTCGCCGAGCAGGGGAATGCGAAAGAAGTCTACGCTGGGTTCTTGCGAGGCGATGGCGTCGATGGCGCCCGGGCTGGGCGCGGCTGCGGGTGTCGAGGGCACACTCGGCACCTGCGCGGGCACGTCGCTTTTCGAGAGCCCAGCGGATGGAGACACGCCCGGCGTGGTGGCCACGATCGCCGGCTCGGAAATCGATGACGGGGAAACCGTGGGCGTAACGCCCGCCTTGGCCGCGGGAAACACCTGCGCGTTCGGATCCCTGGCCACATCCATCATGGCCTGCGCCAGGGTGACCAGATCCCACCCTGCGAACGACGGCGTCTGCACCGGAGCGACGCCCGCGGTTGAGGCCTGGGGCGAAACCGGCGCAGGCGAGCGGTCAACCGAGGCCGATGCTGGGAGCGCCCCGGCAGGCGTCAATCCCAGCGAGCCAACCGGGAGATCACTTGTACTCATGGTAGCCATCGACCTCGACACTTTCGAGGGCGCCGAGAGCGTCCTCGGTCAGTGCAGCCGCCGAGCAGTACAGCGACACGAGATACGCGGCCACACCCCGCTGATCGATGCCCATCAGGCGCACTGACAGGCTGGGGCTGACCTCGCCGGGCAACCCGGGTTGAAACAGACCGACCACACCCCGGCGCTGCTCGCCGGTGCGGAGCAAGAGGATGTCGGTCTTGTTGCCCGCCAAATGGAGCTTGTCACAGGGAACGAGCGGCACGCCCCGCCAGGTGATGAAGGGCGAACCAAACAGGGTCACGGTGGCCGGAGGCACGCCCCGGCGGGTGCATTCACGGCCAAACGCCGCAATCGCCCGGGGATGGGCCAGGAAGAACGCCGGCTCTTTCCACACCCGCGCCAGCAATTCGTCGAGATCATCGGGCGTCGGGCGTCCATTGCGCGGCTTCACCCGCATCGTATCGTGGACATTGTTGATGAGGCCGTAGTTGCCGTTGTTGATGAGTTCGTCTTCCTGCTTTTCCTTCAGACGCTCCACCACAATGCGAAGCTGTTCCTTCACCTGGTCGAGCGGGCTGCGGTACAGATCCGAGATGCGCGTGGAGATTTGGACCGTGGTGGACACCGTGTTGAGCAAGTACTCGCGCGGCTTGGGCTCGTAGTCGACAAAGGCCGTGGGAAGCTGACTGCCCAGCTCAGGCGAGCATTGCACAGCGAACTTGTTGTCGATCACGCGATTGACCCGGTACACGCCGGCCTCGACGGGCGTCCAGGGGAGAAGCTGCACCAACCAACGCGGCGTCGTGCCCACCCACTGCGGGGGCGTCTTGGTTGTGTTCGCAAGTTGCCTGGCGGCTGCGTCGTTCAAAAGAGTGCTGGCATCAACGGCGTTCGGCATTGGGGCTCCCTCCGGAAAGATCGGACCAGTTCAAGAACGGGCCGCTTCTACATCTGCGCCACAATCGCGACAAGACTGCATCAACCGGCGCCTGCGTTTTCCTCCGCTATATTTGACAGTTGTAGGAGTGAGCGGAGGAATCGCCCGTGGGCACGCGCAACCGTCGCGTGCCGGTTGCCGGAAGCCCACTTGCTAATAGCCTTCGCTAACCGAATTCACAGGAGTTCTCGATGTCCGACCACGCTCTACGCGCCTACGACTCAATCCTCGACATGCTGTCCAGTGTTGAGAACCCGACGCCGATTGTCCGCCTGCTGCACATCACACCGTACAAACACACGCAGGTCTACGCCAAGCTCGAATGGTACAACCCGTTTGGCGCGGTCAAGGACCGGGTGGCGGCGAATCTCGTGCGCGACGCCGAGGAGCGGGGCGAGAAGCTCGAGCACCTGGTCGAGCCGACCTCGGGCAATACCGGCATGGGACTGGCCATGCTGTCGAACGCCAAAGGCTACAAGTTCGCGGCCACCATGTCCAAGGAGATTCCCGCGGAAAAGCGGGCCGTGCTGCGCTTTTTCGGCACCGATCTCTACGAACTCGAGGACACGCTGTGCCCCATGCCCGGCCAGCCCGAGGGCGCCATGGCCAAAGCCACCGAGCTGGCCGCGCGACCGGGTTGGAGGCAGCTCAATCAGTACAAGAATCCCGCCAATCCCGATGCACACTTTCGCACGACTGGTCCCGAGGTCTGGAAGCAGACGGGTGGCAAGGTCACCCACTTCGTGGCGTCGCTCGGCACCTGCGGCACCATCACCGGCACGGGACGATTCCTCAAGGCGCAGAATCCGGGGGTGAAGGTGATTGGCGTGCATCCGACCGAAGGTCACGACATCCCGGGCGTGCGCAGCCGCCGAGCTTTGCGACTCACGGACTTCTTCAAACCCGAGGAGTACGACGGCGTGGTCGAGATAACCGACCAGGAGGCGTACGGGCTCTGTCTTCGCCTCAACCGAGAGGAGAGCATCATCGCCGGCCCGAGTGGCGGGCTGGCCCTAGCGGGCGCGTTCCGCACCATCCCCGACGAGCCGGGCAACTTGGTCGTCGTGATCTTCCCCGACAACGCCTTCAAATACGTCTCGTCCTTTCAGAAGCATTTGCCCCAGCTCTTCCCGAAGCAGGACGCCAAGGCGCCGCCTGCCGCTCCCAGCGATCCCTTTGCCCAGCACCTCCGCGCAGCGTTCGCCTTTGCCGAAAAGGGACCCGACGTTATCGACGTGCACGAGGCGAAAAGGATGCGCGATGCCGGCGTGCCGATTCTCGATGTGCGCAACCCCGATGAATTCGCGCAAGAACGCATCGCCGACGCCCGCAACCTGCCCCTGCCCGCGCTGTCCAAGGGCGCGAAGGAGGGCCTGCCCGCTGACCGCCAGGCGCCCATCATCACCATCTGCGCTCGCGGGCAGCGCTCCCTCTATGGCCTGCTGCTGCTCAAGGCCCAGGGCTATCAGATCGTGAAGAGTGTGGCTGGCGGCATGGGCGCCTGGGTGAATGCGGGTTTGCCAACCCACGTGGGACCCTGAACCTTAGTCGCGTGGGCATATCTCGGCCCCGATCCCTGCCAGTCGCCACCGCTGCACCTTTCCTGACGGGCCCCGGGGAAGCTCCTTGAGAAAGTGAATCACCCTGGGGGTCTTGAACCGACCGAGCTCGGCTGCGCAGAACGCCCGCAAGGACGATTCATCGCACCGGTAATCGGGCCGCAAGACCACACAAAGAAGAATATCCTGTCCATAGTGTGCGTCCGGAATGCCGACAGCCGCCGCATCAAGCACAGCAGGATGTCGACGGGCCACCTCGTCGATCTCCCGCGGTGCAATGTTCTCACCGCCCTTGATCAGGATCTCCTTGAGCCGCCCCGTGACGACGAAGAAACCATCTTCGTCGCGACACCCCAGATCTCCGGTGCGCAGCCACCGTCCCGCCAGGAAGGCGTCCGCGGTTGCGCGCGAATCCTTGTAGTAGCCGAGCATGACGCTCGGCCCGCGAACCACGATCTCGCCTTGAGTTCCGTTCGGAACATCGCGCCCGGCGGGATCCACAACCCGTGCCTCAACCCCCGAAGCTCGTCCGATCGACCCGAGCTTGCGTGCTTCCTTCGCGAAGGGATTGGAAAACACCGGCGCTGCGGTTTCGGTCAAGCCCATGGTTTCGATGATGCCGATGCCAAACTTCCGCTCGAAGGCGACGTGCTGTTCGGGCGACAGCGGTGACGATGCGCTCCGACAGAAGCGAACTCGCAAAGTCTCCGTCGCGGGCACCGGCCCGTCGACCAGATAGGCGATCATGGTGGGGACCAGATTGATCCAAGTGCAACCATGTCGCCCCACTGTGGACCAGAAGCCGCTTGACGAAAAGCGCGACGGCATGACCAGGCTTCCCCCGTGCGCGAGCGGCGAGAGCATCGTGACGACGAATCCATTGATGTGCCAAAGCGGGAGCACAGCCGCCACCCGATCGTCGGGACCCAATGCGTGTTCCTGGCTGATCCTGCGGGCGTTGTAGGCCAGGCTGGCATGGCTGAGCAGAACGCCCTTGGGGTTGCTTGTCGTACCGGACGTGTACATGAGCAGGGCTGGGTCCGCGGGACGTGGCGCAATAGCAGGCACGGAAGCCCCTTCCTTCTTCCACCAGGGCGAACGATCGTCACAGATAACGACGGTGATCGGCCGGCCAATCCCGCTCGTCGCCTGGCGAACCGTCGGCTCCGATTCGGACGACACAATGACAAGCGCAGCGTCAGAATGCTCCAGCACGTGCCGCATTCGCTGCAGAGGCGCGTGCGGATCGATGGGACAGACAACCCAGCCGCCGTACAGGACACCCAGCAGCGTCTTGACGGCCACGAGGCTATTCGGCAGCACGACCGCGATGTGGGCTCCGGGAGCGGCACCCCGTTCCACAAGAAGGGCACCCACCGCGCGACAGGCCGCAAGCAGACTCAGAGAGTCGATCGTGATGGTGCGGCCATCGTCGACAACATACGCACGGTCTGGCCAACCGCGCGCGCGCTCGTCGATGAGCATGCGCACGCTGCTCTCCGGACCACGGTCGTCATCGGCCATGGCGCTCGAAGTACCCGGCCAGAAGCTGGTCCACACCGGGCTCGCGCCGCACGATCGGGGTCACGACCCGCGTGATGTTCAGAAAATTTCGAAATGTCAGATTCTCCGACAAATAATTGCGGCCCCAGGTGCCGCAGCCCATCGACAGCGAAAACGGGAGCCCGTTCTCGAAACTTCCGCCAGTCGCGAAGCAGTGGGGCTGATTCACTATGACGCGCGTGACGGGCAGCCTCTGCCCGAGTGCGAGGGCCCGATCGGCACGTGTGCTGTGAAGACCGACCGAATGCCCGGCCCCCTGGTAGGCGTAGATCCGTTCCACCAGCGCCACCGCCGCCTCGAAGGTCGGCACGCGAAACACCGCCAGCACGGGCGACAGCTTCTCGCGCGAAAACGGAAAGCCGGGCCCGACGCCGTGTTCGGACACCATGAGCACGCGCGGATGGTGCGCAGCGATCCCAGTCAAGCCGGCGCGCTCTGCAATCACTGTTGCCGACTGACCGACGACATCGTCCGTGAGCCGGTCGCCCGACCACATCAACGCTGCCAGGGCCGCCTTCTCCACCGCACCTACCAGCACGCACCCGTGCGAGGCAAGCAAGGCCAGGAACTCGTCGGCGATGGGTTCCACGACAACCAAGCTATTCTCTGATGAACAACTCGTGGCGTGGTCGAACGTCTTCGACGCCACGATCTCTTTCGCCGACGCGGCCAGGTCGGCGCTCTCGTCGACAATCGAGGCCACATTGCCGATTCCCACGCCAAACGTCGGCGTGCCGCTGGCGCTGGCCAAGCGCACATTGTCTTGCGAACCGGTCGCGACGACCAGGTCGGCAAGCCTTGCAAGTTCCGCGGTCGCGTTCTTGTGGACCGGCTCGGGCAACACCTGAACCAGATCACGGGGCGCGCCGACTCGGTCCAACTCATGGTGGACATACCCCACCAAGCGGGCGGCGGTTGACCACGCGCGCGGGCTTGGCGCGACGATGATCGCGTTGCGCCCCTTGAGCGCGTTCATGATCTTGTTCGCCGGCGTGGCGACAGGATTTGTGGCCGGAGTCAGCGCCGCCACGACACCCACCGGGCGGGCGATTTCAATCAATCCACGTTCTGGGTACTCCGCGATCACGCCCACCGACCGAGCGCCGGACAGATCTCGCAGCAAACCAATACTCTTCCGGTGGTTCTTTGCCACCTTATCCTCGACGTTTCCGAGGCCGGTCTCCTCCACCGCCAATTCGGCCAACCGGCGATTGCGCGAGGGTTCGAGGATCGCCCACGCCGCCGCGCAAACCAATTCATCGGTCCGCCCCTGATCGTGTCCATTGGCAATCGCCTGGGCGATGCGCGCGCGCTCGATGAGGCCGGCCACCAGCGAGACTTCCTTCGTCTCCGTTGCCTCACCCGACCGCATGGGCAGCATTGTGTCTGACCTGGCCACGCAGCCCTATTTGAGCCCGGTGCGCCTGAGATAGCTGAGATCGAAGAGATCGCTGATGTCGAACTCCTTGCGCAGCACTTTCGTCTCGCGAAGGAAGTCTTTCACGCGTTCCAGTGCCTTGACGTCACTGTCCGCGATATCGAGCGACCAAGCGTAGCGTTGGGTGATCCGAGCCACCACCGCAACGGGAAACTTGCTTTCCGCCGCGATGGCCACCTGGCCCTCTTTGGGATGCTCCTGCAGATAGTCGATGGCCCGCTTGGTGGCCTTGAGGAACCGCTCCACAAGTTGCGGGTTCTCCCGGCCGAAGTCGTTTCGCGCGATGTACACGTTGACCGCACGCTTGATGTTGGTCGAATCAGCCAGAACCCTCCCCTTGCCGGACAACTCAATGTTCGCGGTGAACGGCTCCCATGACCCGATCGCATCCACCTTGCCTGTCTCCAGCGCATTCGCAAGCTCCGGGCCAGGCAGGTTCACCACCTGGATGTCGGCCGGCTTGAGCCCGTTCTTCGCGAGCAAAAGGAACAGAAAATGATGAGCGCTTGATCCAACCTGCACCGCGACCTTCTTGCCCTTCAGATCGGCTGGCGTCTTTATCGCCGATGCTGGCGACACCAGAACGGCGTTGTGCGCGGGGTCCAGACCGGCATTGGCCACCACCTTCAAATCGATTCCAGCCGCGCGGCCGGTGACCGGCGGCATATCGCCGGTATGGATGATGTCGAGACGGCCCCCCGCCAACGCCTCGATCATCGGTGGGCCAGAGAGGAACAGACTGAATGTGACCTTGGTTCCATCCTTGCCGAACTCCTGCTCGTAGAATCCTTTCCCCTTGCCCAGCAGGACGATCGTACTCGCAGCCTGGTATCCAATCCGCACTTCCTTGGCAGCATCCGCGGCGACGGCACGCGGGCCTGTCATCAAGCCCGTCGCGCTGACCGCCAAAACCAACCATCGCTTCATCATCGTTGTCTCCCTTGCTTGGTCAAATCTCGTACTCGAGCGGCACCTTGGCTCCGCTGAAGAATTCGGCGAAAATCGCCTTGCGAATCCGAAGGAACTGGTCGTCGCTGCGATCTCGTGGACGTGGAAGATCCACCTTCACGATGCCTTTGATTCGACCGGGCCCCTTCGACATCACGACCACGCGGTCGCCCAAGAATATGGCCTCGTCTATGTCATGGGTGACCAGAATCATCGTGGTGCGCTCGATCTCCCAGATGCGAAGAATCTCCTGCTGCATGGTGATTCGAGTCAGCATGTCGAGAGCGCCGAACGGTTCATCGAGCAGTAGCACTTTGGGACGGCCGACGAGCGCCCGCGCGATGCTCACGCGTTGTTGCATCCCGCCCGACAGCTGGTGCGGATAGGCTGCCTCGAAACCCAGCAGTCCAACCAACTCGATGTGCTGCTCAACCACGCGCTTGCGCTCGCGGGCTGGCGTTCCGGGACGACACCCGAACTCGATGTTCTCAACGACGGTCATCCAAGGCAACAGCCGCGATTCCTGAAAGACCATACCCCGATCTAGACTGGTCGCTTCGATCAGCTCATTCCCCAGTCGAATGGCACCGCTGGTCGCGCGGTCGAGACCGACGATGATTCGCAAAAGCGTGCTCTTGCCGCAGCCACTGGCCCCCACGATGCTGATAAACTCGCCAGCCTCCGCTTTCAGGTCCACGTCAGACAGTGCGCTCACCACCCCGTCGCCAAGATCAAAGCGCTTCGACAGCCTTTCGATCGACAGTGATTCTTTCTCGTCACGCCCCATCAATGTCACTTCTCTCCACTCACGTTCCAGGCCAGGACACGGCGCTCGACCCGCCGTAATCCGGCATCAGTGACGAGCCCCGTGACACCAATCGCACCAACGCCGACCAGCATCACATCGGCTTGCGACACCTCCCGCGCATACATGATCATGTATCCGACCCCTGAAGATGCAGCGATGAGCTCGGCGCCCACCACGCTGACCCACGCGATGCCGATTCCGATGCGCACGCCAGTAAAGATGGCCGGCAACGCCGAGGGAAGCACGACCCGCCGCAAGACCGTCAGGCGACTCTTCTTGAGGATGCTCGCGACCTCAAGATAGTGTCGATTGGTGTTTCTAATCCCGTGCACAACGTTGAGCAGCACAGGCCAGAAGCTGCCGATGGCAATGACCGTGATCTTCGAGCTTTCGTCAATTCCCATCCACAGGATCAGCACGGGCACCCAGGCGATGATGGGTATGGGACGCAAGACCCCGGTCAGCAGCACGAGCGCGCGCTCTGCAACGGCCGACACACCCGTGACCATTCCGACCAGCAACCCGAAACCTGCTCCGATGCTGAATCCCTGAAGCACGCGCCAGAGGCTGATTTTCAAGTGACCCCACAACTCGCCGGAGCGGACCAGGTCGATAAGTGTGTCTTTTATAAGCGACGGCGCCGGAAGGATCGCAGGACGCAGCACTCCACGACGGCTCGCTATCTCCCAGAGGACAACCAGACACGCGGGCACCACTAGTGGCAAGACAAGCCAGAAAAGCCAAGGAACGGCGCGAACGCCGAGTCCCGGAGTCCGACGGCGTCCCGCGATCGCCGCCGCAGGGCCACCGCGTCCTTTCCGAGGATGACTGTCCACTTCGTTGGTCTCCTGTCTAGTATACAGTCGCTCCGCTGTCAATCGTCGAAGCAAGCTTCAATCAGAAAGGGCGCTGCTGCCACTGCAGCAGTTGTTGACTGGATCCTGCTGCAGCGGCAACAGGAGGGCACACGATCAGCATCCTTCTCCGCGTCGTCGCTTGGCCCACGGTTTGCTGTGAATTGGCGAATGACCAATTCGCTGGCGTCTCGTGAAACCTCTATCGCTCCTCAGGTGAGCCTGTCCCTCGACTCCCTCGATCTTGCTGAGACCTATGATCGGCTCGGCACTCGCCAATACGAACATGGGAAGATTCTAGTTGGCGAGTTGGGCGTAAGTCGGGGACAACACGTGCTGGACGTGGGCTGTGGAACGGCGCTTCTAACGAAGCACGTAGCCGACTTGGTCGGGCCAACTGGTCGCGTGGTCGGCATCGACCCCTTGCCTCCAAGGGTCGAGGTAGCGCGCCGCCGTGCGCGCGACAACCTCACGGTCCAAGTCGGCCGCGCCGAGGATCTGTCTGCTTTCCCAGACGCGACTTTTGATGTCATTCTCTACAACAGCGTCTTCCACTGGCTGCCTGACAAGTCCCTGGCCCTGCGCGAGGCCCATCGGGTGCTCAAGCAGGGAGGCCGTCTTGGCATCAGCACGGCTGCCAAGGAACAGCCGCACGACAGCGACAATCTGCTCAAGCTAGCGTTTGGCGAGAAAGACGCGAGCCAGCATCATATCTTGCACAAGGTGACCAGCGGCGAACTCGCTCTGCTGCTTGGCCGGGCCGGCTTCACGTCGCGCCAGATCATCAGAACCTTCACCGACCAATTCAGCGACGTCGACGAGATCATCGCGTTCAACGTCGCCAGTTCCTTCGGCAATGCATTCTCCGCCTTGAACGCTGAACAGAAGCGGCGGGCGCGCGACGCACTGGACGTCGCAGCAACGAGATACCGCAACCCCGACGGGACGATCATTCTTCGTCGCCATCTGATCTTCGCGGTCGCCGAGAAACGACCGCAGTGAACCTGATCGGCCGGCACGGACAACCAAGGAGTGAGAACATGAGCACCTCAACGATTCATGTCCATGTGCGAGAACACGAGGGAAAGGCGCAGATCGCCGCCCGTCAGGCCGTGTTGCTTTCGGGACGCGGTCCCGACGGCGACGAGCTTCCCGACACCTTCAAAGCCGGCGAACTGATCCTCGGCGCGCTCGGCACGTGCACGGTAGGGACGGTTCGAGCGTATGCCAAGCAACACGGCATCACCGGGCTGACAGATGTGCAAGTGGATGTGCGCGGGCACGAGGCCGACCTCCCGTCGCGAATTGTACGCGCGGAGGTCATCCTGACCCTGCAAGGCAGCCTTTCGGCGGACGACAGGGTCCGACTCCGTCAAGCCGCCGCCACGTGCAAGATCGGCCACACCCTGAAGAAAGGCATCGAGATCCAGATCGCCGAGGCCGAGACGGCCATCGCCGCTTGAACTCTTCGTCCCTGATGTCCGCACCGGAATGTTCACTGCTGCCACCGCATCGGGACGTTTGTCCCACGGCGATGGGCTACGTATTGCACGTCGCGGTGCAACGCTATCGGTGGTGGATATTCGGAATGCTCCTGGGAGAAACCGGCAACGCCGCCTGTGGTATTCTACTGCCCTACGCTCTCGGGCGAATTATCACTCACGTCACGCGAAGCCAGGCGCCCCCAAGTACCATCCTCACAACCCTGGCAGGCCCCATTGTGCTCTTCGCCCTGCTCTGCCTGGGCGAACTCGTCTGCGGCCGGATCAGTTCAGCCGTTCAGTTGCGGGTGGCTCCGCGCCAGCGTCAGTACGTGGCCCGTTCTCTGTTCCACCACCTTCATCGCCACTCGCACCGCTACCTCACGGAAAACTTTGCTGGCTCGCTGGCCCACCGGATCAGCGAAACGTCCTACGGCGTGAACCAGGTGATCTTTGCCATCGTCACGGAGTTCTGGCCAATTGCCATCATTCTGATTGTCTCCAATGGACTGCTGCTCGCGGCACAGGGCTGGCTGGGATTGTTTACGTCGCTCTGGTCAGCGGCCTTCGTCTTCGCATCTCTGCAACTTTCGCGGCGCACGCTTCCCCTTGCCGCCGCGGCCTCCACGGCGCGCAGCCAGACGATTGGAGGGATAGTCGATTCAGTCTCCAATCACGCCACAGTTCGGCTTTTCGCAGCCCAAGGTCATGAACAAGAACGGCTGGTCCAAGCTCATGCCGGTGAGCTACAAACTGTCCTCCGAGCCAACCGGGCCATGGAACGGGTCCGCCTTCTGCAATTCGCTGCCTCGGCAATCTTGAAGGCAGGCGTGGTCGCGGCCTCGGTCTGGCTCTGGAGCCGTGGAAAGCTTGGCGTGGGCCAGTTCGTCATGGCCGTCAGCCTCAGTTTGCTGATTATCTCGGAAGCCAGAAACATCAGTCGAAGATTTCTCGAATTCTTTGAGGCGCTTGGAAATGTCGGCAGCGGCGTGCGCGCCATCCTGCAACCCCACGAAATCCAGGATCCGCCGTCCGCCTTGCCCTTGCGCCCGAGTCAGGGCGGCATCGAGTTTCGATCGGTCTCTTTCGCCTATGTCGACGGCAGTGAGGTCTTTAGAAACCTTTCAGTGAAGATTCCCGGCGGCCAAAAGGTCGGACTGGTTGGGCTTTCCGGATCGGGAAAGTCCACCTTCGTCAGCCTCCTGCTGCGACTGTACGATCCGCAGAGCGGGCAGATCTGCATTGATGGCCAGGATCTGCGCTCGTTGACCCAGGATTCGATCCATTCACAGATTGGACTCATTCCCCAGGACCCCACGCTCTTCCACCGCAGTTTGCGGGAAAACATCCGCTATGGCCGTCCGCAAGCCACGCAGGAGGAGCTGGATGCAGCCACCCAGCAAGCGCGGGCCTCGGAATTTCTGCGCGATATTCCCGGCGGCCTTGATGCCGAGGTGGGCGAGCGCGGCGTGAAGCTGTCGGGCGGACAGCGCCAGCGCATTGCCATTGCCCGGGTCGTGCTCAAGAATCCCCCTCTGTTGGTCCTGGACGAGGCGACTTCGAGCCTGGATTCGCTCACCGAGCGGGCCATCCAAGATGCTCTCGACGAGGTGATGGATGGCAAGACCGTGATCGTCATCGCGCACCGCCTGTCCACCGTCGCCCATCTGGACCGAATCCTGGTTTTTGACCGCGGCGCGATCATCGAGGATGGATCCCACCAGGAACTCCTGCAAAATAGAGGAGCCTACTTCCGTCTTTGGAGCCAACAAATCGGTGGGCGCTTGCCGGAGGAGTCGGCCGCTGCACACTCTCGATCCCGGGCGTCCGCGTAGACCTCTTGTTCGTCCCGACTATTTCTTCTGTAGCATTTCCACGAAGGCCCGCACCCGCGTCAGGAGCTGCCCTGAAGGCATACCCACCTGGAAAGTGCCGTCGAGCCCGATGCTGGGCAGCCCCAGCTTCTGAAAGTACTCGCGAAAGATCTCCACGTGTACGCCGCCGAAGGCACACCCGATATAGGTGTAGAAGAAGATCCCCTGACTTCCGGATCCCTGTATCAGCCGCTCGATGCCCTCGATCTGCCGCACCGGCGAGGTTGCGAGAAAGTAGTCCAGAATGAACCGCGCCATGCTCTCAAGGGGAGGCAGATCGGTGCGCCACGTCTTGTCGTAAGGGTTGGGCGTGTACCACCCGAGTAGGGCTCCGCCCGCATCGTCCACGGCCTTGTACACGCCAAACTCCAGACCGCGCGCGCCGATCCAGGTGAGAGGGACAATGGCGTGGTGGCCGCGTGGGGTGATGAAGCTCGCTTCGCCAAGCTCGGCGACCACTTTGTCCTGGACCGCTTCGAAGCGCTCGGGCCGGCCGAAGTAGTGGCCCATTCCCATCAGGAGAAACATCATGGGCAGGCTCTTGACGTATAGCGGGTTCTTCACGCGCAGGGCGGCGATCCGGCGCATGCGCTCCTGCGCGCGGTTGGCGCGATCGATCTCCAGGCGCATCCGCGCCTCGTCCACGTCAGCGCCAATAAGCCAGCGGGCGGTGTCCGAAAGTTCCGATACGAGGAAGGCGACCATCCGCTCCAGCGTCTCCGGATCCGCGTGCTTGGGACGGACCACTCCTTCCACGCGGTGGATGTCATAACCCAGGGTCCCGACAAGCTCGTAGGCCATGTTGAACGGCTCGCAGGCGTTGTTGAAGGCCGCGATCCGTTTCAAGTGGGGGTACCCCTTGCGCACCCATTCGCCGAGGAGCACAGAAATCATCGTACAGGTCTCTTTGGGCAGATCGAAGGCGCTCTCGGCGATTTCCACAGATCGTCCCGAGCTCAATCGACCGAGGTCGATGGCAGAGACGGGGATGGTATCGCAGGCATAGAAAAGGGGAGCCTCGAACACGCCTTGCGTCCACACGGCCTTCTTGCCCTGGCTGGCTTGTTCATCTGCCCACGGAATGTACGCGACGGCCAAGTCGAATAGTTCTTGAACTGCCGGTGAGTAAGCGTGCTGCGTCCGACTGTCCTCGATGTACTCGAGTTGGTTGGTCGGATCGGCAGTTTGGTTGGTTGGGTTTGGGGCGATGGGAAGGCTACGCATGGTGCAGTTCCTTGTTCTTGCGTGCGACTTCGAAGAAGGCTTCGAGGCGCGTCTTGATCTGACCCACGTCGTTCTTG
>Ga0265316_10001550_pt1 | contig 24665 bp, 16 predicted proteins | sample 4522metaG_FD_202092 | JGI IMG/M metagenome (GOLD analysis project Ga0265316, IMG submission 202092) | Rhizosphere microbial communities from Carex aquatilis grown in University of Washington, Seatle, WA, United States - 4-5-22 metaG | ecosystem: Host-associated > Plants > Roots > Rhizosphere >... | reverse complement strand
TCTCCCTGTGATATAGTCCTCGGTTTCACGCTCTTTGGGACGCGTGAAGATTTGCGTCGTGTCCCCGACCTCGACGAGTCGGCCCATGTAGAAGAAGCCCGTTCGCTGCGAGACCCGCGCCGCCTGCTGCATGTTGTGTGTGACGATCACGATCGTCAGGTCCTTGCGCAGGATCGAGACCAGGTCTTCGACCTTTGCCGTGGCGATGGGGTCGAGCGCGCTCGCCGGTTCGTCCATGAGAAGCACCTCAGGCTCGACGGCAAGGGCTCGCGCGATGCATAGCCGCTGCTGCTGTCCACCCGACAGACTCAATCCCGACTCGGGCAGCCGGTCCTTCACTTCCTCCCATAGGGCCGCCTGGCGCAACGCGCGTTCGACGCGGTCCTTGATAAGGCCACGCTCGTTGACGCCGGCGACCCGCAGTCCATAGGCGACGTTCTCGAAGATCGACTTGGGGAACGGGTTCGAGCGCTGGAAGACCATCCCCACGCGCCGGCGCACGAGCACGGGGTCGACGTCGGGGCCGTAGATCTGGTCTCCGTCGAGCTCGACCTGGCCTTCTACCCGGATGCCGGGGACCGTATCGTTCATCCGGTTGAGCGATCGGAGGAACGTGCTCTTTCCACACCCGCTCGGGCCGATGAGCGCAAGCACTTCGTTGGCGTTGATGTCAATCGTGACGTCTTTTATGCCGACCTTCTCCCCGTACCGAACCCACAGGCTCCGCGCGCGCATCTTGACGTGCGCGTTATGCTGAGCGGGAAGCTGGTTTGCGGCGGCCACGGTCGCGATTGTGGCGAGCCCCGAAGATGACCCCGTGTCCTTTTTGTGACGATCGGGTGACGCGTCGTCCTTGCCGCTCGTCATGCCGTCAGCCCGGCACTGCCGGCCGCGCGCTCCGAAGGCGCCGCGGCGCGCACGATCACGCTGCCCCGCGTCAGCGTGAACGTGTGGCCGCGCCATTCGATGCGACGGCTCGCCGCGGCTCGAACCCAACAGAAGAAGGCGACGTACGAGCGAACGATCTCCAGCGGAGCGTACCACCAAGCGAGCCAGCGCCCGCGAAGCATCCGCACCGCGACCAGAGCGGTTACGGTCTGGAGGACGCACGTCGCTACGACCATCGCCGCGGTCAGCTCGCCCGGAGCGATTGCCGCGCAGGCCGACGCGACCACGATGGGTATGAGCATCGGTTCGAGCGCGAATCCGGCCGGAAGAAGGGCCCGACGGAGCTTCGACCAGCGGGTGTGGCGTTCGACCGTGCGCATCAGCGTACAAGCGACGTTCCAGTTCTCGACCATGTCGAGGGATGCCCGGACGAGAAAGCCGGCGTCGCGAAAGCGCTGGCCAAGTGCGTAATCCTCGGCCAAAACTTCGCCGAAGGGCAAGAACCCTCCCAGGCGAGCCATGTCGCGGCGCCGCATCGCCATCGACTTGCCGACGGTCACGGGTCGATGGATGGCATTCATCGCGGCGTAGCCTGGAGCCACGGCGGCGCAGAGCTGAAGATTCTCGAGCGCGGCGCCGAGCGTCCGCTCGCCGTCGCCGGCAAAAAGGCTTGTCACCAACCCAACGCGTTCGTCGGCGAGCTCCGCAACGAGGGACCAAAGGTAGTCGGGGCGGACGCGGACGTTGGAGTCGGAGATCACGTATACGTCGCCCGTCGCGACCCGCTCGAGACCGACCAGCTGGGCCACTTTCGGGTTGACGGCGACGTCCGGGTCTGTCACCACGATACGGGCGTTGAACCCCACTTGCTGGGCGTGGCTCGCCACGAAACGGCGCGCCGCCGGATAGGCCGGGTCCGTCAGCGAAGCGATCCCGAGCAAGAGCTCGAACGAGGGATAGTCGAGCCTCGCGAACGACTCGAGGTTCGCTTCGAGGTCGTCGTCGTGCCCCGCGAGGGGCTTCAGGATGCTGACACTCGGGGCTCGGTCGACCGCCGCCGGACACCGCATACGACGCCTGATTAGGGCCGCGAAGAAGAGGCCCATCATCGACCCGTAGAGCACCAGCGACGCGGCCGTCATCGCCACGGCGATCTGCGCGAACATCACGGAACGGAACGTTCGTCTTAACTCGTGACGAACCACCCCGTTTCCCGTGAAATGTTCGTTACAGCAGGCTCACACGTTTGGCGACGGGGCGCGCGGAAGCGAGACGGTGAACGTCGACCCACGGCCGACTTCGCTTTCCACCCAAACCTTGCCCCGCATGGCCTCGACCATGTGCTTGACGATCGATAGCCCGAGGCCGGTCCCACCGAGCTCACGCGAACGCCCTGCGTCGACGCGATAGAAGCGTTCGAAGACGCGCGGTAGGTGCTCCGGAGCGATTCCCGGACCGGTGTCGGATACGATGAGATTGACTCGGTCTCCTTGCTGGGACGCGCTCACGAGGACGCGAGTCCCGGCCGGACAGTACTTCACCGCATTGTCGACGAGGTTCGAGAGCACGTGTTCGAGCGCTCGAGCGTCTCCCTCGACCGCGCCTGATGTGCGCGACAGCTCTGCCGCGAGCCTCACGGTTTTCTTCTCCGCTCGCTCCCGAAAGAGTCCCAAGACGATCGGCACCACGCTCCCGAGCTCGACCCGCTCGCGCTTGAGCTTGAACTCGTTCGATTCGAGCTTCGACAGCTCGAGCATGTCCTCGAGCAGGCTCTGAAGCCGCTGCGCGTTTCGCTCGATGATGTCCACGAAGCGGGCGGCGACGTCCGGGTCGTCGAGTGCACCGGAGCGGAGCGTCTCGGTGGCGGAGCGCACGGCGGCGATCGGCGTGCGGAGCTCGTGCGACGCGTTCGCGACGAAGTCCCGGCGGAGTGACTCGAGACGCCGCAGCTCCGTCACATCGACGAGCACGAACAGCAGCCCTTCGTCGTCGCCCGAGAGCGGCGCGGCATGGACCAAGAGGCGCCTCGGTTTCAGCCCGGGCAGCTCGATCTCGAGCCGACTCGCCTCCGACGGTTCCTCGCGCGCCGCAGCGAGAAGCTCCTCGAGCTGCGCGTGGCGCACGGTTTCGATCAGCAACTTTCCAACGGCATCCGCCCCGACCAAGAGCATCGATCGCAACGCCGGATTGACGAGCGCGATTCGTCCGTCGCGATCGACGACGACGACCCCCTCCTGCATCGCATCGAGGATCCGTCCTTGGAGGTCGCGCTCCGCGCGAAGTTGACCGAGTGTGGTCGCCAAGCTGCCTGCGAGCCGATCGAGCGCGTGGCCGAGTTCCGCGAGCTCGTCGTGCCCTTCGATGCGCGTTCGCACGGAGAGGTCTCCCTCGGTCATCCGTCGCGCGGCCTCGGTGAGTTCGCCGACGGCGGCGGACATCCGCCGCGCGACGACATTCGAGAATACGAGGGCCAGTGCGAGAGCGACGAGCGACCCCAGCGCGATGAAGCGTCGCATGTCGGCGGTCGCTCGATCGACCTCTTGAAGCGGACGGCCCACGCGTACGACGCCCGCAACGACCCGGTCTCGCTCGAACGCGACCGCCGCGTAATACGTCCGCTGGGGCATCGCCGCGCTCGATCGCTCGCTCCAGCCGTCGCCCTGGTCGAGTGCCTGCTGCACTTCAGGGTGGCTCAATTGGCTCTCGAGCCGCGGCAGCTCCGGGAGCGACACGTCCGAGTCGCCCAGCACCGTACCGTCGCGCCGAATGATGCTGACTCGCGCGTCGGCGGTTCGCGCCAGGTCGTGCGCGAGGCCGTCCCACGCGGCTGCGTTGCCGAGAGGTGCGGGCAGCGCAGATGCTTGGCGGGCGACCAGGCGCGCGCGCACCATGAGGTCCGAGCGAAGCGCCTCCGATAGGTGGCTCGCCACGCTCGAGGTGAGATACGCCTCCGCGGCCCCCATCGAAGCGACGATGAGTGCAATCGAAACAAGAAAGAGCTTCGTCCGAACGCTGATTCTCACGGCAAACCTGTGCTTCGCCACGCATTCGCGCGACACGCGCGATGCGCTCCCGCGCAGCACGATAGCACTAGGCCCGATCCGGCGGGATTGAGGCTAGAGCACCGAGCGGTTTGACGCCCGTCGGTGCTCTGGGTCCGGCTTACTTGGCCTTGAGGAAGCTCGGCGGGATGATCCACTTCGAGCTCCGGAGAAGGTCGCACGCGAGCCCGAGGAACGTCGCGCGCATGACCTCCTCGGGGTCGGCGACTCCGGAAGCGGTCAGCTCCCCTACGAGCTTGGCGAGGGTCGTCTTGCGGGTCACCGCCTCGATGGCCGCCGCCTCGCGTTCCGGCAGCCGAAACATTTCCAGCCGCACGGGCGGAGCGGACACGGGCTCGATGACCTCTTCGTAGACAGGGGCGAGAAGGGCCTGCAGCTCCTCCTTGCTGTATCCGTTCTGGATCCCACGACCGATGAGCTCATACGTATCGACGCCGAGGGGGAACGTTTCTTCCTGGGACCGGACTCCGCGTGCAAAGGAGATCTCGCCGCCCTTCCACCGGAAGATGTCGATGAGCCGCTCCTCGGTCTGCTCGCGCACGGCCCGAAAGAGCTCCATGGGTCGCAGGACATGGATACCCACGAGCGCATCGCCGAGGCGCCCGCCAAAAGTCGGGAGCATCGCGAGGGCCATCTCCATCTCCATGCGGAGCACCTGGCCGCGCGCAATGAGAAACTCGCCAAGCAGCTCTTGCTTGTCGGTGGACGTGACACACTCCGGGGAACCCTCGACGAAGAAGATTCGCTTCCTTCGCGGCCCGTCGCGCAGGACCAGCACGCCCGTTTCACGCCGCACGGCGAGGTGAAACACCCGGGTCGGAAGCCGAGCCGGATCGAGCCGCCCACGGTCGATCGGGTCGCTTGGAAAGTCCACGTCCCACTTGAGTGCGGGACTTGTCAGGAAGCGCGACAACTCCGCGTAGTCGCTCGGCGGCAGGAAGCGCCCGTTCTCGCGGGCGATCATGCAAGTCGAACCGACCTCGCCGGTCGCAAATAGCTCGATAAGGCCGGGAAACGCCACCGGTCCGAGCACGCTTCCGTCACCTTGGCGTACGCGGTAGATGTTCGGAGAGGCGGGGTCTATCCCTTCGCCCCCGGTCGTCGCGGCACTGGCCGGGTGGTCACGCAGCACGCGGCGCGCTGCCGTGTTCGGGAGAAGCTGCGCGGTTGATTCTTCGCTCTCCGGATCGCGCTCGTCCCCATCCGCCTTGCCTCCGTCGTCCGCGGCGGCCACGAGGCCGAGCTTTTCGATGAGCGCGGCGAGCCTGGAGGGCCCTACCTGCAAGCGTCGCCGTCTGACGATGTCCTCGATGGCCTCGGCGAAAGCAAGGGCGCTCGGCCAACGCAAGGCCGGATCGCGTGCGAGCGCGCGGAACAGCACGGCGCGGAGATCGTCGGGCACCCGGCCCACGGCGCGATCGATCGGGCCGAGGTCCGCGTCGCGAATCCGAATGAGCACGTCGAGCTCTTTGCCGCCGCCGAAAAGCGGCCGCAAGATGAGCATCTCCGCCAACACGATGCCGAGCGTGAAGACGTCGCTCCGGGCGTCGAGCTCGCGCCCGACGACCTGCTCGGGCGACATGTAGCCGAGCTTGCCCTTGAGCTGGCCCGCGTCGGTTCTGCGCTCGAACTCCGCTGCCCTCGCGATCCCAAAATCGGTCAGCTTCACGGCGCCAGAGCGGTCGATGAGCACGTTGCCCGGCGACACGTCCCGGTGCACGAGCGAAAGCGGCTTTCCTTCTTCGTCGCGGGCGCCGTGGGCGCACTCGAGCGCCCGGAGGACCGAGAGGGTGACGTACAGGCACACTTCGAGCGGGATTTCTTCGGCTCGCGCAGCGACGGCGCGAACCAGACGCGCCGCAGTCGTCCCGTCCACGAACTCCATCGCCATGTAGAGTTCGCCCTGGTCCTCGCCGAAGTCGAACACTTGGACGATGTTCGGATGGCCGAGGCGCGCACAAACCCGAGCTTCGTCCACGAACATCGCCACGAAGTCCGGGTCGCGCGCGAACTGGGGCAGAATCCGCTTGACCGCAACGGTCTTCTGGAAGCCGTGTGGACCGGCGCGCTTGGCAAGATAGACCTCCGCCATGCCGCCCGTCGCGATCCGCCGCAGCAGTTCGTAGGGCCCCAGGCGCAAAGGCGCTGGGATAGTGGAGATCGTCATCGTTGTCTCTCTATAAGGGTATCACGATCCCGCTTGGGCTTGCCGCGTCCGCGCGGAACTGGTCCGACCCCCCGACCGACGCTACCTTCGCGCGCGATGAAGCGTCCGCGCCGCGTCCCCGCCAGTCCCCCGGCGCTCGGGCCGGCGCAAGCTTCCCGCAGCATCCAGACCCGCCGAACACCGACGCGCGTCGTGGCCGTGACGGGCGCTGCGAGTTTTCTAGGGGCGAGCTTGATCGGATCCCTGGAGGAAGACGAACGTATAGGCCGCATCGTTGCCCTCGACGTGACAGCAACTCCGAACGCAGGGAAGAAGACACGGTCGTACGATGTAGACCTCACGCAGCCCGCCGCAGAAGCGCGCGTAGCAGAGATTCTCAGTGCCGAGCGGGTCGACACGTTGGCCCATTTGGCCTTCCTCGCGTCGCCGACCCACGCGACCGCGTGGGCGCACGAGCTCGAGAGTCTCGGGACGATGCACGTCACCGTGGCCGCCCGTCACGCGCAGGTGAGAAAGCTGGTCCTGTGGTCGCACACGTGGCTCTACGGCGCCCATCCGTCGAATCCGAACTTTCTCACCGAAAAACACCCGCTTCGCGCCCCGCTGACGGAGCCTTACTTCGCAGACAAGATCGAAGCCGAGGATCAGGCGCGCAAGCTCAACGAGCGATCCCCGGGGGCCATCGTCACGATCCTGCGCGCGGCACCAATCCTTGGACCCAATGTGCGCAACGCATTCACACGATATCTCGCGCACAGATTCGTGCCGACGGCCATGGGCTTCGATCCGCTCGTTCAATTCTTGCACGAGGTCGACGCGATTGCCGCCCTGCATCTCGCGGTCGTCCGCGACGCAAGGGGTACGTTCAACATCGTCGGCGACGGGGTGCTCCCGCTCTCGACCGTAATCAAACTCGCGGGGCGCGTTGCCGTCCCGATCCCTCACCCGCTGACCGAGCTCGTCGGCGCCGCGGGTTGGGCCGTTCAACTCGTGGCAGCGCCCGCGTCGTTCGCCAAGTATCTCCGTTTTCTGTGCGTGGCGGACGGGCAAAAGGCGCGGGAAGCAATGGGGTTTCGCCCCGCGTACACGTCACGCGAAGCCGTACTCGACTTCGTCAGCGCGCAGCGCCTCCGCGATGTCCGGCTTCTTTCGGAGAACCGCGCATGACGCACAAGAAGGATAACCTGGAGTCGAACGCGCCCGCGCCGCCCACGAGCGCCGAGGGACCGCGCCAGACGGAGCGTGAGGGGGCCAGCCTGCATCGGCGCAGACGTGTGCGCGCGCGCCGAGCTGCCCGCGTACGTGGGGAGCCGCCCGTGTCGGCGGTCGAGCCCACGCCCTTCTCGGAAGGCATGGAACCGCTGAGCGACCCCAACATCGCCGACCGCATTCGTCAGCTGGAGGAACGGCTCGATCAGATGATCGACGCGCGTGCTCGCTTGCGGGACGCCACAGGCCAACCATTGCCGATGTCACCGGCTCGCCCAGAGCGTCTGCCCGCTTACGCGGCTCCCGAACCGGAAGGGGTGTTGGGCACGGCCCGGGAGCTCTTGTCGATCGACTTCTATCTGCGCCAGTGGGGGCGCCTCGGGCTACGCAGTCGCTCGGAAGAGGTCGACGAATTCGGCTACGACCCCGTCTACGAACGGAAGATTCTTCCTTTCTTCGAGTTTCTTTACAGGCGGTACTTCCGGGTGGTCACGCAGGGCCTCGAGCGCGTTCCCAAGGAAGGACGCTGCCTTCTCGTCGCGAATCACTCCGGAACGCTCCCGGTGGACGGAATGATGCTGCGCTTGGCGCTGCACCACGAGCATCCCCAGCATCGTGAAATGCGCTGGCTCGCGGAGGACGCAATCTTCCATTTTCCCTTCCTTGGCAGCATCAGCAATCGGATGGGCGCGGTGCGCGCGTGCCAAGAGAATGCCACACGGCTCCTCGACCGAGACGCGCTCGTCGCGGTGTTCCCGGAGGGAATGAAGGGCATCGGCAAGCTCTTTCGAGAGCGCTACAAACTGCAGCGCTTCGGGCGTGGAGGCTTCGTCAAACTCTGCCTGCGAACGCGCACGCCCGTGATTCCCGTGGCCATCGTGGGGGGCGAAGAGACGAACCCGCTCCTCGCGCGTGTCGACTATCTCACGAAGGCGGTGGGCTTACCGTACTTGCCGGTCACGCCGACTTTCCCTTTCCTCGGTCCCATCGGGCTCGTACCCGTGCCCACGAAGTGGAAGATCTATTTCGGCGAGCCGATTCATTTCGACCGCCACGGCGCCGAGGCGGCGGACGACGAGATCCTCGTCGGTCGGTTGGCGGAGGGCGTGCGTGCGGAGATCCAATCGATGCTCAACCGGGCGCTCGTCGAGCGACGGTCGGTATGGTTCGGCTAGAGCACCGAACGGGTTTGGCGGACCGCGGATCGCACATGAGCCCAGTGAAGAAGAGCGGCGTACTCGTCCTCGACAAGCCGCGCGGACCGACGAGTCACGACGCGGTGGCGCGAGTCAGGCGAACACTCGGGATTCGTGAAGTGGGTCACGCCGGCACATTGGACCCGATGGCCACGGGCGTGCTCGTTCTGGCGGTCGGTGAGGCGACCAAGCTCGTGCCGTGGCTCGCGACGCAGGACAAGACCTACGAGGCGACCATCGCCCTCGGAGTCGAAACGGACACGCTCGATGCCGATGGGCGAGTCGTGCGACGGCTGCCGCCGAGCGTCGAGCTGCTGGCAGCGCTCGGGAGTTTTGGTGCCGAATTCGGCATCCCCGCCACGCTCGGCGAAGCCCTGGCGGCGGAGCGAGCGCGCACGTCGCAGCTGCCGCCTGCGTTCTCGGCGATAAAGCAGGGCGGTGAACGCGCGTACGCGCGGGCGCGCCGCGGCGAGCACACGATCCTCGCCGCGCGCGAGGTGAACGTGCGTCGTTTGGAGCTACTCGCATGCCGGCAAGAGCCCCCGAGCCTCGACGTCGGCCTCGAGGTGGGGAAGGGCTATTACGTGCGGGCTCTCGCGCGCGACCTCGCTGGAGCGCTCGGAACAGTGGGCCACCTGACCTCCCTGCGAAGGACGCGATCGGGCCGTTTCGGCTGCGAGGTGGCGCTTTCCTACGGCGCGTCCCGGGAAGAGCTAACCGCTCGGATGCATCCCCTTCCCGTCGCGGCCGCGCAGGCTCTCCCAGTAACGCAGCTCACCGAGTCCGGAGCCGACGATGCGCGCCACGGACGGCTCGTGCACCTGCGAGACATTCTGGCATTCGTCCCGGGTCTTAGCGCCTGGATCGACCCGTGCGGTGACCTCGTCGCGGTCGGCGAAGTCGACCAGATGAACGGCGGCAGAGTGACTCGCGGATTTGCGTCGAGCTAGTCATTTCTTCTTGGCCGATTTACCCGTCTTCGCAGCATCTTGCGCGGCCTTCATCCGTTCGATCGCAAGCTTTGCGAGCGAGCCGCTCGGCGCGAGATCAAGGTACTTCGCATACTCGACGGCCGCGTCTTTGAAATGCTTCGTCAAAGCGAGGCGCCCGCCCAAATAGTAGTGAGCGGGGGCATAGCTCGGCTCCGCCGCGACTCCCCCCTGAAGGTCGTCGATCGCACCTTTTTCGTCTTTCATGCCCAGCTTGCACAGGGCGCGCTCGGTTCGCACCTCGCCGCCATCTTTCATTTGAATCGCGCTGTCGAACGTCTTGACGCACGATTCGAACTCGCCGGCCATTCGATATTCGTGGCCGACGGATGCGATCATTCCATAGTTGTCCTTCGCGAGCTCGCGCGCAGCGTCGAGGTGCGGCGCCGCACCACGAGCGTGCCAAGTATTGAGCCAGTGGGCGAAAGTCAATTGGAACATGGCCTCCGACGGTTTGGCCTTGAGCGCCTCTTCGAATTCGTGAATCGCACTATCCTGCTCGTTGTGGCTCGCCAGCGCGACGGCGAGGTTCTCGTGCAATGCCCCGCTGGCTGGGTGTTTCGCAAGAGCCGCGCGCCCCACCATCAGAGCCTCGTCGACGCGCCCCTCGTCGAGATACAGCGCGCTGAGCTCGGTCGCCGCAGGCTCGAGCTCGGGCTTCGTCGCAAGTGCGGACTTGTACGCCGCTTCCGCCGCGGACTTGTCGCCGAGCTTCTCGCAAGCCATGCCGAGGTTGTACGAGGCGTCGTAATCCCCTGGATTCTTCCTGGTCGCGGACTCGAACGCCTTGCGGGCATCCGCGTAGTTCCCCGCGTCGAACGCCTTGATGCCGGCCGCGAGCTCCGGGGAAGGAGGACGCTCGGATGCGACCGAGGCAGACTCCGCCGGCCCGGAAGGTAGCGAAGACGACCCACCCCCTGCCTGCGGGGGGGTCGGGGTAGCTCCCCCGCATGCCGCGAGCGCGAAGGCTCCACCGAGTTGAAAGAGCGCCGCGAAGGCGCCGTGCGACCGTTTCATGGTCGAGGAGTGTACGAGCACGCCGGCCCCGTTCTTCTATTTTTCTTGAAGCGCGCGCATGAGAACATCGTGAATCTGCTTGTGCCGAACACCCGAGGCGACCTTGGAACCATCGAGCTCGCTCACGTAGAATACGTCGGCGACGCGCATCCCTTCCGTGTTAATCTTCGACAGCGCGATCGAAAGCCCGAGTTCGTGCAGTGCACGAGCCAGCCTGTATAGAAGTCCGGGAGCGTCCTTCGCGAAGACCTCCACGACCGTGTGTCGGGGCGAGGCGCGGTCATCGAACAAGACCTCGGTTGCAACGGCCGGACTCGGCCGCTCGCGCCAGGGTGAGGTCGCGCCGACGCGCGCTCGGAGCAGCTGGGCAGGGTCGACTCTCCCGGCACACACGTCCTCGAGATCGCGGGCCAGCCTCGGCAGCGCGCGGTCAATCCCCTCCGTACCCCCCTCACGATCACGGACCCAAAAGAGGTCTACGGCCTCGACGCGCGGCTGCCCGCCGGCCGCACCTTCGGGGCACTGACGCGAGTAGACTTGAGCGGCGAGCACTTCGAGTCGATTGGCGGTGATCGCAGCGGCGATCCGCGCGAGAAGGCCGGGTCGGTCGTCGGCAACCACGCAGAGCTCCGCGGCCTCGGTGTGTCGCGACGGCACGCGACCGACGAGCGCGACTCGATCGCCCCGTTCGTGGACGAGGCGTGCGTGCTGAACGATCGACTCCGGGGCATTCGCGAGGAGGTACCGTTCCGGCATCGAGGCGAGGAGGACCTCGATTGCTTCGCTTGGGCCCGACCAAGCGTTTCGGACCGCGGCACGGACGCGCGCCACGCGCTCCGCGTCGGCGCGGGGCTCTTGGCCCGCCAGGTGCCCTTCCGCGGCGAAGTAGAGCTCGTCGAACATGCGCGCCTTCCACGAGGTCATCGCCGTGGGCGAGGTCGTGGAGAGGTCAGAGACGGTCAAGAGGTAGAGGTTTCGCAGGCCTTCCCGCCCGCGCATATTCCGACAGAACTCCTCGATGGTCGCCGTGTCGTCGAGGTCGCGCCGGGTGGCCACGTGGTACATGAGCAAGTGATCCAGCACGAGCTGCCGCGCATCGTCGACGTCCTCCGACGAAAGGCCCAAGCGCGGCAGGATGCGCTCGCAGAGGTCGGCCCCCGTCTTCGAGTGGCCTTTTCGCGATCCTTGCCCGTCCGGATAGCCCTTGCCAACGTCGTGGAGCAGAGTCGCCAAGAAGAGCGGACGCGGTCGCGCGATCTCCGCCGCGAGTCGCGACGCGAGCGCAAACTCGTGGGCGAGCTCACCGCGCGCCAGTTGGCGAAGGCGGTCGACCGACGCGACCGAGTGCGCGTCGACGGTATATACGTGGTAAACGTCGTGATGGACTTGCCCTGTCACTGGAAGAAACTCCGGGACCATCGCCAGGAGTAGCCCTACGTCGTGCAGCTCGCCGACGATCGATCCCCTCCGCGTCGGCGTTTCGGGGATGGTGCAAACGAGCTCTACGAAGAGTGCCGCCGCCTCCGCGCTGGCTCGCAGCCGCGTGCACCAGGATTGGTCGTCCACAGCGCGCGCTATCGCGTCCCTCGCAAACGGCAAGACCGGCGCGCGCTGGCGTACACACGCCATGTAGACCCGCATCGCCAGCGCCGGGTCGGCCTGGAGCTCCGCCGTACCGGCGATCGTCACGTGCCCATCGAACAGGTGGACTGCGCCGCCGAGATCGACCGTATGCGCTTTCGCGCGACGGCGTGCTGGCTTGAGTCGTTCGAGAAGACTCGCGCGCGCGCGGGTCGCAGAACGGGCATGCCGGTAATATTCCTGCATGAGCCGTTCGGCGGCTCGCGCGCGGTCGTTCCCGTACCCCATCGCCATGGCGAGCGCCTCTTGCTCCTCGAATCCGAGGCGGTCGGCCTTCCTCCCGTCGCGCGCGTGGAGGCGATTGCGAATCCGCCACAAGAACTCCTCGGCAGCAGCAATCTCGTTCGCCTCACGCTCGACGAGGACCCCCCGGTGAAGGAGCTCTCCCCAGGCACCGAGCCGTTCGTTGACTTCCGCCTCCCCGACTCGATAGCGCGCGCGCGCCGCCCAGCGCATCCCGTCGATGTCCCGCAACCCTCCGGCGCCGCTCTTGACGTCAGGCTCGAGCAGATAGACCGATCCCCCGAACCGCTCGTGACGCGCCGCCGCCTCTGTCTCGAGTCGTTCGATGAACGTACCCAGCTCGTCTTCGCCGAAGAGCCCTTCGTTGGCCTGCGCAACAAGATCGCGGACCAGGGCTCCGTCTCCAGCGAGAAGACGCAAGTCGAGCAATTCCGTCGCGGTGGCCAGATCTTCGTGCGCGAGCTTGACGGCGTCCGACGCGCTGACGACTTGGTGACCCACCGCGAGCGTGGCGTCCCACAACGGATACAGCAGCGCTTCGGCGAACGCTGCGGCCTGTTGCGCGCCGATGAGGCGAGGGCCAACGACCACCACGATATCGGCGTCGCTTCGCAGCGCCACCGCCCCGCGGCCGAAACTTCCGACGGCCGCCACCGCAAGACCGGTCGACGGCACCCCCGCCGCGTTCGCGGCCGCGTCGAATCGGGCGGCGAAACAAGCGTCGAGAAAACGCGCGTTGGCCCGCCCGAGCGTCATTCCGTCCTCACCCGCAGTGAGCCGCTCGACCAGTGAGGCCCGATGCCGCTCGACGCTCGCTCGAAGGTCGCCGGACGGGAGCGGCGCGGGCGGGCGAACCGAGGGGGTGGTGCGGTTGGCTGTCATTTGGTCATCAGTGGGAGACGCGGACATCCAGCGCCGTCCCGGCGCTTCCCACGGGCGCCCAAGTTCATCTAGCCTTCACCGCGATTGGACACCAGAGGCCAATCACGACCACCCATATGCCCCGGATTGAGGCCTCCGCCGCCAGCCGAGTCAACGTTCCCAACGCCGGTCCGGTCGTTCCGACCCCAAAAAAACGCCCCCCGGCCGGAATTCTCGCGGGCGGAGGGCGTAAGAGCGAACGGGTCTCAGACGGAGGCGGGAGGGTAGAGCGTCCCGTTCGCTTGGGACGCACTTTTACTGCGTCAGTCGACGGATTGCAACAGGTTGCGGTGGACGTGCGCAGGCGCGCCCCTTGTCGGACGCGGGTTCGCACAGACAAGCCCCATTTCTCGTTCGGTCCGTCTGGACCGCGCGCGCCCAGGCCGCGTGCAAAAAAGGAAGCGCCCCCCGACTGGCGTGTTCACAGCCGGGGGGCGCGCGGAGGAGCCGGCGCCTGAGGGGAGGGACGCGCCGCCTTCTCCGATTGCCTGGACGTAGCTCACGCTCACGGGACGCGCAATGAACCTCGCTTTGTTCACCCTGTCACCGTGTTTCCGCCCTGCTCGGCATTTTCGCCCGACTCCGCACTATCGATTGCCTGCGCGGCACACCAAGCAACGTGTTGGGGAGCGCGGTCGATCGGCCACCACGAAAAACGCTTGAACGAAGAGGAGGCTCAATGCCGTCGACTGGGCCGGTCCCGCAGAATCGCCCACGGCGCCCAAGCCTTCGCTCCTTCGAATCTCAATCGCGTAGTCCACCAGATAATCGACTTTTCACGATTCCCATGAGAAGGAAGGCCCATTATGCCGAAGACGTTCAGGGTCTATCCGGCTACGGCTGCAGATACAACGTCAGCGCGTCGTGCGGCGCCAGGAAAAACGCTAGTCTTTCGCACGACCATTCGGAGTACGTAAGACCTTGTGCGCGATGGCAGTTCCAAGCCAGTGGTCCTCGCCCTGGGTGGTACACGAATTGCGCCCTTTCGTCGCGCGAGGCCACTGTCCGTGACACAATCTCCGATTCGGTCGGGCGCCCTTTTTGGGCGGCCGCGAACATGGGGGATGACTTGAAGGAGAACTGCATGCGTGCACGGCTCTGTATCATTCGGTCTCTGGTCGTCGTAGGCGCTGCCCTGCCCAATCTGGCCTGCTCGAATGGTTCCGGCGTTATCACGGACGGCCGAAATGCGGCCGGACCGCTCCCGAGCAGCACAGCTGTCGGCAACAGCCCGTCGCCCGCGGCCGGCAGCGCGACCGAGGACGCTGGATCGCCGGGCGACGCAAGCGCGTCATCGCCGAGCACGAAGCACCTCGTTACGCAGCTCGATGCAGCCGTGGCCGCCAATCTGGGACCGCTACCGGCGCTTACGAACGTCACGGCCGAGGAGCGTGAAGATTCGGTCGGGCTCGACTTCGATCCCGTTGACAACGCCGTCGACTACCGTGTCTATCCCCTTCCCGACCCGAGCACCGTAACCACGAACGCCGACGGCTCGCTCACAATCAAGAACGCGATCTACCGCTGCGCCGGGCTCCGCCAAACGTTCGATTTGCCGAACAACACATCGAACAGTCTGAACAAGGCGAGCGCCGGCCAAATCTACGCGAGCGGCGCCTACTCGTGGGGCGCGACGATCCCGGCGAAGCCGACTCTTGGTTACGTGTATGTGACCCCGGCGTCCGACCGCATTCCCGTGTACGCCATTGGTGTCCATGCGACCGCGCCCGAAAACGGGTGGCGTGAGGCACGGCCGAAAGTCTATACGACGGACACGATCCAGCGCCAAACACTCTTGAGCCAGGGCGGCCGCGACGACGGCATCGTATTTTACGTTCCCGCCACCGCCAGCGCCGCAACCCAGACGATCTACGGGTCGGAAACCGCCCAAGTGGTCGCCGGGCAGGGGTGGACCCAGTACGCGAACTACTATTTCACGGCTGCCGACAAGGCGGGGCACGCCAAGGACACCACGCCTGCCGCGCCCGCGTTTCAGGTTCTCACAGCAACGGCCGATGGTGCGGTCCCGCTCATGAGCCTCTCCTACCAAGCCCCCCAAGCTCACGTCGAGCTCCTGGCCGGAAACGAACGATTCAAGCGGGCGTCGAACCAGGGTCAGGGCCCCCTCTGGCACCTCGAGTGGTCTGGCCTCACGGGGCCGACGACCCTCGTCGTGGAGGCACTCGCATCGGGCTGCCCATACCAGGGACTGCTGTCGCCACAGGCGCTGTCCGCACCTCCGCATCAGCCGTTTTTCACTCTCACACAGATTCAGCAGGCGTCGGCCACCGGCGAGGTCTACATCAACGGCCAATACGACCTTCCCGGCAAAGAGCCCAACGGGCTCGCACTCATGCAAACACCCACCCCGTCACCCGTGCCCATCGCACGGTCTTTCATTCAGGTGACCCCGCAGGCCCACGACGCGGGCGAATGGGATTGGTACGAGGGATTCAGCCCGAGTTCGATTCCGCCGTCCGAGACGGCGAGCCGCGACCCGAAGTTTTCCGGCGACAACGCCAGCGGGCATTGGACCTCGTCGGTCTTCGACTTTGGTGCCTACTCCATCGACGATCCGACGGGTCCGCTCGTCTTCACGCACGGTCCGATCCTGGGACAGTTCTGGCACGTGTTCGACGACTGGTCGCAGGACGTCACCGGCCGCCTGCGTTTCACCGCGCAGCAGCCCGCGACGGTCAGCGCCGACGTCAGTACGTATCTGCACGTCACGTGGACCGTGAACATCGTGGGTACCGATCGCCGATATCCTCAACTGCTGGTGACCGATCAGCCTATCCCGGTCGAGGACGGCTTCCAGAACGCAAATGGCAATTTCTTGCTCATCCAGACGATCGAAGGCCCGTCGATGCGTTTGGAGGTCCAGGCCTTCCGAGGCCTCGTAAACGGCGCTTCGTGGGCGGTCAACAATCAAGCGCCGAATCATGCGCTCGTCGACTACGACAACTGGAACAACGGGAACAACACGAACGCGACCATCCCTCCCGCCGAACCGCCCTTCGAACACGCTGGCGTGGACCGCATGACCAAGTTCGACGCCTACATCTCGTCGAGCACGGTCTACGTCCTCATGGACGGCTCGCCCGCCGGTTGCACGCACTATCCGACCAAAGGCTTTGCTCTTTCCGGGACCGTCACCGTCACGTTCGGCGACGTTCTCTATCACGAGGGAGCGCAAGACGAGGGCGTCTGCAACCAGTCCAAACCGTACGGTTTTCTACACGAGCACCAGTGCAACGAGACGGTGCGGCATTGGGACGACCTCGGGCTCAAGAGCGGAGTTGCGCCTCCCACGTGGGATGCAAGGTTCGCGTGCACCGCGTACTGACCGCGATGCTCGCGATTGCCAGCCTGGAGAGCGCTTGCGGCTCTTCGGCAAACGCGACCTCCGGCGAGGCCGTCGGCGACGGCGGACCGGTGGCGGCGCTTTTCGACTCCGGAGGCGACGGCGCCGAGGCAAATACGGGAGATCCCGATCCGGTCGTCACCCCCGAGGAGCTGCAATCGCTCCAGGCGCTCGCACCGGCTTCGCTCCCCGCGCCGCCACCCGACCGCACCAACCGTTTTGCTGACAACGCGGCGGCCGCGCTCTTCGGCCAAAAGTTGTTTTACGACGCGTCGTTCTCGGGACCCCTTCTCGACACGGACAACGACGGGAGCCCCCAAACGTTGGGCACCGCGGGCCAAACCGGGCGCGTCGCGTGCGCGGGTTGCCACATCGCAAAGTCTGGGTTCTCGGACACCCGCTCGTTCCAGCTTCAGGTTTCCCTGGGAGCGGGCTGGGGGCGCCGGCGTGCGCCCTCGTTGCTCGACGTCGGACAAGCCACTCTGCTGATGTGGGACGGGCGCCGTGACGCGCTCTACAACCAAGTATTCGGTCCGCTCGAGAGCGTCGTCGAGATGAACAGCTCGCGCCTCTACGAAGCGGAGCAAATCTACGCGAAATATCAATCCGATTACGAAGCGATCTTCGGTCCGATGCCGGCGCTCGCCGATCCGGGGCAGTTCCCTCAGCTCACCGCTCAGCTCACGGGGTGTCAGCCGAAGAATCCCACGGATCCCCAGCCGACTTGCGACGGAACCTTCCACGGAATGCCCGGCGACCACGCCGAGTACGACGGTTTGAGTGCCGCGCAGCAGACGGCCGTGACCACCGTCATCGTCAACGCGGGCAAGGCGATCGGCGCGTTCGAGCGACTGCTGACTTGCGGGCCAAGCCCATTCGATGCGTGGGTGCACGGCGGCGCGGGGGCGATCTCTCGAGCAGCGCAGCGCGGTGCAGCCCTCTTCGTCGGCAAGGGGGGGTGTTCGACCTGTCACTCCGGACCGTTTCTTTCCGATCAGCAGTTTCACGACGTCGGACTCGTTCCCACGAAGGTTCAGCAGGCGTTCGTCGACTCGGACGACCATGGCGCCGCCACCGGCCTCGCAGCTGCCATCGCCGATTCGCTCGATACGTTCGGTGCCTTCAGCGACGGCAACGACGGCCGGCTGCCGACCTCCGTAACGCCGAAGATGGACGGCGCCTTCCGGACTCCGACTCTACGCTGCGTGAGCCAGCGCCCGAGCTTCATGCACACCGGGCAGCTCGGAACGCTCGCCAAGGTCGTCGCCTTCTTCAACGACGGCGGCTCGCCTTACGGCTTCGTCGGCACGAGCGAGATTCATCCGCTCGGGCTGACGGACCTCGACCAAAGCGATTTGGTGGAATTTCTCCAGTCCCTCGACGGACCCGGCGCTGACCCCAGGTATCGTCAAGCCCCTTGAGAGCCCCGCCTGTTCTGGGACTCGATGCCGGGACGCCGCCGCCGCTAAATCGATGAGGCAGCGGCATCCCAGGCGAAAGAGCGCGATCACCAAACGGGCGTCAGCCAGTCGGTCCGGGCGGGCACACGCCCGCGAACCACGGCCTCGAAGTGCTGCGAGAGCCGACGCGTTATGGGGCCCACGTTCCCGTCGCCGACCAGTCGATGGTCGACAGAGCGAACAGCCGTTATTTCAGCGCCGGTCCCACACAGAAACATCTCGTCCGCGACGTAGAGCTCCGTTCTCCCGATAGACCGCTCCACGAACGGAATCCCGAGTTCCTCGCGTGCCATCGCGATCAAGGTCTGCCGTGTGATTCCATCCAGGTTGTCGTCCGTACTCGGCGGTGAGACCAGGCAACCGTCCCGCACGAGAACGACATGCTCCGCGGAGCCCTCCGACACATGGCCCTCCTCCGTGAGCAGAATGGCCTCGGTGCACCCGTGGTCCATCGCCTCTCGGCGGGCGAGTGCGCTATTGAGATAGGCTGCCGTCGCCTTTGCCCGGGCCGGGAGCGCCGTTTCTCGCACACGACGCCAGCTCGACACGCAAACATCGATGGGGTCGGCCGATAGATATCGGCCGAGCGGCATGCAAAAAATGGCGGTCGCGCTCGTCTCCGTATCCAGGATTGGCGAAAGCTCGTTGGAATCGGCATACACGAGCGGTCGCACGTACACGTCGTCTCGAATCTCGTTTCGGCGAAGCAAATCGACAATCAGTTCCGCAATATCATCCCGTGGCGCGGGCAAGCGGAGCCGCAGGATGCGCGCCGATTGGTCCAATCTGCGGACATGCCGGTCCAACCGGAACAGGTTTACTTGACCCCCGGCGTCTGCTCGGTATCCCCGGATGCCCCCGAAGCAACCCAAGCCGTAGTTCACTACCCGTGAGCGCACCGAAAGAGTCGCTTGGCTCTCGGGCCGAAACGCACCATTCATGTAGACGACGGATTCCATGGTCAGTCCTTCCTTCGAGAGGCCGGACGACCGAGAGATCCCCATGAACCCGCGGCCTCCGGCCGGGGTTCGTCGTCGCCTGCTACGCGCTTTGAACCCGGCCCATCGCTTGGATGGCTACTACCGCGACTACCGGGAAACGAGTGAGGGGCGACACGGGCTTCAATCGTTACTCCCGGGCCCGCCCCGGCGCAAGCCGCGAGGACCAGAGGTTTCCCCGGTCCGCAGGCCGACGGCAAGGGACGGAGCGCCAAATGGTTCAATGCTCTAAACTCCGGGCGCAATGGCCCTGGCCCTCTCCGTGCTCGACCTCTCTCCGATCCCATCCGGGTTGACTGCGGCCGACGCGCTGCGAAACACACTCGACCTCGCTCGTCACGCCGAGACGCTCGGCCTTCGCCGCTACTGGCTTGCCGAGCACCACAACGCGGGCAGTCTCGCTTGCCCCGCACCGGAAATCCTCATCGGGCAGATTGCGGCGGTCACGAAGTCGATGCGTGTTGGCGCCGGTGGCATCATGCTTCCGAACCATACCCCCCTGAAAGTCGCCGAGACGTTCCGCGTCCTCCACGCACTCTTCCCCGGGCGGATCGACCTCGGGCTTGGCCGCGCGCCCGGAACCGATCCGCGCACTGCGGCCGCTCTGCGTCGTTCCCGCGACGCGGTCGTCGTCGACGACTTCCCACAACGTTTCGCCGAGCTGATGCAGTACTTCGCTTTGGAGGGGCCCCCTCGCACCGGATTCGGCGGCCCGATTCGCGCGATCCCAGTCAACGTCCCCGCCCCGGAGACTTGGCTGCTCGGCTCGAGCGAAGCGGGAGGGGCCCTCATGGCGGCAGAGCAAGGCCTCGGCTTCGCATTTGCGCACCACATCAACCCGGACGACGCCGTGCGCGCGCTTCGTCTTTACCGGCGAAGCTTCGTTCCATCCCCGCACCGGCGCGAGCCGTGGGCGATCCTCGCCGTCGGCGTGATCTGCGCGGAAAACGACCGGGAGGCCGAGCGACTTGCGTCTTCGGGCGAGCTCGCCATGGTGTGGTTCCTCCAAGGGATTCGCGATCGGCCTCTGCCCAGCGTAGAGGAGGCGCTCGCATACCGGTACGACCCGCATGAGCAGGCGTTGCGCACGGGGCGCGGCTCCCACGTGCTCGTTGGGGGGATAACCCGCGTGCGCGAGCAGCTTTTTGCGCTCGTCGACGCTTCGGGTGCAGACGAGCTCATGGTGCTGACCCACGTCCACGAGCACGCCGCGCGCAAGCGCTCATACGACTTATTGGCCGAGGCAATTGCGCCCACCTGACCGCGACGCCCGCGGAAGCCACTCCCGCCCGTATGGACTAAGCTTCGACGCATCCGAAGGAGGACACGATGGCCAAGACGGTCCACGATTTCGAGGTGGCGAAGATCGACGGGACACCGAAGAAGCTCGCTGATTACGACGGCCAAGTCACGTTGATCGTCAACGTCGCCTCGCAGTGCGGTCTCACTCCGCAGTACGCGGGGCTGCAATCGCTATACGATCGATACGCAACGCGAGGCTTCGCCATCCTCGGGTTTCCGTCCAACGATTTCGGCGCCCAAGAACCGGGCACGAATGAGCAGATCAAAGAGTTTTGCACGACACGCTTCAACGTGACCTTCGACATGTTCGCCAAAGTTAAGGTCAAGGGTCCCGGGATCGACCCGCTGTTCGCCTTCTTGACGAGCCCGGCGACCACGCCGAAGTACGGGGGAGAACTCAAGTGGAACTTCAACAAGTTTCTCGTAGGCAAGCACGGCGAGGTCCTCGGGCGCTTCGAGCCGACCGTCGACCCTGCGAGTCCTGAGGTGAAGGCGGCGATCGAGAAGGCGCTCGCTTCGTAGACCCAAGAAGAACCTTCGAGCGTGCCGGCGAGTTGCCCGACCTGCCGAACGCGTCACATTGCGGTTCTTTTCACGGGAGCGCCTTTCGCAGTTACACTTCGGGAGACTCAAGACGAATGCATTCGCCAACCCTCCCCGCCCCTGACGCCGTCGCCCGGCTCCTGCGCGACCTGCTCGGCAAGGGTGTTACCGCCAAGAAGTGCGGCATATTGTCGCCGTCCGCGAAGCTTTACGTGGCAACGTACGCGGATGACGCCGACAAAATCGTGTCCGTCGGGGTCTGCGACCTGCCGTTCGCTGCTTCCGCGGGTGCGGCCCTTTCACTCGTTCCACCCGGTGTTGCCGCCGAGGCAGTCCGAGCGGGGCTCCTTCCGGCAGAGCTCTCCGAGAACCTCCGCGAGGTCCTCAACGTGATGGCGAGCCTGTTTGGCGCGACTCATGTCCGCCTTCGGGACGTCGTTTCCGCGTCTGTCGCGCAAACCGTGATCACATCGGGAGCCGGGGCGCGCGCGACCGCCAGGCTGGACGTCGAGCTCGCCGTGGCCGGGTATACCGGTGGGAAGCTCTCTTTCTTGATCGTTTGAGGGCGAGGGAGTCGTCAGAACCCAAGCCCTGGCTCCTTGGTCCTGGGCTCACGGGCGCCCCCGACAGCGACGTTGTGCGCCTCGTCCTCGGTCCGCACCGGAGCCGTGCGCGTCACGCCGCTGTCGCGCCTGCGGTGCGAGGCCTTCTCTTCGTACATTCGCCTGTCGGCCGCCTCCACGAGAGCCTCCAGCGAAACCGGCTCGGTGGGGTCCTGCTGGGAGACTCCAACGCTCATCGAGAGCCGGTATCGCCGACCCGAACGGTCGTTGAAGTCATCGAGCGCCGACTGCAGGCGAGCGCGCAGGACGTGCGAATAGGGTCCGGCGTCCTGGGCGAGGACGACGAATTCGTCGCCGCCGAGGCGCCCGACGATGTCCGAGTTTCGAAACGACGAGCGGAGGACATCGACCGCGTCCGCGATCGCGCGATCGCCTTCTTGGTGGCCGAGCTCGTCGTTGATTCGCTTCAGCTCGTTGAGGTCGACGAAGACGAGCGCCGGGCTGCGGCCCAAACTGGTCGCCGCATCGAGCTTGGCGCGTGCGGCAGTCAGGAACCCGCGCCGGTTGTAGGCGCCCGTCAGCTCGTCGGTATCGGACAGCTGGCGTAGATCCGACTGCGTCGCTCGCAAGCCCGTGATGTCGCGCCCCACGGAGACCGCACCCGTCAGCCGTCCTCGATCGTCCCGCAGGGGCGCCGCAGTGAAGTTGTAGAGGCGCCCGTTCGCCTCGGAGGGCGCCTGAACGAAAACCTCGGCGTCTTGAACGCTCTCGCCGAACAGCGCGCGCGACAGCGGAAGCTGGCCCGGCGGGCACGCTGTTTCTCCGTCGGCAAGCCTGAGCCCAGGGGCCCCGCCCGTCCATCCCGTGGTCCGGCCGGCCGACGTCGCCCCCACAGCTCGAAGCGCGGCCTCGTTCGCGAGAAGGACCCTTCCCTCCGTATCGACGGAAAGGACGATGTCCGGCAGACTGCCGAGGACCCCCGCGAGCAGGGTGGCCCGTTGGGCGATCCCTTCGGCATGGGCATGCCGCCGCAGCGCGATCTCGACCGTCGCTCGAAGCTCGCGATCGTTGAACGGTTTGAGCAGGTAACCGTACGGCTCTACGCCGCCGGCGCGCTCCACCGTCGCATCGTCGGCGTACGCGCTCAAAAAGACGACCGGTGTCGGCCGATACGCCTGGATGGCCGCCGCCGCGGCCACACCGTCGTCGCCACCTTTGAGATGCACATCCATCAGGACCAGATCGGGACGGAACGTCTCGACAGCATGCAGAGCCTCGGTCGCCGTTGCCACGGTGGCCGGAACGTCGTAGCCGAGTCCGATGAGCGCCAACTGAATATCGAATGCGATGAGAGCTTCGTCCTCTACGACCAGAATCGAGCGCGGCATCCTACCCCCTTGGGAATTCAGTTTCCTCCCACGTAGTCCGTGAGAATCGTGCGGATGGACTCGAGCGTGAACGGCTTGCTGATCGATACGTTTGGGACCTTCTCGAGAAACGCGCGAGCTCTCGAAGAAAAAGCGCCTCCTGTCATGAAGACGATGCGTTTCGCCAGTTCCGGAGCAGACGCCTGCAACGCCACGTAGACGTCGATGCCCGAGACGTTCGGCATCATGAGATCGCAGAAGATCGCGTCGTACGTCTCGCCGCCAGCGATTTTGGCGAGCGCCGCTCGAGCGTCCGTCTCGACGGTCACATCGTGTTCTGATCGCAGAATGCGGGAAATAGCCAGCGCGAGCGCTTCCTCGTCGTCGATGACGAGCACCCGACCGCGACGCGGCGGCTTCGAAGAAGGCCTGGCGGTCTTGACCGTCCCGCCGACGTGGCGTGCGGGCGGTAGGACCACCCGGAACATCGTCCCCTCGCCCACCGCGCTTTCGGCCGTGATCTCACCACCGTACGAAGCCACGATGCTGTGACAAATCGCGAGACCGAGGCCCATGCCACTGCCGACCGGCTTGGTGCTGAAGAACGGGTCGAAGATCCGAGGTAGAACCTGCGCGGGAATCCCAGGTCCCGTATCGCGGATCTCTACGACGCCCTCCCCCGCCTCACTCGTGTACGTGCGGACGCGAATCTCGTGGTGTTCGGCATCCCCCTCACCGATTGCTTCGGACGCGTTCACGAGCAGGTTCATGAAGACCTGCGTCAGCTGGCCCTCGCTGGCCTCGACAAATGGCGTAGCCCCGTATTCCTTCCGGAGGCGCGCATGGTGGCGCAGCGTGTGGGCCGTCATGCGTACAGCCGCTTCGAGGACGTCCGGCAGCTCGACCATCCCCGCGCCATCGCCCTCCACGCGGGTAAACTTCTTCAAGTCTCGGACGATGCGCCGAACCCGATCGGCGCCGTCGTCCGCGTCGCGGAGCGCATCCACGACTTCCTCGAGACGAGCCATGTTGCTCTCGAAGCGCGCCTTGCCCTCGTCCGGGACGTTCAGACCCCGGAAGTTCTCGATGGTTTCCTTCAGTCCGCGCAGTGCGAATCCAACGTTGGCGATTACGTACGTAAGCGGATTGTTGATCTCGTGGCCGGTCCCCGCCGCCATCGTTCCTATGCTCGCGAGCCGTTCGCTCTGGGCGAGACGCTGCTCGAGCTTCGCTCGCTCGGTGACGTCGCGAAAGACAACCACCCCACCGACGACTCTTCCGTTGTCGTCCACGATGGGCGACGCGCTATCGTCGACCACGAGCTTCGCTCCCGTCTTGAGCACCATCGTGGTCTTCGGCGGCAGAAGAACGGTCTGCGCATCACGCAGGGCGACGTGCACGGGATTCTCGACCGGCTCGCCCTCCGCGTTCGTGAGTCGGATGATCTCGTCGACCTCCTTGCCGATCGCCTCGGCACGGGTCCAACCAGTCACCCGAACCGCGACCGGGTTCATGAACGTGATGATGCCGTCGGAGTCCGTCGCGAGCACCGCGTCCCCGATCGAGTCGAGAGTCGTCGCGAACCAACGCTCGCGAGCCTGGAGCTGCTCCTCGAACTCGTGCTTCTGAAGGGCGACTTCGATCGCCGTACGAAGGTCGCGGTCGTTGAAGGGCTTGACCAAGTAGCCGTACGGGTGGGTTTCTGCCGCACGCGCAAGCGTCGCGTCGTCCGAGT
>Ga0265316_10001549_pt1 | contig 24670 bp, 23 predicted proteins | sample 4522metaG_FD_202092 | JGI IMG/M metagenome (GOLD analysis project Ga0265316, IMG submission 202092) | Rhizosphere microbial communities from Carex aquatilis grown in University of Washington, Seatle, WA, United States - 4-5-22 metaG | ecosystem: Host-associated > Plants > Roots > Rhizosphere >... | reverse complement strand
AAGAAACGCCCAAACAACCGCTGGCCGCCGATGAACGCAGATCAACGCAGACCGGTCCACTTACTCAGCGCGTGCTTGGAGCTGTCATGTTTCACGGCATCCCGGCTCCGGCCGAGCCTCTCTCAAGGTAACGTACAAGGGCTGCCCGGCCGGTGAGTAATTTGCCGATGTCCACTAATCCCGCGGCGGCGCGCAGCGCGCCAGTGTCTCCCAGAACTCCGGGAACGATACCGAGGCCGCCTCCGCGCCGTGGACTGCCGATGGCCCGTCGCCGGCGAGCGCCGCCACCGCGAAGGCCATGGCGATGCGGTGGTCTCCCGAGGATTCGAACTCGGCCGCGCGGAATTTCTGCCGTCCCGGAATCGCCATGCCGTCCGGCAGCTCCTCGGCTTCCACGCCCATGCGCCGCAGATTGTCCACCACCGTGCGGATGCGGTCCGTCTCCTTGATGCGCAGCTCGCCGGCATCGCGCACCGTCAGCCCCTCCTCCGTCGCCGCGCCCAGCACGGCCAGCACCGGGATCTCGTCGATCAGCGCCGCGGTCAGACCGCCCTCGATGGTGCCTCCCCGCAAGCCGGAATGTTCCACTTCCAGGTCGCCGATCAGCTCGCCGTTGTGACTTTCGAGATTAGGCACGCGGATGCGCGCTCCCATACCCACCAGGAAATCGAGCAGCGCCGAACGCGTCGGGTTCAGTCCCACGCCGCGGATGCTCAGGTGCGAGCCCTCTACCAGCAGCGCCGCCACAATGAAAAACGCCGCCGAGGAAAGATCCGAAGGCACCACCAGATCGCGGCCCGTCAGCGTGGGCCGGCCCGCCAGCGTGATCTTCCCCCGTTCCACCCGCAGGTCCGCGCCGAACTCGCGGAGCGCGATTTCCGTGTGGTCGCGCGAGCGCACCGGTTCGGTCACCGACGTTTGCCCTTCGGCCAACAGCCCGGCGAACAGCACGCACGTCTTCACCTGCGCGCTGGGCACCGGCAGGGTGTAATCGATAGGCCGCAGCTTGGCGCCGTAGATTTCGAGCGGCGGGAATTGCCCCTCGCGCGCCCGGATGCGCGCGCCCATCTCGGCGAGCGGCTTCATCACCCGCTGCATGGGCCGCCGGGAGAGCGATTCGTCGCCGAAAATGCGCGCGTCGAACGCCTGCCCGGCGAGGATTCCCGAGAGCATGCGAATGGTCGAGCCGGAGTTCCCGGCGTCCAGGTCCGCCGCCGGCGCGCGCAGCCCGTCGAGCCCTCTGCCGTGAATCGTGAACGTGGCGCCCGCGCCTTCCACTTCGATTCCCAGTGCGCGCACGCATCCCAACGTGGAGTGGCAATCCGCGCCGGTGGAATAATTGGCGATGCGCGTGGCGCCCCGCGCGATGGCGCCGATCATGGCGTAGCGGTGGGAGATGGATTTATCGCCGGGCAGAGTGAGGCTGCCCGTAATGGCCGAAGCCGGTGAGATGCGCTGTGTGGTGGGCAAACTTTATTCTATCTTCCCCGGCTCCAGCTTCACCTGCGCCGTCCCGCCGGGCGCCAGGGTCACTTCCTGAAACCGGTTGCGCGCCCGCCACAAGGCGCCCATGCTCTCCGGCGTGGCATCGACCCCGTCCTCAGCCGCCATCACATAGTATTTCCCCGGCGCCATTGTCTGCGACGTGTATTGTCCCAATTGGTCGGTCTGCCCTTCCACCAGCCGCGCCGCCAGCACTGCCTCCGAAGGCACTTCCGCCGGCATGATGAACACCTTCAGATCGGCGCCGGGGTTGCCGTCCTTATCGGCCACCTGGACGCTGAGGGTCGCCCCGTCGTGCGCCATCGCTACGCGCAACCCGGTGCCGCTCATCGCCGTGCCCATATGCAGCGGTTCGTACAGCACGCTGCGGCCCGCATTTTTGCACGGCGAGCCCACACTTCCGCTTAGGCGGCGTCCCCGACGTCTACCCGCTCGGCGAGTGTGGTGGGGCGCGGGATACGGATGCCGTCCTCACGCATGCCCTTCAGGTGGAGGGCGACTGCCTCCCGCATCCGCCGGCGGGTCACCGCCAGGGTTCGGCCCGTCGCGACACAGCCGGGAAGGTCCGGCACGTGGGCGCTGTAGCCCGTGCCCGTTTTTGCGTAGATCGCTGCATACCCCATACTCGTCATTTTAGCCCTGCCTGTCTGAGAATGCTGTTCCTGGTCCCCGGGTCGACGTCGTCGTTATCGTGTCCGGCGATCGTGACGCGGCCTTTCTTCACCGGGTGCTTGAACTGGCGGTGGCTGGTGCCGGTCCGTGGGAGGATCACCCAGCCGTCCTTCCTTATCAGTCTGATTATGTCGCGTACTTTCATCGCTGTTCCTTACATACGATTAATCATTCTGTTTGGTAGAACGATCAAGTGAAATCTGCTGTCTTGCGCAAGGTTCTTCGATGGAAAGGCGATGGTGAAGCAGCCCGCCGGCGCGGCCCGTGCCAGGGGCTGCCGGAGCCGCTGCCTGGGTCAGGTGGACATCCCCACTACCCAAGACGGCTGCGCGCCCGGGGAACGCCGCCCCGGCGCTTCGCCCTGCGAATATCACTACAATGTAGATTAGGTTCGAGGGCCCGGTTTGGTTCAATCGACAGACGTCGTCGCACTCCTCATATTTGTTGCGGTTCAGTGGCGCATCACGGTGCTCTGGCTGCGCTTCGCACGCCAGCGGTTCTCCGGCCCGGCGGCGATTGCCGCGCGCGCCGGCATCGTTGCGCTGGATGCGGCGGTGGCGTTCGGTTGGCTGCTCGACCTCCTGACGTTCCTGGGCCACCCGCCGATCACCGGACTTTCGTCATTCCTGTACAGCGCCGGCGCCCTGGCGTACTCGATGACCGCTACCGCCGTGCTGGCGGTGCGCGCAGTATTCCACGCGGTGGGGAAACTGGTGGGCGCGGAGTTTCACCCCGGGCGGCGGCGCGCGATCCAGGCCGCCGGCAACCTCGCCATGGCGGCGCCCTTCGCGGCCATGGCCTACGGAGCGCTCATCGAACGGCTGGACTTCCGCGTACGCGAAATCGACGTGCCGATCCCCGGGCTTCCCGCCGATCTCGATGGCTTGCGCCTGCTCCATCTCAGCGACATCCACCTGAGCGCGTTCTTGAGCGAAGCCGAACTGGCGCGCGTCATCGACGCCGCCAACCACTTGCGCCCGCATCTCGCGGCCGTCACCGGCGACCTGATCTCCGCGCATGGCGACCCCCTGGACGCCTGCATCCGCCAACTGGCGCGCCTCAGGGCCGACGCCGGTATCGTCGCCTGCATGGGAAACCACGAAGTTTTCGCCGGCGTCGAGGACTACGCCGCGGCTGCCGGCGCCCGCGCGGGCATCTCCTTTCTGCGCGGCCAATCTCTCCCCTTGCGCTTCGGCAATGCCACCTTGCACGTGGCCGGCGTGGATTACCAGCCGATCTTCAAAAGGGCCAACTACCTGCGGGGCGCGGAGCGGCTGCTCGTGCCCGGCGAGACCAATCTTCTGCTCTCGCACAATCCCGATGTCTTTCCTGTGGCCGCGCGGCAGGGCTACAATCTCATGCTGTCGGGCCATACGCATGGCGGACAGGTATCGGTGGAGATTCTGAATCAGGCAATCAATCCGGCGCGGTTTCTCACGCCCTACTTCTATGGCCTCTACCGCATCGGCACGGCGGCCGCGTATGTGACCCGCGGCATCGGCACCATTGGCATCCCGGCGCGCATCGGGGCGCCCCCGGAGATCTCCCTCCTGCGGCTCAGAAAGGCATAAACCCAACTCCCGTGCGCTACCTCATCCTCAGCGACCTGCACGCCAACTGGGAAGCTCTTGCAGCCGTCACTACCGCGGCCGCCGGCAAGTACGACAAAGCCGTCTGTTGCGGCGACCTGGTGGGCTACGCCGCCGATCCCAACGCGGTGGTGGATTGGGTGCGGACCAATTGCGCCGTGGTGGTGCGCGGCAACCACGACCGCGTCTGCAGCGGCCTGGACGACCTGGAATGGTTCAACCCGGTGGCCCGCGAGGCGGCGCTGTGGACGCTCGGGCACCTGACACCCGAGAATATCGTCTACACCGCATCGCTCACCAAAGGCCCGGTCCTGCTGGACGGTTTCGAGGTGGTGCACGGCTCCCCGTACGACGAAGACGAATACGTGCTGGCCACCGTCGAGGCCGGCCAGGCGTTCGGCTACCTGGAAAGCCGCCTGGCCTTTTTCGGACACACCCACGTACAGGGCGGCTTCATCTGGAATCGCTCGCGCGTGGAGATCGTCGGGCGCGTGCCGGCGGCGAGCGGCCGCGAGCGTCTGCCCATCGACGCCGACTGCGCCTACCTCCTCAACCCCGGTTCGGTGGGCCAACCGCGCGACGGCGACCCCCGCGCGGCCTATTTGACGTACGATTCCGAAGCCCACATGGTGACCTACCACCGCACTCCCTACGACGTGGAAACGGCGCAGCGGAAGATCCGCGACGCCGGCCTGCCGCCGATCCTGGCGGACCGGTTGACGATGGGGCGGTGACGGCCTCCCCGCCGGCGCCCCTCGGCCGATCGGCATGCGGCATCTTGATATTTTCCGCGCCTCGGAGAGATCCCCAATATACACTGTAAAGAGTAGCGTCGATGAAAGGACCGAAATGGCAATAGTCGAGTTGTACTCAGTGGTTGTTCCCAATAAGCCGGGCAAAGGAGCGAAGTTGCTGGACGCCCTCAAAGAAGCCGGAGTCAATCTGGTCGCAATCTGGGGTTACCCGGTTGGCAAGAGCAAGGCCAGGATCGACATGGTTGCGGAAGACCCTGCGCTCCTCAAGAAGGCCGCCAAGCAACTCAAGATCGAGCTGGGAAAGAAGCAGACGGCATTCCACATCACCGGTGAAGATCAGCCGGGTGCGGTCACCGAAGTTCTGGCCAAACTGGCGGCAAAGGAGATCAACGTATACGCGCTCCAGGCCCTCTGCGCCGGCAACGGCCGTTTCGGCACGCTGGTTCAGGTGGACCAGGACGCCGTCAAGAAGGCCGCCAAGGCCTTGGCGTAATTCGGCAGTCAGACCCGTGGACCGGCGCATCGGACCCCGCGTGGCGCAGCCGGGCCCGCGGCGGACGCTACGCGTGCGCCAAAGGCCGGCCCTAACGGAGGATTATGCTGACGCTGGACACGTTGCGGCGGGAAAAGAAGGCCGAGATTATCCGGTTGGCAGAGGTGTGCGGCTGCCGCAATGTGCGTGTGTTCGGGTCGGTAGCAACCGGCGAAAACCGGCCGGATAGTGACGTGGATTTCCTGGTGGACCTGGAATCCGGACGCACGATCTTCAACTTGGCGAGATTTCTGGGCGGTCTCCGGGAACTGCTGGGGACCGAGATCGACGTGGTTGAAAGCCGGTCGATTCATCCGTACATTCGCGACCGCGTCCTCTCCGCGGCGGTAGGGCTTTGACGCTATGCCGGCTAAGTATACCTTTTCCAAAATGCAGCCACGTATTCTGTGCCGTTGAGTGGGACAGTCCTCCCGGCCTGTCGTCGCGCCGAAGGCGCGCTCCGCGCGCATGACAGGCGGACCCTAAGGGTACCCCGCCTGTCCCACTCAACGGCCGAACAATACTTCGCCACAATTCGGAACAGGAGTACTAAGGACCCGCGCCTTTATCTGATCCACATTCGCGAGTTCGACGCGGCCGGGCGTCTCGGTCGTCCATGACGCGGTCTGCCGCAATCCGGAGATCATCGCCGAAGCCGCGCGCAGGTTCGACGATGGTCTTCGCCTGGCCCACGCCGAGATCCCGTGGCGATCCACGCCGGGGCAAACCCGTTGTTCCGCAAGAGCCGGTGCGCCATACGCGGGAAGAGGAAAGATAGAAGGCAGGAGCCAGAAGAGGAAAGCCGGAATAGCTGCGGCTGTGCGAGGGTGTCATCCTGACTCCTGACTTCCCTCTTCACTCCCCGTAGTTTATCTCCGTCTGCCGCGCTGAGACCGCCGTGTATGCCAGCAGGATCAGCGACACCGCCAGCAGGCCGAAGACGGCAATCCACGCGGGGGTCGGGTCCGCGTCGATGACCATTACCGAGAACGGCGGCGGCACGGGCACCTCTACCGGACACAGGCTGCGCAGATAGAAAATCACGCTGATCTTCTTCAACATCGGGGGCAGAAACGGGTTCAGGTTTTCCCACACGAAAACCACCGCGGCCGGGATCATGGGGTTGCGGAAGAACAGGCCGCACAGCAGAAAGACCGCGCCGTACCCGATGGAGGCCAGCGCCGCCACCAGCATATAGGAGCCAAGCTGGCTCAGGCCGGGACCGTGATACAGGTAGTCGGTCCAGGCCGGTCCGAAGTGGCGGCCAATCGTGAGGAAGGCCGCCGCCGTGCTGCCCACAAACAAGACTAGCGCTACCGACAAGCCGGCCAGGTATTTGCCGATCGCCAGTAACTCGCGGCGCATGGGCACCAGGTAGTAATAATGCAGCGTCTTTTCGAGCATCTCGCCGCGGAACAGGTTGGAGAAAATGCCCATGCAGCCGAAGAAAATGGTGGCGCGCAGGTAGAAGAACTGGAACAGCGCCGCGAAGGCGATGCTGTCGTCGCCCAGGCGGTGGTTGGCGCCGGCTCTGGCCCGCAGCTCAAACAGCCAGTGCAGCAGGGTGATCGCCACCGGGCCGGCCGCCAGGCAATAAATCCACCAGCCGCGCTTGGAGAAGAAAGTCTTCTTCATTTCCAGGCGCAACACGGCGGCGATCTGCCGCAGCCAAAGCGGGCCGTTCCCGAGCCGCGTCATAGCGTGCCTCCTTCGCCGATAAGGTACTGATACACCGAGTTCACATCGTCGTCGGCCGGGGCAATGGATTCCACTTCCAGGCCGGAATCCAGAATCACCTGGTTCAGCAGCAGGTAGAAGCGGTCGGCGTCGGTGGTACGCAACAGCAGGCCCTTGCGGTCGCGGCTGATCTTGGCCTCCACCATGTGGTCCTGCAGGAACAGACGCGCCGCCAATCCGCCGGGGTCGTTGCAGCGGACCAGAATCTGCATCGGCTGCTCCTTCACCTCGTCGCGCACGCCCTGAATCGCGCCCTCGGCCACCACGTACCCCTGGCTCAGCAGGATCACCTGGTCGGAAATCTGGTCCACCTCATGCAGGATGTGGCTGGAGACAATCACGTGGCGCCCGTTCTGACCCCACTCGCGAAACAGCGCGATGGTTTCGGCGCGGGCCATGGGGTCGAGGCCGTTGAGCGGTTCGTCGAGCACCAGCACCTGCGGGTCGTGCGCGATGGCCTGCGCCAGTTTGACGCGCTGCCGCATGCCCTTGCTATAGGCGGCCACGGGACGCCCGGCCGCCGCCGTCATGCTGACGCGTTCCAGCGCGGCGGCGGTTCTGCGGTCGCACTCCTCATGGCTCATGCCGTGCATGCGCAGGAACCAGTAGAGGAACTGGTGGCCGGTGAGTCCTTTGGGAAAAGCGTCGAACTGCGCGCAGTAACCTATCACGGTGCAAAGCCGCTCGGGATGGTCCGGCGCGATGCCCAGCACTTTGATCTCGCCCTGTGTGGGCCGGATCAGCCCCGTCATGAGGTTCATCAGCGTGGTCTTGCCAGACCCGTTGGGGCCGACCAGGCTGGTGATGCCCGGCGGAATCGACAGGTTGACTTTGTTGATGCCCAGCACTTCGCCGTAGAAACGGGAGACGTTGGCGAAGGTGACCAGGGAATCGCTCATCGGACCACCTCCGCGCCGCGGATCTTACGCGCCAGCATGTACAGGCAGACCAGGCAGACCAATCCCAGCACTGCCCAGCAGGCCCCCAAAGGCAACTCTTCGCCCACCGGCACGCGGAAGAAGACCGCGCCGCTGGTGGTCTTCTGAGAGCCCTCGAAAAGCTGCACCCAGACTGAGCCGATCAGGTAGCTGATATTGAACAGGTGGCCCCAGTTAGTGCGCTGGACGTGATTGACGACCGCGCCGAAAGCCGACCCAACGAAAAAGACGCCGAACATCAGGCCGCCGGCCGCGGGCTTCCACTTCACCCAGGCGGAGAGCGCCAGCGCCAGCAGCGCCAGCAGCAGAATCCACACCCACGCGCCGAAGAACGTGCCATAAGCCAGGCGGGCGTTGTCACTCATCCACTGCCAGCCCTCCAGGTAACCCTCTAGGGCGAAACACAGCAACCCCGGCACCCAAGTCATCAACGACATCAGCACCACCAGAACGGACATCTTGCCCAGCACGTATTCCGCGCGCGAAAAAGGCCGGGCGAGATAGAGCGAGAGCGCATTATTGGCGAGATCGGGCGACACCTGCCCGGGGCCGATGAACGACGCCAGGAACAGCGCGCACATGCTCTGCCAGCCGAGCAGCGACATGAAGAACGTCACATTGATGGAGATCAGGCCGCGCCCTCCCTGCACCCCCAGCAGGTTCAGCGCGCTCACATTGTGCTGTACATAGATGATGAGGGCGCAGACCAGCGGAAAGAGAAACGTGGCCAGGAAGAACATAGACAGAAAACGCCTGCGGTGAAGCTCTTCGAAGGCGTAGCGCGGAATCACCAGAAAGCGCCGCCATGCGGGTGTAAGTTCGCCTTCATAGGGCCGGTAAGTTTTCTTATAGACGGCCATTAGAGGCCTCCATAGCTTTCAGGAAAATGTCTTCCAGCGAATCGCGCCGGCGGTTCAGGCGGCGAATCTGCACGTTCTGGCCGGCGGCAATCTCATACAGTTGGCGCACCTCCAACCCGTCGGGCATCACCAGTTTGACGCGGCCCTGCGCACCGGGGGCGGTTTCGCAGCCCAGCTTTTCCACCGCGGCCAGGAAATCGCCGTGGTGCTCGCCGCGCGTCTCCAACTCCAGGAAGCGGCGGTTGGCGCGGCGCTCTTCTTCCAGATTGCAGAACGCGGCCACGTTGCCGTCTTTGAGGATGAGCACCTGGTCGCAGCAGTCCTCCACATCGTGCAGCAGGTGCGACGAGAGCAGCAGGTGCAGATCGCCGCGGTCGCGGATTTCCTGGATAAGCTGAATCATGCGCGCGCGCGCCGGCGGGTCGAGGCCGTTGGTGGGCTCGTCCAGCACCAGCAACTTGGGTCCGTGGGCGATGGCCTGCGCCAGCTTGGCGGCCTGCTTCATGCCCAGCGAATAGGTGCCCAGCGCGCGGTAGCGCACTTCCCCCAGTCCGACGTAGAAGAAGGCCTCGTGCGCCCGTTCCAGGGCGTGCTCGCGCGGCAGGCCGGCCAATTCCGCCATCAGACGCACCATGTGAACGCCGGTCATGGCGGCGATGTAGGCGTCGTTCTCCGGCATGTAGCCCACCAGGCTGCGGACCTGGCGTGCGTGTGTGCGGACATCGTGCCCCAGGATGCGCGCCGTGCCCGCCGACGGCTTGTGAAAGCCCAGCAGGGTGTTGATGAGGGTGGACTTCCCCGCCCCGTTCGGCCCCAGCAGGCCGACCGAACGTCCGGTGAGCGCCGCGTTCAGCTTCTTCAGGATGACGCGCTGGCCGAAGCGGACTTCCAGGCCGTCCAGCTCGATGACCGGTTCCATTAGGTTAGCTCAGACCTCGCATAGGTGAGGTGACGCAGGGGCTTCGGCCAGGCCCAGAGCGCGCCCGGCACTCGTGGGGACGCTGTGGATTCGACACGGGTGGGCCGGTACCGCTGGAACCACGCGGGGCCAGTGCCGTGGTGGGGCAGGCGGTGCCGCCTGCCTTGCCGCCCGGCATCGATGAGGGCAGGCGAGCACCGCCTGCCCCACCACTCAGGGCGCCGGATACTTGTGTCAACTCCATCACTTTACAGGATACGATCCGCGTCCGGCGCGTGTTCCCATCATCTGGCCGATGGGCAGGGGAATGCCCGTCAGGCCGACGATATTGCCGCTCAGCATGCTGGCCAGGGTGGAAGCCAATACATCGCCGTTGGCGGTCATGGTGATGCGGTCCGGTTCGCCGTACACGGCCCAGAGCGTGGGCTTGACGTTGCTCAGCCCTTCGAACGCGTTGCCGCGCCCGCCGGCGCGCTGCGGCAGGAAAGCCTGTGCCAGGGACGCCAGCGGTGCCATCGAAGTGCCCAGGTTCTGATAAATCACGGCGGAGAAATTCACGTGCCGGTCGCGCGGCGTCAACTCCAGGAACCTGGCAGACTGCTTGATGGACGTTCCGGCCGTCTTGAGTTCGAGCGCACGAGCCACCAGCGCCCGCGTGGGGCCGGCGATCAGGTAGCCCTGGTCGAAGGTGTAGTGCGCCTCCAGCAGCGGGCCGGAATCGGCTTGCGCAATAGTGTAATACGTGTGGCCTTCGAAGGTCTCCTGCGCGGTGCGCAGCGGCTTCTTTCCGGTCTGTGCGATTTCCTGGTTGTGCAGCTCGACGAACCGCTCGACCGTGGCCTGCAGCCGGTTGGGATCGTAAACTTCGCTCACCAGCTTCCAGGAGGGCACCGGCATCAGCGGGCCATCCAGCGCGACGGCGAACTCGCCGCCCAGGCTCGCGCCCAGGTCGCCGCGCACGTCGAATCCTTTGTCCACGCGTTCGTCGGCCAGGCTCTTTTGGGCGGCGGCCAGCGATCCCTGCGGAATCGCTAGCGCCACGTCCACAATATCGCCGGCGTCTTTTACCACGAAGCCCAACACGGCGAGGGCGTCGGGCGAAACGTAGTCCAGGGAACCCATGGGCGATGGGTCGGCAAGCTCGCCGGCAAAGCCCGTGCGCGGGCCGTCGAAGCCCAGGGCGGCGCTGGCCACCATCCGGCCGCCGGTCTCCTTCTGCTCCGCGGAGAAATAGCCCGCGCCCTGGAACGGCGCCGGCGGGCCCGAAGGAGGATGCGACAGATCGGCCCAGATCAACAGGCCGGCGCCTTCCCGGTACGATTCGGCGATGCGGGCGTACAGAGGCTTCGACGCAAAGCCGGAATCGAGCCCTGCCGCGGCGGCTTCCACCGCGCCGCGCTCCGGCCCGAACAACAACACGCCGCCGCGATTCTCCACCGTCAACGGCACGCCCGTCTTGCGCAGGAATTCTTCGAAGCCCTCGCGCTTCTGCTCCGCCAGGAGGACCGGGCCCTCGCCGCTCGCGGCAGCGATATCGATTTCGTCGCCCAGGTAATCGCTCGCCGTACGCAGCGTCTCCACCACCGCGCCCAGCCGGGAAGTCCACAGCGAGCGCAATTGCGGATTGGCGCCCATCCTCTTCTCCAGGATGGATTCCGCATCCGTCAGGTACTGCGAGAGATTGGGAATGCTCACGAAAACCGTGGTGCCGGCCGGCAGCCGGGCAAGAAGTTTGCTGGAGTAGCGCAGCGCCGGCAGGTGTACCTGCTCCAGGCTGGTGCGCAACGCTTTCAACAGCTTGTCGCGATCGCGGCTCCAGGAAATCTCGGCGCCCACCGGTTCGGGTTCCACGCTGGCGCCGGTCACGGTCTGGTCGCCCGAGTGGAGAATCTTTTCCTGGTTGTCCTGGGTGACATGCACCTCACCCTCAACCACCGAAATGCGCGAGCCTTTCACACCGGCTGTCACACCGAATAAGGTGCCGGTGACGGCCACGCGGCAATCTGCCGTATCTACATAGAGGTGGCCTTTGCGCCGGTGGGCGGCCTGCACGATGACGCTGCCGCGCCCCAGGTGCACGGTGATATCCGTGGCGCTCCGAGTGGTGGAAAGGCTGGAGCGCTCACGCATTTCCACCTGCGATCCGTCGGCCAGTTCCAGCACGGCGTCGGAATCCTTGGCCGTGCGCAGTTCCACATCGCTGGGCATGTCCTGCCCCATGTGCAGCGGGCGGATGCCATCGGCGGTTACTTCGTACAGCGCGCCGTCCAGGGATTTGATAATGGCATGGCCGGTGCGCCCGCCATATTGATCCACCCCCACCCAGACCGTCACTCCAGCCACCAGCAGAACCGTGGCGGCCAGCGCCCACCGGGCCGTATGCCGCGTGCGGCGCGCTCCAGGCCCCGCGGGCATGACCACCACTCGGCCCTCGAAGATGCGGCGGCAGGCCACGCAGCGGTGCAGGTGGTCCTCCAGCAGCATGGCGCGGGCTTCGGAAAGCCGGCCGGCGCGGAACTCGGGAATCAGGGCTTGAAAATCGGCGCAGTTGCGGATGGACGCGGAGTGGCTTTCGGTGGCCGTAAGGCGCGCCCACACACGGGCGGCGGCGGCTTCCACCACCGCCTGGTCAACGGGTTCATCGCCGATTTCGCGCACAGCCTGCTCCAGAGCCGGGGACATAGGGTTGAATTCGGGGGTCATGCTACTCCTCCCATGTAAGCTCGATATTCTTTTTCCAGACGGTCCCGGGTGCGCGACAGAGTCACCGCCACCGTGCCCGGCGTGGTCTTGAGCAGCCGGGCAATTTCGGGGTTGTCTTTTCCATCGAAGAATCGGAGCATGAACATCTCGGCGATCCTGGGATTGAGCCGGGCCAAAGCGCCGCGCAGCCACTCGCGGATTTCGCCCGAGTGTTGCACGCGGTCGGGACTGCGGTGGGCCGGTTCGGAGAGCACCGGCTCCAGATCGTCCAGCGGCACGTTGCGGATATTCTGGCGCGACCGCACCAGGTCCAGGGCCGCATTGACCGCGGCGCGATGGAGAAAACTCGCCATATGGTCCACCGGTTCCGCGCCGGGAGCGCGCTTCATCAAACGCAAAAACACGGTCTGGAGAACGTCTTCGGCATCGTCGGCGTTGCCGGTGACGCGGTAAGCCGCGCGGAACACCAGCGCATGATGCTCGCGGAAGATTCGTTCCAGGTCCGCTTCGGACAAGTTGGCCGATTCCATAGGGGCAGCCATTAGCGCTTTCATGGTAACAGGCTCATCCGTCTATGGGACGGCCTGGAGGGGCGGGTATTAGCGTGGTCATCCACCACTACCGGCATCACCCGCTCGTTCTAGGCACATTGCTTGTAGCTCACTCGGTTTTATCCGATGGGTAGTGGGCAGGCGGAATCGCGGGTACCACCCAAGAAAAAAGCTCCACACCATGGAGGTGTGGAGCTTAGAGGTCTACTGCAATCTGTCTCGGAGGATGACAGACCGGTGACGATGGTAACATCTGCCGATGTGCAAATCAACCGGAAAACGAGGGTTTTACCGGATTTTTTGCGGATTCAGACGCATCGCGCTCACGGCTTAAATTGCCTAACGGAGCTCTTCCATCACCGTATCCAGCACCGCTTTCGATGGCCGAACCATTGATTCCGGAAGGGTTGCGACCGGCTCGTCGGTCAGATTCAGCAGTTCCAGGAAGGTGGGCTTACTAGTATTTAGATACAGTACGCCTGTGAGTACCTCACCCTTGGCCTCGGATTCTTCCAGTGCCATCAGGGCCTTGAACCGGTCGGTCGGGTCGAAATCGCGGTCCAGTTTGCGGATCCGCAGGTGCGAACCATCGTGCATCCGGACGTCGCGCACTTCGCCCTCCGCGATCTCCACCGAAATATCCTCGAAGTACGGCACAAAATCCAGTTCCTGCAAAACCTCTTCGTGCTCCTTCATGTAGGAGTAGCTCTTGGTGGAACCCGCGTGGTCGTTGAAGGTGACGCAGGGTGAAATCACGTCGATCACCGAGAGGCCCCGGTGGGCGATGGCCGTCTTGAGAATGGCTTGAAGCTGCTTCTTGTCGCCGCTGAAGGAGCGCGCCACGAACGTGGCTCCCCACTTCATGGCCAGCGCGCAGCAATCGAACGGCGGCAGATCGTTGGCGATGCCCGTTTTGAGCGTGGAACCGAGGTCGGCGGTGGCCGAGAACTGGCCCTTGGTGAGCCCGTACACGCCGTTGTTTTCGATCACGTAGATCATGGGCATGTTGCGGCGCACCAGGTGCATGAACTGGCCGAGCCCGATGGACGCCGTGTCGCCGTCGCCGGTGACCCCCAGGCCCATCAGCGTGGCGTTCGCCAGCAGCGCGCCCGTGGCGATGGCGGGCATGCGGCCGTGGACGCCATTGAAGCCGTGCGAGAGCCCCAGGAAGTAGGCCGGCGATTTCGAGGAGCAGCCGATGCCGGAGAACTTGGCGACGGTGTGCGGTTTCACGCCCAGGTCGTAGAAGGCTTCCACGACGCGCTCGGAAATGGAGTTGTGGCCGCATCCGGCGCACAACGTGGTCTTGCTGCCCTTATACTGCACGACCTCGAGGCCAATGTGGTTGACCTTCTTCGGCGGCGGAGGAGTCAGGGTGGTGCTCATCTATTTGCCCTCCTGGCGGACAATTTCGTCGGTGACGGTGCGCGCATCGAGCGGCAGCCCGCCGTAGTAGCGCAGGCTGCGCAGTTTGGCGATCGCGTCCGGCTCGAATTCCAGCCGCATAAGGCCCAGCAACTGCGCGTCGCGGTTCTGATCCACCACGTACACGCGGTCGTGGCGCTGGATGAAGTCCCGCAGGTGCGAGGTGAAAGGATACGCTTTGAGGCGCAGGTAGCTGGCCTCGATGCCGTATTCCTCGCGCAACTGGTCGCAGCTTTCGCGCACGGGGTAGTCCGACGTGCCGAACGCCACGAAACCGATTTTGGCTTTCTCGGGAATGTTGACCACCGGCTCGGGCACATGCTGCCGCATGACTTCGAACTTGTGCGCCAGGCGATCCATGTTGTTGATGTAGTCGTCTTCGCGCTCGGTGTACTGCGCTTTCTCATTGTGGCCGCTGCCGCGGGTGAAGTAGGATGCCTTGGGGTGGTCGGTGCCCGGCAAGGTCCGGTAACCCACGCCATCGCCATCCACATCCTTGTAGCGCGCGAAACCGCCCAGCTTGTTCAGGTCCTCGGCGGTCAGAACCTTGCCGCGCTGAATTGGCTTCTCGGGGTATTGGAACGCATCGGCCGTCCAGTTGTTCATGCCAAGATCCAGATCGGTCATGACGAAGACCGGGGTCTGGAACTTCTCGGCCAAATCGAAGGCCTCGATGGCCATGGAGAAGCACTCTTCCGGCGAGCATGGGAAAAGCATGGGATGCTTGGTGTCGCCGTGGGAGAGGATCGCCGTAGTGAGGATGTCGCCCTGCTGCGTGCGCGTGGGCAGGCCGGTGGAGGGGCCGACGCGCTCCACGTCGAAGATCACCGTGGGAATTTCGGAGTAATACCCCAGGCCGACGAATTCCGACATCAGCGAGATGCCCGGACCGGCGGTGGCCGTCATGGAGCGCGCGCCAGCCCATCCGGCGCCCAGCGCCATGCCGATGGACGCCAGTTCGTCTTCGGCCTGCACGATGGCGTAGGTGGCCTTGCCGGTTTCAGGCTCGTGCCGGAAACGCTTCATGTAGCCGATGAGCGATTCCACCAGCGAGGACGACGGCGTGATGGGATACCACGTAACCACCGTGACGCCGGCGAACATGCAGCCCAGGGCGCAGGCGGCGTTGCCATCGATAATGATCTTGCCTTCGGTTTCGTGCATGCGTTCCACGCGGTAGGGAACGCCGCGCGTGAACGTCTTTTGGGCGAATTCGAAGCCCGCTTTGGCGGCGCCCCAGTTGAGCTCCGCGGCCTTGGCCTTGCGCTTGCCGAACTGCTTGACCAGCGCCTGGTGAATCTCGTCCATTTCGATGGAGAGCAACTGCGCCACGATGCCGTCGTAGATCATGTTGCGGACCAGCTTGCGCAGTTTGGCATCGGGGCAGACGGGCGCCACCAGTTTGTCGAATGGCGCCGGGAAGAAGTGGAGGTCGCTGCGCAGTTCGTTGAGCTTAAGAGGCTCGTCGTAAACCACCACGGCGCCGGTATCCAGCTTCATGACATCTTCGCGCGCGGTTTCGGGATTCATGGCCACCAGGATGTCGATTTCCTTGCGGCGGCCGACGTACCCGTGCTTGCTGGCGCGAATGGTAAACCACGTAGGCAGGCCGGCGATGTTCGACGGGAACATGTTCTTGCCCGAGACCGGAATGCCCATTTGAAACAGGGACCGCATCAGCACGGAATTGGCAGTCTGGCTGCCGGACCCGTTAACTGTCGCGACCTGGATGCTGAAATCGTTGACGACCGGATGGCTCGATTGGCCCGGCAGAGTATCCACCGGTGACACTTCTAGAGTTGACATCGATAAGGAATCCTTCGGAAGGGGAGTGTTACCCAGTTCACTGTACTGTTCAATTATATGCGAAATGCCGCGGGGTGGCGGGGAAACGGTGAGAGGCCGGTACCATACGTCACAGCAGGGGGATTCGGGGATGGCGGGGGAAACCACTCACGGTTCGGGCGCGCCATGATCTTGACCCGCTGGTTCCACATGTGGGAACCTGGGATGTGAGGATCCTCAGCAGGCGGCGGCTTCGAGAGTTCTGGACCCGCTTCCCGAACGCGGCCGAGCCGCTCAAGCGCTGGGCAAACGTGGTCCGGTCTGCACGGTGGATGAACCCGGGCGCGCTGCGGGCGGATTTCGGCTCGGCCGGCTTCGTGGGCGATCTGACCGTATTCAATGTGGGCGGAAACAAGTATCGTTTGATCGCGTTCGTTCAGTATCCGCGCCAGATCGTCTACATAAAACACATCCTTACACACGAGGAGTACGACGAGGGGGAATGGAAGCCATGAGCACCACGATGGAAGGGCTCGACCTGAAGCGGTATGGGCGGCTGCTGGCCCGAACGGTTCCGAGGGTCATCAAAACGGAGGAGGAGAACGAACGCGCTCTGGCGATTGTCGAATCCTTAATGGAGAAAGGCGAAGCGAACATGACGCCGGAGGAGGACGAACTCCTCGAACTCCTCGCGGACCTGATCCACAATTTCGAGGAGAAGGCGTATCCAATTCCGAAGTCCGAGCCGCACCAGATAGTGGCGTTCTTGCTGGAGCAACGCGGGCTGGCCCCCAAAGATCTTTGGCCGGTAGTCGGCTCCAAGAGCCGGGTCTCGGAGATCCTTGCCGGAAAACGCTCCATGACGAAGGAGCAGGCGAAGAGAGTCGCTGAGTTCTTCCATGTCGGCGTGGAGCTGTTTATCTGAGTCGTACTCACCTCAATACCGCAAACGTGTTGCTGCCCCCACTTATACGCGTCCTGAGTATGATTATGTACGTTCCATCCAGGATACCGCGTGGCCGCTTCGCGCACGGGCCGCCGAGACCGGAGCCGGGCCTCATTCCAAGCCGCGTCTTAAAGGGGCGCGGTCAATCGGGAATACGCCAGATGTGTCTATAGTTACAGTTTCCGGGTATCCGCCTGACTCAGGTAAGGAATACTGGCATTGCGCATGCCCGGCATTTTCGCGTGCAGCGGTTACGCGGTGTTGTGGCCGCCTGAGTCAAGGGGATGCCCGTCTTACAATTCCTGGCGGTGCTTGGGCCGCCGTCTGGGGTGCGGGCCGCACCTCCCGCCTCACGGGTCCGGGTTCGCCCCGGCGCATCCTACACCACCAGCGCCTGCGCCACCCGGCTGGCCAGTTGGTCGAAAGTCAGGATCTCGTAGAGCGAGGGGTCTTGCATAATGCGCGCCACCAGCGCGGCGTGCATGGCGTGGCCGGCGCGCTCGGCGATCACGTGGCCCAGCAGGGGGCGGCCCAGCAATGCCAGGTCGCCAATCAGGTCGAGCGCTTTGTGCCGGCAGCATTCGTCGGGGGCGCGCAGGCCCTCGGGGTTCAAGGTGCCGGTGGGAGTGAAGCAGACCGCGTTTTCGAGCGACGCGCCGCGAATCAACCCCATGTTGCGCATCTGGTTGAGGTCGGCCTCCCAACCGAAAGTGCGCGCAAACGCGATTTCGGCGGCGTAGCGTTCGGGGGTGACTTCGAGCTCCAGAGACTGTCGGCCCACGGGCGCCGGGTAGTCGGTGTCGCAGGTGAGGCGGAAGCTCTCGTGGGGGAGGATACTGATGCGCTTACCCTTGTCTTCCACCGACACCGCGCGCCTGATCCGCAGGTAGCGGCGCTTGCGGCGATACTGGCGAATGCCGGCCTCCTCGATGAGCCGTACGAAAGGCTGGCCGCTGCCGTCCAGAATCGGCACCTCCAGGTTGTCGATCTCCACGTAGGCGTTGTCGATCCCCATGGAGTAAAACACGCTCAGCAGGTGTTCGGTGGTCGAGATCAGCACGCCTTGGCGCATCAGGCTGGTGGCGTAGCTGACGCGGGCCACATGCCGCCAACTGGCGGGGATGGGGAAATTTTCCAGGTCCGTCCGCAGAAAGACTATGCCCGTGGTCGCCGGCGCGGGCAATATGCGGATGTGAACCGGCACGCCGTGGTGCAGCCCCACTCCCGAGGCTTCCACCGGCCGCTGCACGGTGGTCTCAAAACGCAAGGTCCTGCTCCAGTGTCATCCATTCCTATTTCAACAGCCCGCGTTCACAAGTTCAAGTATTTGATGTATAAGGAGTTGTCATAGTTGCACTGTGGCTAATTCGCGACACTTTACGGCCGATTTGTGGCGGAATCGCGGCGGTTTTGGCTCAGGCGGGCACGGGATGGGCACGGCTGGCGCCGATGCCGGGTGGCGCCGGCCCACCAGTACCGAACTGGACCCGCTAGGGCCGCTGGCGTCAGTCGTGGTTTCCATTGGCAGGGTCCAGCCAGGGAAAACCCGTGGCCGGAAGAGTTCGCGAAGATGCGAAACGGCCACAAAGGTGAACCGAATTTCACGTGCCGAAGACCCTGGCTGCCTATGATGTCATATGTTGATATGGTCTTTGGACGCTGGGATGCCGGCGATTGCACGGGTCCAGTCGGGCCTCACTCCGAAGGTCGTCCACGTCGGCGCGGATCGACTCTTCCAGTTTGGCGCCGGTCACCGCATTCGTCGTGTTCCAATTCGTGCGGTCCTCGCCCCGCCCAATCTTGGACCGGATTGGTTTAGCCGTATAGTGCACGGTATCGCTTTTCTTCCGCATGTCTCGCCCTCCTTGCCGTGATGATTGGTATCGCTCCGTCGCGCCAGAATCGCTCCTCGTCGTCCCACGGCGTCGGCACGGTGAGAAGGGGACGGCCATCAAACAAGGGAAACTGCCTATCGGCGTTCCGGTGTTCGCCGGTGGCCAAATGACCTCTTCGAACTTACACGTCCGCCGCCACGCGGAACCCGTAGTCCGCATACCGGAACTCCGGCGGGATGCTGCTGCGCGCCGCGCACCGCGAGCACTTAATATGATGCCGCCATGCCCCTCCGCGCGACGCCCGGCGCGCCCCGCGGTCCGGCCCGCGCGGATTCTCCGCCGGCGCAACCGCGTAGTATCCGGCGTCGTACCAGTCCGCGCACCATTCGTGCACGTTCTGGCACATATCGAATAGCCCGTAACCGTTGGGATCGTCCTGCGCCACCGGCTCCGGACCGTGCTGCCAGCGCCCCGGCGGATAGCTGCGCGGCCCGGTCCCCCATGGATACGCCTGCTGCTCCACCCCGCCGCGCGCCGCGAACTCCCATTCGGCCTCGCTCGGCAGCCGCACGGCGAGCGGCCACTGCGCCGACAGCCAATGGCAGTACGCCGCCGCGTCGAACCAGTTCACCGAGGCGGCCGGCGCGGTCTCGTGCGCAAACTCCAGCCTGGCGCGCCCGGTGGCTTTGCGGAACGCTTCCCAGTGGCCGTTGGTCACGGGGTACCTGCTCATGCGAAACGGCGCAACCGTGACGCGGTGAACCGGCTTCTCCTCATCGCGGCCGCCGGCCTGCCCCATGAGAAACGCGCCTCCGGGAATTTCGATCAGGTCGCTTACCTCCAGGCGATTCGCGCTCATCTTCCCAAACCGAAAACTGCAGCTTTCGTTCGTTTCCGTCCACCCGGTCGAGAATCACGCGCACCTGGCCGCCAATCGAAAACTCCCGCCGCGTGCGGCGGCCCACGACCTTGCGGACATTCTCCTGATAAGTGTACTCATCTCCAGGCAGCGTGTCGATAGGCACCAGCCCCTCAATGAATAAATCCGCCAGTTCCACAAACAACCCGTACTTAGCCGTGCCGATCACCAGGGCGTCGAAATCCTCTCCCACCCGCTCGGCCATGAACTTGACCTTCTTCCATTCCACCAACTCCCGCTCGGCGTCCGCCGCCCGCCTTTCCGAGAGCGAACATTCCTCCGCCATGTCCTTCAGCCCGCCAAAAGAGAGGCCCGCATCGCGCCCGGTCAACACCCCGCGCAGCAGCCGGTGCACAATCAAATCCGGGTACCTCCGGATGGGCGACGTGAAATGCGTATACGTCTTCGCCGCCAGCGCGAAATGGCCCCGGTTCTCCACGCTATACCGCGCCTGCTTGAGCGACCGCAGCATCAGATAGCTCAGAATCCGCTCCTCCGGCTTGCCCTCCACCTTGGCCACCAGCCGCTGGTAATTGCGCGACGAAATGTTGATGTCGTCGCCCGTCAGCACCAGCTCCTTGCGCTTCTTGCTGCCATCGCGATGGCGGTCCGTGTAGCCGAACCGCTTCACCGGAATCGCCCCCACGCCCAGCGAATAGCCGAAGTGCGCCGCCACTTCCTCGAACTCCAGCACGCGCTTGGGGTCGGGCTTCTCGTGGATGCGGAAAATCGACGCCTCCACATGCTCCTCCAAGTGCGCCGCAACCGCTTCGTTGGCCGCCAGCATGAACTCCTCGATCAGCCGGTGGGCGATGTTCCGCGGCGCGCGCGTCACCCCCGTCATGGCGCCGAACTGGTCGAATTCGATCAGCGGCTCGGGCAGATCGAAGTCGATGGACCCGCGCCGCACGCGCTTGCGGTTGAGCACCAGCGCCAGCTCCTGCATCAGCTCGAAGCGCTCCACCAGCGGCCGGTAGCGCTCCCGGAGCGCGGCATCGCCTTCCAGCAGCTTGTGCACGCTGGTGTAGGTCATGCGCTCCACGCTGCGAATCGCGCCCTCCACGAATTCCGCGGCTACGGTCTCCCCTCGATGGTCGATCTCGAGCAGCGCCGAGAGCACCAGCCGGTCCTCCTGCGGCACCAGCGAGCAGATGTTTGTCGAAAGCTCCGCGGGCAGCATGGGCACGGCGCGATCCGGGAAGTAGACGCTGGTGCCGCGCAGCCGCGCCTCCCCGTCGATGGGGCTTCCCGGCCGCACATAATGGCTCACATCGGCGATATGCACCTGGAGCGCATAGTTGCCGTTGGCCAGCTTGTCCACCCACACGGCATCGTCGAAATCGCGCGCCGTCTCGCCGTCGATGGTCACGATGTCCATCCCGCGGAAGTCGCGCCGCCCGGCCAGTTCCTCCGCGCCAATGCCCGTGGGAACCGCCTCCGCCTGCTCCATCACCTCCGGCGGAAAATGGTGCGGCAAGTGATGTTTGCGAATGACCACTTCCACGTCCACGCCGAAGTCGTCCGGATGGCCCAGGATCTCCATCACCCGCCCCACCCGCTCCTCGTAATCCAGCAGCTCGACGTTCACCACCATCCCGGCGAGTTCCGCCGCGCTCTCGACCTCGGGCGCCGTCACGCCGATGCGGTCCACCACCGGCCCGGCCGGCGGCAGCTCCATCCCCTCGGGAATCTCGATCCACTGTTGGATGCGGTCGTCATGCGGCACCACGTACTGCCCGCGCCGGCCGATGCGAAACTCGCCAACCACCGTCGGGTGGGCGCGTTTGAGAATCTTCACGATCTCGCCATCCGCCCGGCCGTCCGCTTCGATGCGGGCGATGCGCACCACCACCCGGTCCCCGTGCATGGCCCGTTCCGCCGATTCGGGCGGGATGAAAACGTCGCCCGTGATCCCTTCGATGGGACGCTCGGAAATCAGGAATCCGTACCCGTCGCGGTGCATATTGAGCCGGCCGATAGCAAATTCCCGGCTGCGCGCCGTCACGGTGTAGTGGCCGGAGCGCAATTCCAGCAGGTCTCCATGCGCCACCAGCCGCGCCAGCGCCGCCTCCATCTCCTCGCGTTGGGCGCCTCGCGCTCCCAGTTCGCGGACCAGTTGCTTGAAATTGCCGCGCGCATGGGGAAGGCTGGAGAGGTGGTCGAGGATTTCCCGGTCGGTCATAGCCCCAATTTTACTCGCAACGCCTGGGCCTGCCGCATCGTCATCTCTTTTGATTGCGATTGGGTGAGTTTTGTGCGCGCCTTGTGTGTGCCGTGTCCAGGAAATAACCGGACAGGCGTTCGGCGCTTTTGTGGGGCGGACCCCCTGGTCCGCGGCCGGCCCCCTGGCCGGCCTGTTCGCGACCAGCAAGCTCGTCGCGTCATAGTCGAGAAGGGCCGACGGGGCCGTCGGCCGCGGACCAGGGGGTCCGCCCCACAGAAACGGCAAGGATCTGTACAGTTGTCTGGTGGACGACACACTAGGCCGATCCGGCGGCTGCTGGTTCCGCCGGATGGCCGGGGGCGAGTTGTGCGCGCCCCGTGGATGCCGGAATGGCTGGGCTGAAGTTGCTTGTACGCGCTGTGTTTGCCGGAGCGGAGGTTTCCGTGAGACTTCTGACGCTGCTGCTCGTTCTGCCCGCCGCGCTCGTCGCGGGCGAGCCCCGTTACGCCCGTTTGGGCGAATTCCAAGGCCAGGTGGAGGTGCAACTCACCGCGGCCGACGCCTGGATGCCCGCCGAGCGCAACCTGCCCCTGTCGGAGTTGGCCTGGGTGCGCACCGGCGCGGCGTCGCACCTCGAAATCGAGCTCGATGACGGCAGCGACTGGCGGCTGGGTCCCGATTCCCAGGGCGAAATCTCCGATTACTCTCGGCTGTCCACCGGCCAGCGCGTCACCTTGCTTTCGCTCGACCACGGCACCGCCTATTACAGCGGACAGCCCGAGGGCAAAGACGTTCTGATGCTGGTGGCGCCCGGCGGGCAGATCGCCGTGACGCAAGGCTCGCGGATTCGCGTCAGCGCGCGCCCGGGATCGAGCCAGGTGGCCGTGCTCGAAGGCCAGGTCCGGTTCTCTTCGCCGGCTGCCGAAATGGACATCCGGGAAGGCACCACGGCGCGCGTGGAGCCAGCTACCCCGTCGCGCTTCTTTCTCTATCCGGAGGTGACGGCTGAGCCGCTGGACCGCTGGAACGAAGACCGCGACAAGCTCCAGGCCGCCCCCGCCTCCGCCGCCCACGTGACCGCGCGCTATGGGCTGGCCGATCTCGACAGCGCCGGCGAGTGGGTGCCCACCGAGGATCTCGGGCTGGTCTGGAAGCCGGCTGTGGCGTCTGGCTGGGCGCCCTACCATAACGGCCGCTGGCGCTACTTCGAGGCGCTCGGCTACACCTGGGTCAGCGACGACGCCTGGGGATGGCTGCCCTACCATAACGGCCGCTGGGCGCGGAAGGATTCGCTCGGCTGGGTCTGGCAGCCGGCCGTCACCGCCGTTTTCCACCCCGCCGAGGTGTACTGGCTGCACGGCGCCAGCCTGGCCGGATGGGGCCCCCTGGCTCCTGGCGAAATGTGGATGGCGCCCCTCCCCGGCTCTCCCGCGCCTGAGTGGTTCGCCGCGGGCAATACCACCTTCGCTTCTTTCGAACCCGACGTCCGCACCATCGATCCCACCGGTTTCCCCGCGCCTTCCGCCGATCAACTCAAACCGGCGGTATTCGTCACGGCCCTGCCCTCGCCGGCCTTTCTGGTTTCACGGCTGGACGCCACGCGGCCGGAGCTCAGCGTGGGCAGCACGCGAGTGATCCCGTCCGTGCCGGGGGTGACGTTCGGCGATACACTGCCCGAGCCTGCGTCGGACGTGATGACGGCTCCGGCTGCCGATCCCGTCCCGGCCCCCGCCGTAGTTTCCGACGCCTCCGGAGGCGCTGTCCAGCCGCCCGATGGCGTGTACCCGGTGCCCGTAGCCGCCATCCCGGTGGTGGTGGAGGTGCCCGTGGTGGTCAACGCACCGGCGCATCCCGATTACGCGCGCCGCCCTGTCAGTGGGCAGACTGGCAGCACCACGCCGGCGACGCCCGTGGCGACCACCGCCACGCCATCCGCCACAACCACGCCATCCGCCACAGCCCCAGCCCCAGCCCCGGCCCCTGTGGCGTCGCGCCCCGGAGGGAACCAGCCCGTGCCCCAGCGTCCCCCGGAAGCTCCGGTGGCCGGCAATCCCGTGAACCGCAGTCCCGACGCGCCGCCCGTGCGCGAGCATCCGGCCCCCACTCCCCCGGCGCCGCGCGAGCCTCCCAAATCCGATCCGGCGAAAAGCGCCGATAAGGATAGGAAGGCCGCCGCGCTGACGCCCGGCGAGGTCGACATCTACCGCCAGGTCGTGCAGGATGTCAACCCCACAACTCCCAACTATGCCAAAGCCTTGGCCGACCTCGACACCTGGACCCGCCAATTCCCCAACTCCTCTTTTGCGAACGACCGGCTGTATTACTACATTCACACCTACAACGGCACGGGCCACCCCGACAAGGTTCTGGACACGGCTGCGCCGCTGGTCTCCGCCGGCGTGGGCAACAGCTTCCGCGACCAGCAGCAGGTTCTGCAAATCCTGGTAGCCGCTTCGGCCAGTGTCCAGAAGTTGGCCACGCCCACCCGCCAGCAGTTAGCCACGGGTAAGGGGGCTGCGCAGGAACTGCTGAATTTCCTGCCCGGCTATTTTTCGCCGCGCAGCAAACCGGCCAATGTCACTGACGCCGCCTGGTCATCTGCGCGCACTCAACTGGAGACCGTCGCCAAACAGGCGTTGGCCAAACGCCCCGCGCTCGCCGCCAACAAGTGACGCCGGCAAACAAGCGGGTAGTGCCGGAAACGGGCGGTTCGGGCGGTTCGGGCGGTTCGGCCCCTTACCTATTGGGGCCCTCAACCGATGGCGAAGACGGCGGATTTTCTTCTGCCTTCTCGGCAGAGGTTTCCTCTAATTCGGCAGATGGAGACTTACTCGCGG
>Ga0265316_10001548_pt1 | contig 24672 bp, 22 predicted proteins | sample 4522metaG_FD_202092 | JGI IMG/M metagenome (GOLD analysis project Ga0265316, IMG submission 202092) | Rhizosphere microbial communities from Carex aquatilis grown in University of Washington, Seatle, WA, United States - 4-5-22 metaG | ecosystem: Host-associated > Plants > Roots > Rhizosphere >... | reverse complement strand
ATTTGTAAGTTGAACGAATCCCGATAGCGCTGCGTATCGGGATAAATGAGTTTAATACTCCGCTGCTTGCAGCGATAAAAAAATATTTTTCTTTGATACCTCGACAGCTCTGCTGCGAGGTAATTCAATTTAAAAAAAGCATATTTACTTTTATTAGATTTAGTAACATAGAAATTTGAAAGTGCAAAAAAACATATAAATTTGAAAGGAGATTTATTCTAAATTTTTGAAATAAATCGAACTTGAAATTTTAAAATTAATCAATAAATAGTGAAATATTATGGCAACACTTGATTGGATAATTTTAGCTATATTTTTAGTAAGTCTGATAGCTATTGTATTATGGGTTATAAGGCATAAAAAAGATGATACCAGCGATTATTTTCTTTCAGGCAGAAGCGAAACATGGTTGGCAGTGGGTGCTGCTATCTTTGCGGCAAATATAGGTTCTGAACATCTTGTGGGTTTAGCAGGTGCAGGTGCTGAAAGTGGAATGGCAATGGCTCATTGGGAAATGCAGGGCTGGATGATTCTTATTTTAGGATGGGTTTTTGTTCCTTTCTATGCCCATAGCAAGGTATTTACAATGCCTGAATTTTTAAAAAAGCGATTTAATCAAAATACAAGTTCTACATTGTCAGTTATTACACTTATTAGTTACGTACTTACCAAAGTTTCAGTTACTGCTTTTACTGGTGGAATTTTTCTGCAATCGGTAATAGGTATCGACTTTTGGTATGGCGCTCTTGGTTTGGTACTGCTTACAGGTATATTTACAGTGCTTGGCGGTATGAAAGGAATTATGACTATCTCTGTTGTTCAGACACCCATTCTTATTATCGGAGCAATTACAATTTTAATTTTAGGCCTTCTTAAGGTCGGTGGCGGAGGAATAATTGACGGATGGCACGAAGTAGTAAAATATGCGGGTAATAATATTCACCTGATTCATCACAAAGGTGATCCCTGGTATGATAAATTTCCAGGCATAGGTGTTATTTTTGGTGCTTCTATTATTGGTTTCTGGTACTGGTGCACCGACCAGCATATTGTGCAACGGGCACTTGCAGCCAAAAATCTTAATAATGCCCGCAAAGGCACTATTTTCGCCGGTTTTCTTAAAATATTACCTGTGTTTATGTTTTTAATTCCTGGCATGATCGCTGCTGCATTAAAAGCAAAAGGTATGGTTATGTTCAGTGATAACAATGAAGCATACGGAAGTCTTGTTGGTTATTTATTACCTATGGGTATAAAGGGGATTGTTGTTGTTGGCTTTATTGCCGCTCTTATGACCTCTTTGGCAGCGCATTTTAATTCATCTGCAACTCTTTTTACTATTGACTTTTATAAACACTATCGTCCCGAAACAAGTGAGCATAAATTGGTATGGGTAGGACGTATTGCAACCATTTCCGTAGTACTTTTGGGTTTGGTTTGGATACCAATCATGAAAAGCCTGGGAAGCGTACTTTACGAATATTTACAAAATGTTCAATCTCTTATTGCACCTGCAATTGCTGCAGTATTCCTTTTAGGTGTATTCAACCGTAGAATTACTCCAAAAGCTGGTGAATGGGGTTTAATTATTGGTTTCGTTGTAGGCATGATTCGTTTAGGGTTAATGGTTTTTGACCCGGGTACACATTTTGATATTGCTGCTAATAAATTGATCACAGACGCCACTTTCCGACATGGATTATTCACCATACTTAATTACAATTGGTTAAACTTCTGCGTATTTTTATTTTTCTTAACTATAGCCATCATGGTTGTTATAAGTATGTTCACGCCAAAAGCCGGAGAACAGCAGCTTCAAGGGCTTACTTATTTTTCACAATCTCCTGAACAGATGGCTGAAACTAAAAATAGCTGGAGTTTAATAGATGTAATAACTTCCCTTGTTGTAGTAGCAGTCTGTGTTGCTTTTTATATAAGTTTCTGGTAATAGAAAAGAGTTTTATTAAATGTTATTAAGAAAAAGATTTTATTAATGCATATTAATAATTGAATTATGAAAATTTTTAAAAATTTGGAAGTTTGGTTTGTAACAGGAAGTCAGCATTTATATGGCCCTGAAACGCTTAAACAAGTTGCTGAAAATTCTAAAACAATCACCAAAGCTTATAATGAATCATCAGAAATTCCTGTTGAAGTTGTGTTTAAACCTGTGCTTACAACCCCCGATACTATTACCCAATTATGCATCGATGCAAATTCTTCGGCAAATTGTATTGGATTAATTACCTGGTGCCACACATTTTCACCATCAAAAATGTGGATAAACGGATTGAAAATTCTCCACAAACCCTTGTTGCACCTGCACACGCAATTTAATAGGGATTTGCCCTGGGATACCATTGACATGGATTTTATGAACCTGAACCAATCTGCACATGGCGACCGTGAACATGGATTTATAATGTCCCGGATGCGGATTAACCGGAAGGTTGTGGTAGGTCATTGGCAGGATACTGATGTTGAGAATAAGATTGCCATTTGGTGCCGTGCTGCTGTTGCATGGAACGATATGCAAAATATGAAAATAGCCCGTTTTGGAGATAATATGCGGGAAGTTGCAGTTACCGAAGGAGACAAAGTGGCTGCCCAAATTAAATTCGGAGTTTCTGTAAATGGTTATGGTGTGGGAGACATTGTAAAAATAATTACTGAAGTCACTGAAAATGAAATTGACAGATTGTTTAAAGAATACACTGAAATTTTCGAGATATCGGACAAAGCAAAACAAACCGGAAATTTTAAAGAATCTGTCAATTATCAGGCACGAATTGAACTTGGCATTCATAAGTTTCTTGAAAATGGGGGATTTAAAGCATTTACAACCACCTTTGAAGATTTACACGGATTATCACAGTTGCCAGGACTTGCCTCTCAACGACTCATGAGTTTCGGTTATGGTTTTGGTGCGGAAGGCGATTGGAAACATGCGGCCCTTGTCCGCGCATTAAAGGTGATGGGGCAAGGTTTGAAAGGTGGATGCTCGTTTATGGAAGATTATACTTATCATCTCAATCCATCAGGAATGAAGGTCCTGGGCGCTCATATGCTCGAAATTTGTCCTTCAATCGGGGATGGCAAAAATAAACTTGAAGTTCATCCTCTGGGAATTGGTGGAAAGGATTCTCCCGCCCGCCTTGTATTTAATGTTCCGGCTGGCCCGGCAATTAATGTAAGCTTGATCGACATGGGAAACCGTTTCAGGATAATTGTTAATGATGTAGACTGTGTAGTGCCTGATACCGATTTACCAAAATTACCTGTTGCAAGAGCAGTCTGGATTCCTCAACCTGACCTGAAAACTGGTGCAGCAGCATGGATTTATGCAGGAGGTGCACATCATACGGCTTTCAGCCAGGCTGTAAATACTGAATATTTGGAAGATTTTTGCGAAATAGCTGATATTGAATTTTTGAATATCAATAAAAACACTTGTCTTTCCAGGTTTAAAAAAGAACTTAAATGGAATGAAATATATTATTTATTGTCTGGAAGTTTAAAATTTAATTGAATCATAATAAAATAAAAATTTACAAAATTCCAGGATTAAATTTATTTTCCCCTTCACTACAAATTTGAAGGGGATTCTTTATTTTAGCCCTTATCCCTTTATTTTTTATAGCAGCCATTTTGTCTTACCTTTGTTTTTAATGCTATATGATGGAATTACTCGGGCAATATATTAGAAGTAAAAATGGCGTCAAGTTGTTTTCAAGGTTATGGAAACCTCATGATAAACCTTGGGCTATAATTTGCTTGCTTCATGGGCTTGGTGAACATTCCGGTCGCTATGAAAAATGGGCAGAATTATTTACGCAGCAGGGAATAGCTTTTTTTGCAATTGATTTAAGGGGCCATGGCAAATCCTACGGAAAACGCGGTCATATTTCGTCTTATAAGAAGTTATTTTTTGATATTGATATGTTCCTTGCAGAATCTGAACATCTTTTTCCAGGGATACCTAAAATACTTTACGGGCATAGTTTAGGCGGCAACCTGGCTTTAAACTATTATTTCGGGAAAAATAATCAAATTTCCGGATTAATAATATCTTCTCCATGGCTGCAATTATCTTCCTCCCCTTCAAATTTAAAATTGATTGGTAGAAAACTTATTAAAATTATTTACCCGTCATTTACGGTAAAAAATGGTATAAATCCAAAAGATATTTCACGAGATTCAGATGTTGTCGAAAGCTATAAAACTAACAAATTGGTTCACAATAAAATTTCTGTAAAATTGTATTTTAATGCTGCAAAATTCGGAAAAGAAGTTATAGGAAAAAGTTATCTCATCAATATACCACTTCTTGTAATGCATGGTACTGAAGATAAAATTACTTCTTTTAAAGCTACAAGTGTATTTGCAAGGAATACCGGAGCCTTTACGACATTTAAATTATGGGAAGGTTGTTTTCATGAATTGCATAACGAGCTTAACAATCAGGAAATTTTTAATTATATTATTGACTGGTTAAAGACAAATTTTCAAACAACAAATAGATGAATTTCAGGACGACTGTTGAACCGGCAAAAAGTAATTTCTCAATCTCGCATGAAATGAATTTAATGCTTTTGGGTTCGTGTTTTGCAGAAAATATTGGGAACAGGCTTATTTCATTAAAGTTCAATGTTGATTTGAACCCTTTTGGAGTAATTTACAATCCCGATTCAATAAGTCAATGTATTGAAAGGTTAATAGATGGAAGGAAATTTGAAAAAGAGGAAATTTTCTTTTATAATGAATCATGGCATTCGTTTATTCATCACTCCGACTATTCTTCTCCTGATTTCGAAACCTGCTTAAACCATATCAACAAAAGATTTGAATATTCTTCAGCGTTTTTAAAAAAAACAAATTGCCTGATTATAACTTTTGGAACGGCTTGGGTATTTTATCATGCTCAATCCGGAAAAGTCGTTTCGAATTGCCATAAATTACCATCATCTCATTTCGAAAGGCGTTTGCTCGATATTTCAACAATCATAGAAAAATATGAAACCCTGATAAATTCCTTAAAGCAAATTAATCCAGCGCTCAATATCATATTTACGGTCAGCCCGGTAAGACATCTGAACGATGGTGCTGAAGGAAATCAACTTAGTAAGTCTATTTTAATTGCAGCTGTTCATGAGCTTTGCAAAAAAGGCCTTGGTTTTTATTTTCCGGCTTACGAAATCATGTTGGATGACTTACGTGATTATAGGTTTTACGATGTCGATATGATCCATCCTTCCCAGTTTGCAATAGATTATATTTTTGAAAAATATAGTGCAACCTGTTTCAAAAGCGATACTTTAAATTTAAATAATAAAATTGAAGAAATAAATAAAGCATACAACCACAGGCCTTTCAATATATCTTCAGAAGCATTTCAATCCTTTTCCCGCCAGATGATTGACAAAATAAAAATTTTAGAAACCGATTATCCCTACTTTGATTTCACTGAAGAAAAGAAGCATTTCAACCAGACAAAATAATATTGATTCTGTACAAATGCTTAATTTTGCAAACGGAAAATAACTTTTTATATGAAATCCATTAATGAAATCCAGGAAGAAATAATTAATGACTTTTCAATTTTCGACGATTGGATGGATAAATATAATTTTCTCATTGAATTAAGCAAAGACCTTCCAGCTATAGAAGAGAAATATAAATCGAATGAATACCTTATTAAAGGATGTCAAAGTCGTGTGTGGCTTAATGGAGAATTGACCGACGGGAAAATTCTGTTCTCTGCAGATAGCGATGCAATTATTACCAGGGGACTTGTAGCCTTGCTTATCCGGGTTTTATCGGAAAGAACACCCGAAGAAATTTTAAGTTCCGATTTGTATTTTATCGATAAGATTGGATTAAAAGAAAATTTATCCCCGACCAGGGCAAATGGCCTCGTTTCTATGATCAAGCAAATGAAGTTGTACGCATTGGCATACCAGGCTAAAATGAAACAAAAGAAATAATTTTTTTATTAAATGGTAAATGGGCAATTATTTTTGATCTAAAACTTTATATTTTTTAAGTTGTTAATAAAAAGAAGAGGAATAAATAGATTATGGTTTATTATAAATTTTTAAAAAATACAATCTGTTTATGGAAGCAAAAAATGAAATATTACAACTCGAAACAGAGATAGTAAACGTGCTCCGCAATATATACGACCCGGAAATACCTGTTAATATTTTTGATCTTGGGCTTATTTATGAAGTCAATGTTGACGATAATAATAATGTTGAAGTCAAGATGACTATGACAGCCCCTAACTGTCCTATGGCCGATGAGTTGCTCGAAGAAGTAAATGAAAAAGTGAAAGTGATTCCAGGAGTGAAAGATTTCAAATTAAATCTTACTTTCGATCCACCCTGGACTAAAGAAATGATGAGCGAAGAAGCCTTACTGGAACTTGGATTTCTTTAAAACATTTGAATTCAACGAATGAATTCTTCCGAAAAAAGCCGGCTGGTTAAGAAATTAGCTTTTGATTCAGGATTCGATGCTTGCGGTATTGCAGAAAGTGAAATTTTAACTGTTGATGCCCTTCATCTCAAAAAATGGCTGGATGCAGGCAGTCATGCAGAAATGCGTTTTATGCAAAATCATTTCGAAAAACGCATCGACCCTGCAAAATTAATGGAGGGTGCTAAATCTGTTATTGTTGTTTTATTAAATTATTTCCCAAAAGTTTATCCGTTTGGGAAAAAACAGTTAAAAATATCGAGATATGCACTTGGCATCGATTATCATTTCGTAATCAAAAAAAAACTTACGAGATTAATTCAAAATCTTCAGGATAGCTTTAGTCATTTAAAAGGTAAGAATTTTGTAGATTCAGCTCCTATTCTTGAACGGGTATGGGCAAGAAAAGCCGGTCTTGGATGGATTGGGAAAAACAGCCTGTTGCTTAACAGGCAAATGGGTTCCTATTTTTTTATCGGCGGAATCATTACCAATCATGAATTTGAATATAATGAATTGATTGAACCGCAGCATTGCGGGACATGCACCAGATGTCTGGATTCATGTCCTACGAAAGCTATAGTTTCACCTGGTGTTTTAGATTCAGGAAAATGTATTTCATATCAAACTATTGAGAATAAAAATCAGGTTCCTGAAGAAATATCCCGAAAATTAAATGGCTGGATTTTTGGCTGTGATATTTGCCAGGAAGTATGCCCGTGGAATAAGAAATTAAAAGTTCATAAAACTGAAGAATTTTTATCTGATAAAAAATTACTTGATACAACTTCAGATGATTTGATAAATCTTTCAGAAGGGCAATTCAATGTTCTCTTTAAAAACTCGGCAGTTAAAAGAATAAAATATTCTAAATTTAAGGGAAATGTTGAAGCAAATATGAATTTTATTTCCTGAAATTAATTAAGGTAAATACCATTAGAGCTCATATTTACCGAGCCTTTTCCGAAGTTCTTTCAGTTCTTTTTGCATCGATGCTTCTTTACGGGCACTTTCTTCCTGTGTCGCACGGAGTTCCTCCATGTTTTGACGCATCTCTTCTTCCTGGGAGGCCATTTCTTCGGCCTGCTGTTGCGAACGCTCTAAAAGTTTAGTGGTTTGTATATTTATTTTTACTGACGAAATAGTTGAGGCAATACTTGAGGCAATTTTTTCGACAAATTCTATCTGGTGCAAATCGAAATTGTAAAATGAAGCAATTTCAATTACGCCAAAAACCTGGTCATTATATAATAAAGGTACAATTATTAAACTTGTAGGATTGTCATCGCCAAGACCGGAAGTAATTTTTATATAATCTTTGGGAATGTCGGTAAGATAAATTGTAGCGCGTTCCTGGTAACATCTGCCAATTAAACCTTCACCAGGTTTAAATGTTTTTTGAAGAAATTTTTGACGGTTATAGGCATAACAACCGGATAACTCTAAATTAATATCTTCTTTAGATTGGTCATTAACGATAAAAAGCCCACCCTGGTTGGCGCCCATATAATTTACAAGATTGCTGATAATATTATAGGACAAATCGTTCAGGTTGTTATTATTTTGCCTGAGTATTTCCGAGAATTTTGCAATTCCCTGGGTAGCCCAGTTCCGTTGGTCATCCTCTTTTTTGCGTTTTTCTTCTTCATTGGCAGCATTTCTAAGTTCTTCCCGCATTTTAATTAGCGAATTGCCTAAATTATCCTGTTCACTGAGTGGAGTAAATTCACTATTAAAATTGCCTTTTCCAATTTCAATTGAAAAATTGGAAATATCTTTTAATCCTTTTATTAGTGAATTAAGGGCGGCAGATATCTCACCGATTTCATCGTTACCTTCTTTAATTTTCTCATTAGGTAAAATTCCCTTCCCCATGGATATAAGAATGGTTTTAATGTAGTTAATCGGGCCAATCTGTGCATGAATTGTGAAGTAAGCGATGACGATTGCAAACACAACCAGCAATACACATGCAACTATAATTAAATTCTTAATCTTATCGAAAGAATTATCCATTATGGTTTCGGCTGAACTTACCCTCACCTGCTGATTCTCTATTAATAAAGAAAGTTTGGAAAAAATTTTATCTGTCAGGTTAGTAATTTTTCCTTCGGATGCAAGCATTGATTTGTATTCTGCCAATTGCACTTCGTTGTTATAAGCTTCGGGGTTAACCAGAAAATTTGTAATTTTTTTATGCAGTACTATAAGACTATCGTTGATTAAATTCTGGACTGAAGAAAAAATAATTTGCTCCGGTTGTGGCCATTGATGATATAATTTAAGAATATTATTTTGTAAATAAGGTAACTGCAAATCAAGTATTGCATTCAATTTTAGTTTATCGGGTGCTACGGGGTCCTTTTCGATGAAAACCCAATTTTTAATTAACATCCTCGAATCTGCGACTAAATTTTGAATTTCCATAAGGTTCTTTACCGATGGCTCTAAAGAAGTTATAATAAGTTGGCTTTTTATTTTGCTTTCTAAAATTTTAGAATAAATAATATAAGCATTTAGAATATATGCAATGGTAAGCAGGCTAAAGCCAATGCCTAACTTCCTGGAAATTGTCAATCGAAATTTCATTTCGGGAATTTAAACATGTTTGTTTTTAATAAAAGTAAAAATAAGAATTAAATGGAAAAAATTCATCAGAATTTTGAATAATAGTTAGGAGACGATTAATGTAATTCCTCAGAGAACAAGTAAAATTCATTTTGTTATATAGGTTGTTTAGACTGTAGGCTTTTGGGAATTCAAAAAATATTGCATTTATTTTATTGTTTTCTGAACAGAAATAGTATTAAAGAAATTTTTCTATAGCCTAAGAGCCTGTAGCCTAATTAACTGAATTGTTATCTATTTAGGATTTTAAAAGAACAAAAAAGTCAATAACAATCTAAAAAATCAATTAGTAAAGAATTTCTCAATTCCGGGATAATTAAATTCCTTTTCGGCTTTCTCCTTCGGAAGCATGTAGTAATCAACTAAACCTTCGGCACAAAGCTGTCGGTTTGAATTAAGAAGTTCAACTTTTATTTTGGCAATATTTCTATGAACTGAATCAATAATAGCTTTTAACAAAATTTTTCCCTGGTCGATATAAACCGGTAATTTATATTTAATATTAATTCTTGAAGTGACTCCTGCGGTCTCAAGTTTTACATAACAGGCCCAACTGGCAATTTCATCAATAAGTGTACTTTGAATGCCTCCATGCAAAACTTTTATATAACCCTGGAAATGGGCTTTTGGATCCCATTCGGAATAAATGTAGTTTCCTTCCTCATAAAAACTCATTTGCAGTCCTAACTGATTATCGGGACAACAGCCAAAACATTCATATCCGGCTAAACCTCTAAATGGATTTAATATTTTTCGCATTTTAATCGATAAATTGAATTTCTTTAAATAAAAATTTTAATTTTTTACCTTCCTCGGACAAAATGACCAGTTCACCTGATGGTTCAACATCAGTTATGAAACCTTTAAATATTTTGTTTGAAGCTATGAAAAGCTGCTGTTCTCTAATTTTATAAATATTTTGAAGATAATCAGTTCTTAATCTTTCAAACCTTTTTTCTTTTAACAGTTTAATCCGGTATTTAAGAAAGATTAAAAGGCTATTTAATTTATCATGTAAACTATAATCTTCACTGGTAATATTTTTCATTGAAATAGCATCAGATAATTCTTTTTCAAAATCGGTCTGGTTTACATTTAATCCAATACCAATAATTGAATGTAATAAAGAATTATTCATTACAGAATTCTCAATCAATATCCCGGCAATTTTTTTATTTTCTGCAATAATGTCATTGGGCCATTTCATTGACGACTGTATATTATTATCTTTCAAAAAATCAACAATACCAAGTGAGATAGCCTGCGACAGGAAAAATTGTTTGTTAACAGGAACAAAATCAGTAAACAGGACCAATGAAAATAACAAATTTTTATTTTTTTCACTATGCCAGGAATTTCCAGGTTGGCCTTTCCCGTTTTCCTGAAAGTTGGCAGCAATTACAAATTCTTCAGAAACCCGATTTTCAATCAGCAATTTATTGGCATAGTTATTGGTAGAATCAACGGATTGTAAATGAATAACCGGCCAGGTTTTTTTCATGAATGTTCTTAATTATAATTCAAATTTAAAGATTATTTTACAACTGATGAGAAATTAATGATTGCAGTATTGCATTAAAAATGGGAAAAACATAAAGGTTAAATAATTTGTTATTATACTATAGATTTGAATAAGTCATTGGATAAGGAGCAAATAAGGAGATTGTCATACAAAAAAAATAGCTACATTTGCCGTAAATTTCATGAATGAGGAAGAAGAAATTTGAAGTAACAGATGAATTGCTCACCAAAGTAATTATTGAAGCAATTCTGGAAAAAAAAGGACACAGATTAATTAAAATTAATCTTAAAAATTTGAAAAATACTTTGTGCGATTATTTTATAATTTGTGAAGGAGAATCAAACACTCAGGTAAATGCTTTGGCTGAAAATATTGAAAAGCAAACATATCTTCAATTAAAAACACATCCTCACCACATTGAAGGACGTGAGAATTCGCAATGGATACTTCTCGACTTTTTCAGTGTAATAGTTCATATATTTCAGAAAGAATACAGGAATTTTTACAAATTGGAAGATTTGTGGTCAGATGGGAAATTAGAAATTATACAGGAAAAATTATGAAACCGATATATAAGTTGGAACAGGATAAGGATAGTGAGCATAATACTAATACGAAACCTGAGGATAAAAAAGAAAATAGGAGCCAGAAAAAGCCACAGGGTTTATTTCCTGGTGATTCTGGTAATAATCCCAGACCTAAATTTAGTGCTTACTGGATATATGGACTTATTGCAGTTGCATTTATTGCCATAAATTTCTTTCAGTTTGGACAAAGCCCCCAGGAAATTTTTATGAAAGATCTGAAAGTAATGCTATCTGCGAGAGATGTTGACAGAATTGAGGTAATAAATAAAGAAGAGGCAAGAATTTATTTGAAACCCGGAAGGCTGGGTAAATATAAAACACTTATCGAAAAGAGTTTTACAAAAGTACCTGAAAAAGGGCCTCAGTTCAAATTGCAGATTGGGGATGTTAATGCTTTTAAAGAAGACGTTGATACTGCTCAGAAGGAAAATTCAACAAACGAATATGTATATATTTCCTATAAAACTGAAAAGAATTATCTGTTCGATATTTTAAGTTTTCTTTTACCAATAATTTTGTTGATAGCAATCTGGGCCTATTTTTATCGACGTATGGCAAATGGATCAGGTGGTGGCCCTGGTGCAAATATATTCAATGTAGGAAAATCCAAAGCAAAAATTTTTGATAAAGAAGCCAGTGTAAAAATTAATTTCAATGACGTTGCCGGACTCGAGGAAGCAAAAATGGAATTAAAAGAAATTGTGGATTTTTTAAAAAATCCTAAAAAGTATACCGAGCTTGGAGGTAAAATACCACGTGGAGCAATAATTGTAGGTCCTCCGGGGACAGGGAAAACACTTCTTGCCAAAGCCGTTGCCGGCGAAGCCAATGTCCCTTTTTTTTCCATGTCGGGTTCCGATTTTGTTGAGATGTTTGTAGGAGTTGGTGCATCGCGTGTCAGGGATCTTTTTAAACAGGCAAAAGAAAAAGCGCCTTGCATTGTTTTTATCGATGAAATCGATGCAGTAGGAAGGGCCCGTGGCCGAAACCCGGGTTGGGCGGCAAATGACGAACGTGAGAATACCCTCAACCAGTTGCTTACAGAAATGGATGGATTTGCGCCAAATACCGGTGTAATCATTGTTGCAGCTACCAACAGGGCAGATATACTTGACAGGGCGCTCATGCGCGCAGGTCGTTTTGACAGACAAATTCATGTCGAACTACCCGATTTGCACGAGAGGCTCGAAATATTTAAAGTCCACATGAAACCACTCAAACTTGGAACGGATGTAGATGTGGAATTTTTTGCCAAACAAACTCCGGGATTCTCCGGTGCTGATATTGCAAATGTTTGTAACGAAGCAGCACTAATAGGTGCACGGAAAGATAAAAATGCAGTTGAAAAACAGGATTTTCTCGATGCCATCGATAGAATAATAGGAGGTTTGGAAAAAAGAAATAAAATAGTATCTACTCTTGAAAAAAAGACAATAGCATTTCACGAGGCAGGCCATGCAACTGCAAGTTGGCTGCTCGAACATGCAAGCCCCTTGGTAAAGGTAACCATTATCCCGCGTGGCAGGGCATTAGGTGCAGCCTGGTATTTACCCGAAGAAAGACAAATTACTACCCGTGAACAGCTTCTTGATGAACTATGTTATGCACTGGGTGGAAGGGCTTCAGAAGAAATTGTTTTTGGAAAGGTATCCACCGGTGCATTGAATGATCTCGAAAGGGTAACCAAACAAGCCTATGCAATGGTCGCATTTTTTGGAATGAGCGACAAAGTCGGTAATATCAGCTTTTATGATTCAACCGGCCAGGGTGAATTTTCGTTTGGCAAACCATACAGCGAGAAAACAGCTGAGCTAATCGATAATGAAGCATCTAAGATTGTTGATGAGCAATATATAAGAGCAAAACAAATACTCACTGAACATCGGGACGGATTAAATAAATTAGCCGAGTTGCTTCTTGATAAGGAAGTAATATTCAGCGAAGACCTCGAGAAAGTATTTGGTCCCCGCAAGCCTGGTATTCCTGAAGAACACCAGTTACTTATCAGGAATGAGAAGTTTTCAGATAATTCAAAAAAATCATGAATAATTATTTTTTATAAAATAATAAACTATTACCGGGCTTAAGGATTTCAGGTTAAAATTTTTATGGAAGAAGGATGGAAATTAATTTATTCTACTGATAAACCTTACCAGGCCGGGATTGTAGTTGAAATGTTGTCTGATAATAATATTATAGGCTTAATCATAAATAAAAAAGATTCTACTTACCTTAGTTTTGGAGATACTGAGGTTCATGTCAAGGAAGAAGAGTATAACAAAGCTATTGAAATTATTAAATCATCTGAATTGTGAACAACTTAATTTTGCGTTCAATCACAGGAATTGGAATTGGATTGGTTATAATTGGCGGTATTGCCATAAGCCAATATACATTTATGATTGTATTTTTATTGCTTTTGATTGCCGGATTAATTGAATTTTACCAAATTTTTGAAAAGAAAGGGTTTAAACCTCAGAAGATTTCCGGAATTATACTTGGAATTCTTGTATTCGGATTAAATTATATTATTGCCACAGGTTATATGAAATACCAGTTAATAATCATTATTATTCCGATAGTTCTTTATATTGTTATCGCTGAACTATTCCGAAAACATACTTCACCATTTGAAAATATTTCAATAACCATTTTCGGAATTTTATATATTGCAGTACCTATTGCTTTATTTTGGCAACTGGCTTATCGCGATAATATTTACCTGTACAATCCACATTTTTTGCTTGCCTACTTTATAATTATCTGGACTTACGATACTGGAGCATATTTAATAGGTGTAAATATTGGTAAAAGAAAATTGTTTGAACGCATATCACCAAAAAAATCATGGGAAGGAGCTATTGGCGGATATATTATTTCATTGGGTATTGCATATCTGATTTCTTTTTATTATAAAGAACTGACTTCATATCAATGGATAATTTTCGGAAGCATTGTAGCCATTTTCGGTACCTTTGGCGACTTAATCGAGAGCATGTTCAAAAGGAGTTTGGATATTAAAGATTCTGGTAACATACTTCCGGGTCATGGTGGGATTCTTGACCGTTTCGATGCTTTGTTTTTAGCCATACCGGCAGTTTATGTATATTTACAATTTATTTAAAGCAGATATTATTAATTTAATTGATAATATTTAAATCAAAAATTAACATTGAAATTCATATGAATCTTGAAACATTAAAAGAGAATTATAAAAAATTGAAAAGAATTAAATTGTATATCCATCCAGAAGGACGGAAATTAATAAAGAACCTGCTTATTTATCTTATTATCATTAATGGTATTTTGTATTTTTTATCTATTAATGAAATTGTTTACACTTTAATAAATATTTCAAGTATTATAATATTCGCATTAGTAATTTACTTTTTTCGTAATCCTTACAGGGAAGTTTTTCAAGACGAAAACATTCTATATGCACCTGCCGATGGAAAAGTGGTTGTAGTAGAACAAACAGCCGAAAACGAATATTTTATGGAATCGAAAATTCAGATTTCGATATTTATGTCGCCGTTAGATGTTCATGTAAACCGTGTACCGGTTAGCGGGCAAGTAATATATTTTAAATATCATCCGGGCGATTATTTAGTAGCATGGCATCCAAAATCATCTATTAATAATGAACGTACTTCCCTTGTACTACAAACCGCTAATGGGATAAAAATATTGCTCAGGCAAATTGCAGGTGCTGTTGCCAGACGAATAGTTTGTTACGCGAAGGAAGGTTCTCCTATGATTCAGGGAGATGATTTAGGGTTCATAAAATTTGGTTCACGTGTGGATATTTTGCTTCCACTGAATAGTGAAATTAAAGTAAATATTGGAGATCGTGTTTGGGGAAACAGAACAGTTATTGCCAAAATCGGTTAAATTCTTATAACTAATCAGCTAAATAGACTATAGGCCATTAGACTGTAGGAAAAAACATTCGAGATTATGCAAAACTCTGGGCATTTGAACTTGCAGATGAAAAGGATGTAATAAACCTATGAGCAATAGGCTTGAGAAAAGGTTCTTAAGATATTTTGCTTTTCGTACTTAAGAAAATTGTTTACCAACTAATCTTTATTTTCTAAATTCCTGACATGCTACAGTCTAAACAACCTGAACCGAGCTCGCGGATCACTGAAGGGTAACAAGGTAGGTAGGTTGAATATTCGAATCCTATTGTTCAATCCCCCAGCCCTCTTCTCCAAGCATGGTTATGCACACATCTTGTATATGTCGTCCCTACGGGACTTTAAAGGCAAGAGATGGTGATGTTTCTACAAAGATTACGCCCCGCTGGGGCTAAAGAAAAATGAAAAGTCACGTAGTGACGACATCTTTGAAGAAAGAAACATTAGAATTCATAAAAACCCCATAGGGGTGACATAAAAAGAATGTAGAAATGTGTGCATAGCAATGCTTCTCCAAGGGGAAAATCTAAAATATCTAAAATAACTTGATTTATATAAAGGGTTCCTGGTACTTTAAATGTCAGAAAAGGTTATAACAACCTTTTCTTAATCATATATTCTGTTATCTGCACGGCGTTAAGGGCAGCCCCTTTTTTAATCTGATCGCCTACACACCAGAAAGTAATTCCAGATGGATTTGTGATATCTTTCCTGAGGCGGCCTACAAAAACAGGATCTTTCCCGGCGACAAACAAAGGCATCGGATATTTACTGGTTTTGGGATCATCTTCAACAACCAATCCTTCAGCCTTTGACATAGATTCCCGGACCTTTTCAATATCTAAAGCTTTTTCAGTTTCAACCCACACTGCTTCCGAATGTGCCCGGTAAACCGGAACCCTGACACACGTAGCACTCACATCCATATCAGAATGCATAATCTTACGGGTTTCAGAATGCATTTTCATTTCTTCCTTGGTATAATCATTGTCCAGAAAGATATCGATATGAGGAATAATATTAAATGCCAACTGGTATTTTAATTTATTTACAGTCACAGAAGTATTATCCATTACTTCTTTAATCTGCATTTTCAACTCTTCCATTGCCGCTGCGCCTGCCCCGCTGGCAGCCTGGTAAGTTGCCACATGTACTTTTTTTATTTTCGATAAATCCTGGATTGGTTTTAGCGCAACTACCATGATAATAGTAGAACAATTTGGATTCGCAATAATATTCCTTGGACGATTTTTACAATCATCAGGGTTCACTTCAGGAACAATTAACGGAACATCATTGTCCATGCGAAATGCGCTGGAATTGTCTATCATCAGTGTTCCATGCCTGGTAATATCTGTTGCAAATTCTTTGGATGTAGCAGCGCCGGCAGATACCAATGCAAGATCGATACCCTTAAAATCGTCATTATGCTTAAGTTCTTTTACACTTACCCCTTTTCCTTTGAAATTATACACTTTTCCGGCACTCCGGGAAGAACCGAATAATATCAACTCATCGGCAGGAAAATTTCTTTCTTCAAGTACTTTTAGAAATTCCTGGCCTACTGCACCGCTTACACCGACAATTGCAACTTTCATGACTTTTTAAGGTTAAAAATAGATTGAATTGCAAAAATATTTTAAATTTATGTTTTAAAGAACTAATAGTTATAAAAATTTTAAATAAGGTAATAAGGTTTATCGGTGTAGTTAAATTTTTCTACTAAGGTTTAAGATGAGATTTTTCATGACCGAAGGGAATAAAATAAGGTTTTTCTGAATAAATTAATCAATAAAATTTACATAATATTATTTCAAAAATGAATTTCTTTTCACAAAAAATTATTGTTTTAACAATAATTATCCTGATTTGCACATTACGTGGTTATTCCCAGATCATTTACGATTTTGAAAATGATTCTCTCATAAATTGGCAGCAAAGCGATTCAGGGCGCTGGGAAATCAGTTCAACAAACCCGATTGATGGCAATTATTCGTTGCACCATGCCTATGACAATCCTGCAGCCGGACATGATCAAATATCATTTGAATATCAAAAAAATATTGATTTCAGTGACACCGTAAAATGGTCATTTCGTTTGAGGCATACATACAATCCGTCTTCGGCAAATAATTGGGCGGTTTTCCTTGCTGCAGATCAATCTGCACCGGATATGTATCCCGGAAGTCAGATATCAGGAATTGCGGTTGGTGTAAATCTTACCGGAAGCGACGATATTTTAAAACTTTGGACAATTGAAAATGGCGTAACCATTATTGCAGTGCAGGGATCATTCAATTGGGAACAAAGTGTAAGCGATTCCGCTGCCATGGTATTGGTGGAGCGCTTGCCAACAGGAATCTGGAACATCAGTGTTGCTCCGGATGGGAATCAAATGCATTTAATTTCAGCAGGAAGTGCTTTGGTTCCATTAATTCCGGAAACCAGGTATTTTGGAATTTGTTATAAATATTCTTCTTCACAGGACCGAAAACTATGGATTGATGATATCCGCATCGATGCTAATTTTAATGTGGATACAATTGGACCGTTTCTGGACACTGCTTACATTATTTCCGAACACAAAATTAAGCTCAGGTTTGATGAACCATTAAATCCCGCTTCAATTCAATCAGAAAACTTCGCAATAAATGAAGGTACTTCAACTGCTGATTCATTGACATTGCAAAATGAAAAGTTCATTCAGTTGTATTTTAAAGATGAACTTCCCATGGGGAATCCATTTCAACTAAATATTAAAGGAATTACAGATTTAAAGGGAAATGAAATGCATCCAACTTCTGTAACTTTATTTTACTATTTGCCGGAAGCCTATGATGTGCTGATTTCGGAAATCATGGCCAATCCTGATCCACCGGTGGGTTTACCTGACTATGAATATCTTGAATTGTACAATCGTTCGGAATATCCCGTAAACATTAAAAACTGGAGCCTGGTAGTTCGAAATTATATTATCACCCTGCCGCCATATATTATTCCTTCGCACGAATACCTGATTTTATGCCCTGCAACCGGAAAAGCAGCATTTGATAAACTGGGCTCAAGTATTGCACGCTGGAATGATGAATACCTTCTTACAAATACAGGAACTTCATTAATGTTGATAGATTCCGTTCAAAACATAATTTCCTTCCTTAATTATAGTGACGATTGGTATAATGATGCTTATAAAAAATCCGGTGGCTGGTCGCTCGAGATGATCGATCCGATGAATCCCTGCGGGGGTAAAGAAAACTGGCTGCCTTCGAACGATAAATCCGGAGGCACACCCGGAAAGAAGAATAGTGTCTGGGGAAAAAATCCCGATAATCTGCGACCGGAATATCGCAATATCCGCGTTCCCGGCGATAGTATTATTATTGTAAATTTCTCCGAACCGCTTGGTTTTGAAACCTTACATGATTCATTAAATTTTTTCCTTGACAATGAAATAGGCTATCCGGACAAAATAAATATTACTGGAACCAACTTTTCTTCAGCCACGCTGAATTATAAACAGAAACTTGAGCAAGGCAAAACCTACAAATTATATGTCAGGAAAAAAGTTTGCGATTGTGTGGGCAACCCTCTTTCTGATGATATTGTAATACCGGTCGCATTACCTCAGCAGCCCGATAGCTTTGATGTGGTCATTAATGAAGTTCTTTTCAATCCTTTTCCTTTTGGTTCAGAATTTATTGAAATTTACAACCGTTCCAATAAAGTTATCGATGCCGGCTCGCTGATAATTGCAATTCTCGATACCGTAACAGGCAAAATTAAAGATTTTTCAAAAGTTGCGGATAATGGTTTTTTACTGTTTCCCGGTGCATATTTAGCAATTACAAAAGATAAATCGGGATTAGAAAAATTTTATCAGATTAAAAATCCTGAAACAATACTTGAATCGGATTCTGTTCCAACACTCCCTGACAAAAATGGAATAATCGGATTATTAAATATGAACTATGGTTTCATTGATAAATTCAATTATAATTCAAAGATGCACTTTTCCATGTTAAGCAACCCTGATGGTGTTTCTTTGGAAAGGTTAAATGCCGACTATCCTACACAAATGTTAACGAACTGGCATTCGGCTGCGCAAACTGCGGGATATGCCACGCCCGGATATGCAAATTCCCAGATGTTAAATCTTGCAACAGAATCGAATTTCATAAACATAAATCCCGAAGTTTTTTCTCCAAATAATGACGGCCATGACGATGTGCTTACGATCAGGGTGAACCCGGAATCAACCAATTGCACGCTCACAATTCATATTTTCGATGCTTCCGGGCGAATGGTAAAATACCTTGTTCAAAATCAATCACTCGGATCTGAAAATATATTCACCTGGGATGGAACCTCTGACGATCGAAAAATTCAATATCCGGGTATCTATATTATTTATTTTTTATTGGTTTACGATAACGGGAAAACTCAGGAATTTAAGAAAGTGTGCGTAATTGGAAAATAATAAGACCAGGTGAATTTAATTCTTTGATTTTCTGAAAGTCATTTTATTAATATTTCTTTGCAGTTTAAAATAAACCAGTTTAGGATTTCTTTGTTCCTAAGCTATAACTTTAAAAAAAATATTAAAATGAAAAAAAATAGTTTTATTATTCTTGTTCTGATTGGCGCGTCGTTGCTTTATTTTAGCTGTAAAAAAGAAAATAACACAAATAACGGAACTACTTTTACAATAAATGCAACAAGCTTTACTCGGTGGGTATATTTTTCATTTGCCAAAGGAGACACAATACAAATAAGCAATGCTGATACTTCAACAGTTTGGGATTTGGCATTTCAAAGAACCAATATCAGGACGAACAGCGGTTTATCTGGCAAAGGAACCGGAGGGGCAAGTAATTCGGGCAAAACAGGAACGAGTGGTTATACTCAACTGATCCAGGTTTCAGATACTGCAACTTTCCTTACCGATAATTTAAATATTTTGCCTGGGGAACAAGGCTTAAATGATACATTGGTTACCAATCCACTACTTTCAAATTGGTATAATTACAATATGACAACCCATGTCCTTACAACAATGAATATAGTTTATATTATCAGGACTGCCACAAATAAATATGCCAAATTCCTTATCAACAGTTACTACAATCCAAAAGATGCAAACATTATTACTTCGAGTGGTTACTTTACATTTACTTATTTTTATCAACCGAATGGTTCAAAAACCCTTCAATAATTGAAAATATTTTTTGCAATTGTCGGGTAGCTTAAATTATATGTTGTCAGGCAATTTATATAAAACGGCATAATGAAATTATTTTATATCTTAGTTCTTTTACAACTTGGAATTGTAAAAGCGCAGGAATTTTCGATAACCGGAAAAATCGTTGATACTACAAACAACGAACCTATTATCGGTGCAGTTATCCGTATTCAAAACCTTAATAAGGTTTCAGCTTCAGGCAAAAGTGGAAATTTCAAAATAATAGGATTGAAAAAAGGGGATTTTTTTATTTCAGTCTCATTTGTGGGTTTTGAAACAAAAGAATTTAAAGTATCAATTCCTTTTAATACTGACAGCCTTTTTACAGTTTTCCTTCGTCCATCAATTGTTGACATGGAAGGTATTGTTGTTACCGGCACCATGACTGAAAAGAAATTAAAAGAAACACCTGTGTTAACTCAGGTAATCTATCCTGAAAATCTTAAAGAAAATGGCATAACAAATGTTACTGATGCTTTGGAACATGAAGTCCCTGGGTTGGATTTTAATGTTGAACAAACACCTTTAAGGCCAACAATGACATTTCAGGGAATGAGTTCCGAATTTATTCTTATACTTGTTGATGGAGAAAGAATTGCCGGTGAGGCAAACGGTGATGTTGATTATTCGATGCTTAACCTAAATAATGTTGAACGTATTGAAGTTGTAAAAGGGGCTTCATCGGCTTTGTACGGGTCCAATGCCATTGGTGGTGTAATTAATATTATCTCAAAAAAGCCAGTGCTTCCTTTAGAATTAAATGCTTTTATGAGGTATTCAAAATATAATGAACTGGAATTGGGAACAACAATTTCGGAAAAAGGGGATAATTTTTTGTCGTTGACCAACCTGGCCTATAACCAAACAGATGGATATCAATTACCAGATGAAGGTTGGACACAGCAAAAGTTCAAGAATGCTTCCATTGCTCAAAAGTTTGAATTCTATTTATCAAAAAAAATTACCTTTTCAGCAAATGGAAGATTGTATTTTGAACATTTTTATGATGGCCTCGGAATTCTGCCTGATGATGTTTCTCGCGATATGAGCGGAAATACCAAACTTTTTTATAAAATTAACGATTCGACCAATATGCAATTATCATATTATAATGACTATTATTCGACCTATGGATATTTGTTGGGTAGCGGATATGATTTTATTCAGGATGTGAGGCTGACAATCAACAATTCATATTATTTCAACAAATTTACTTCCGGGATTGAATTTTTGCCGGAACAATTGAGCTCCGATGGTGAGTTTATTCCAAAAGGTATAAAAAGGGCATATGAATCGGTATTATTTGGACAGGATGATATTAAAATAAACAAAACCTTTTCAGCCGTAATCGGTTTTAGGGCGACAGACCATTCCGGCTATGGATTGAATTTCGTTCCCAAATTTGCAATTATGGCCAGGAAGAGTAATTTAATTTACCGCTTATCATACGGGTTTGGCTATCGCTCGCCAACTTTAAAACAAATGTACTATAATTTTGACCACACTTTTGGTGGATTGGACTTCTTCCTTAAAGGTAACCCCGGTTTAAAGCCTGAAAAGTCTCAATACATAGGCTATTCAGTTGAATTAAATAATACTTGGGTGAACCACTCAATTAATATTTATTTTAATCGCGTACAGAATTTAATTACAGATAACTGGTCGGTTATAAATGGCAAAAAAACTGACCAATATACAAACGATTCGTCAGCAACCATAATAGGTATTGATTTTATGGAAAAAGTTATGCCTATGAAAAAGTTGATGGTTACCGGCGGAATAAGTCTTGTTGATGCACGAAATAGCATTACCGGCAGCCATTTAAGTAGTATAAGCCCTATTTCTGCCAATTTTAATATTAAATATTCTTTTAATTTTTTCCGGCAAAAGACTTCATTTGATTTATCCGGAAAATATAATGGGTTTAGGACTTATGTGCCAGTAGTTGTACCTGGAGAAACACCTCAAACATTTCAAGATAATCCTTATAGTTTATGGAAGATGAGCATTACTCAGAATTATAAAAACAAATTTATGGTAACTCTTGGAGTGGATAATATTTTAAATACGGTAGACCCCAAAAGTTTCGACAATCTTTCTCCGGGAAGAAGATTTTTTGTTGCTCTGAATTTTAACCTTTCGAAATATTAAAAATTAGGTTGTTTAGACTATAGGCTGAAGACTTTTAGCATTTCTGCAATGTTCGAATCAGGACTTCTAGTATTTTATCTGCCAGTTCAAATATTCTTAGGGTCAGTATGATTTTGCATGTTCTTCCTACAGCCTTTCAGCCTATAACCTATTAACCTGAATAGTTACGGAATTTTTTAAAATAGGATTGTCAATTTATCAATTTCTTCTTGCACCAAGGAATATCATGACATAATAAAGAAGCACTGCAAGAGAAGATAAAGCAGCAACAACATAAGTATAAGCTGCCCATTTTAAAGCGTCCTTAGCTTTATCATGCTGGAAGCTGGAAACTAGCCCGCTGTTATTTAGCCAGATCAATGCCCTGCGGCTCGCATCGATTTCTACCGGAAGGGTTATAAAACTGAAAAGCGTAGTTATAGCAAACAATACAATTCCAAACAACAGAAGATAGGGAAATGTAGTTATTAATAAAACTCCTGCCAATAATATCCATTGAATCCAGTTAGATGAAAAACTTACAAACGGAACCAAAGCCGATCGCATATTTAAAAAACTGTAAGCCTTTGCATGTTGAACTGCATGGCCACATTCATGAGCAGCAATAGCCGTAGAGGCTACATTACTACCGGAATAAACATCGGCGCTTAGGTTGACGGTTTTGTTCAGAGGATTATAATGGTCGCTTAACTGTCCTTCAACAGATATTACCTTTACATCATAAATTCCGTTGTCCCTTAACATTTTTTCCGCAATTTCCTTACCGCTCAGATTTTGCCCGATGGGCAGTCCTGAATATTCCTTAAACTTGGTTTTTAGCCGGTAACCGATATACCAGCTTAATAACATCGATACAATTACTATTATCCAGATCATAATATTTAATTTTAAAAATGTGAAGTTAAATACAAATTTCTTACCAGAATTAATTTTGGAAATTCTGTCAGAAAACGAATCTGTTATTTTCTTTTGTATCGAATCTTTAAAAGATTTTTCCTTTTAGTTCAGTTTATTTATTATTTTAGGAGATTATAAAAATGTTTTAGTGAATGAGAATTGCTGTCGATTTCGATGGAACTATTGTTGAACACGCTTATCCGGCAATCGGGAAAGAAATGCTTTTTGCTTTTCAAACACTCATTGAATTGCAAAAACTCGGATTTCAATTGATATTATGGACATACAGGACAGGCAAAGAGCTTGATGAAGCTGTTGAGTTCTGCAAAAATAAAGGAGTTGAATTTTATGCAGTAAATAAGAATTATCCGGAAGAAATTTTTGATCCGAATACTTCCAGGAAGATTGAAGCCGATATTTTTATAGACGACAGGATACTCGGAGGATTTCCCGGATGGATTAAGGTTTGGGAATTGCTTAATCCGGGAAATAAAATAAATAGCGATAATCCCTTCAGGGTAAAAAAGGAGAAATCTTTACTTTCAAGAATAAAAGCAATATTTGCCAAATAAAAAATGAAATAATTATTCCTGGTTAAATGAAAACTATTTTCAATTTCTTTTTCATATTTTTTTCCGGATTACTTTTAAACTATGGCTGCCATAATGGCAAAAATATATCTAATGACCAGCAGAACGATAAGTCAAATTTACCACAAAATTCAGAAATTATTGAATTCGTAAAGCCATACAATGCCGACAAATTTAAATTAGGAGCTAAAATAACTTTCGAGATTAGAAAATTGACAGACACCATTTCGGTCGATTCTGTGGTTATTTTCGTCGAGGGAAAATCTATTGCCGCACTTAAGGAAAATAATTTGAAACTGGAATGGAATTCAAAAAATATTCGGTTAGGACAAATTTCTATTCAGGCAAAAGCATATTCTTCAAATGGGGCAACAGAAACAATTTCGCAGGTCATTCAAATTCTTTCTGATATCAAGCCCAAACAATACACCTACAAAATAATTAATATTTATCCTCACGACAGGAATTCCTATACACAGGGACTGAAATATGAAAATGGTGATATTTTTGAAAGTGACGGAGAGTATGGAAAATCCGCATTACGTAAAGTCAAACTTCTTACCGGGGAAGTTATAAAATTTGTAAATATGGATCGCTCGAGCTTTGCCGAAGGCATTGCATTTTTTAAAAACCAGATTTACCAAATTACCTGGCATGAACA